>Ga0208980_10002853_pt1 | contig 10488 bp, 7 predicted proteins | sample WetSurMetagenome_3_FD_187993 | JGI IMG/M metagenome (GOLD analysis project Ga0208980, IMG submission 187993) | Wetland microbial communities from Twitchell Island in the Sacramento Delta, sample from surface sediment Aug2011 Site A1 Bulk (version 2) | ecosystem: Environmental > Aquatic > Marine...
ATTCATCTGTATAATTTTTTTTTCAACACCTTGAATTACGACAAGAGAATCTCCGATTATTCTTGCATTGGTGGTATCATTTTCCTCAACAACGAATTCCTTCCCACTACCATAGATAATCTTTATGTCTTCCATAGTTGAAATTTTATCATAATCTTCTTTTGGAATAGTAAAGTAAGAATGACAACAAGTCAGCATAATCGAAATGCACAGAGTGCAGATTATAAAACGAAAAGTTTTACGTGAGAATTTCAAAGTAAAATATTTTTAATAATTCGATGATTGCCTATTTAAGCAATAACACTTTTTTTGACTGAGTGAAACTTCCGAATTTTATTTGATAAAAATAAATCCCACTCGGCAGTAAGGATGCATCAAACTCAACTTCATAGATACCTGGATACTTTTCTTCATTAACCAATGTTGTGACTTCATTTCCGAGAATATCATAAACTTTAAGTGATACAAATCCGAATTCCGCAATCCTAAATCCGATATTTGTGCTTGGATTAAACGGATTCGGATAGTTCTGAAATAACTGAAATGTTTGAGGAATATTTTCTTCAACTACTTCTGTAGTACCTGTATATTCATAACAACCTATATCAAATTCGCTTCCTTGCGGACGGGAAATATTATCGAGATCTTCGAAAACTATTGGTAATACTAAATTAGTCCCTGCATCTACTGCCTGCGCATTTTGGAGAAGATGAAAATTTCCATTTGTGTGGTCAACAAATATTTGATTTTCAGGATCAGCGATCATTGAATGAGTATCATATCCCATCGATTGCCATTGAGTCAAAGTCATATTTGAATTACCATCGTCATCACTTAATCGGTTTACCAAAATATTGAAGTCGCTTACAAATCCTGTTGAAGAAGCAGGATCGATTGCAATGCTTCCTCTAAAGCTGTGATGGTTAATTAAAATATTATTGTAAAGTGTATTTCCTGTTGAACCATTGACCGAAATTAAGCACCATCTTCCATCACTCGGCTGGATGACTGTGTTGTTATAAACTTTATTATTCTTAGATGCATCACCGCCATCAATCTGGTACATTGCAATTCCTGTTGCATGATTATTGTAGATCAGGTTGTTAAATATTTCGGAATCCTGAACTCCATCCATATTAATCGCAGAACCGCCGCCGTAACCGTTATCGTGAATAATATTTCCTTCAACAATTGCATTGCTGATAATTCCATCACCGCCCATTGAGATATCGCCATTCATATGAATGCCGCAGCCGTTGTTGTTGAAAGAATGATTGCTCCTGATTATTGGTCTGTCGCTGCTGTTTGAAACATAGATTCCGTGTTCATCTTCGCTATAAGAACAAGTATTGTTTTCTAATGTGAGATCATCTGTAAATCCAGTAAAAATTCCCCAGCGATAATTGTTATGGCAGTAGTTGTTTTTAATTGTGATGAAATCTGAAACTGCAGCGCGAATTCCTGCACGGGGTTGATCCTTTACTTCAAATCCATCTATTACAACCCAATAAGTATTTTCGATATTGATTCCATCGGGAGTGACTGAATTACGTTCATCAATTACAACAATACTTTCAATCGCTTTAAAAACTATTGGAAGATTTTGAGTCCCTTCTGTCCGAATATCAAATCCAACATAATTTCCTTGAAGCACTAAGACAGAATCTCCGGCAGAAACTAAGTCAGCTGCAAACTGCAGAGTTGCAAAAGCTGTTTGAGGAGTTAAACCGTTGTTACTATTGTTTCCGGTTTCAGAAACGTAGTAGTTAGTTGAATAAGCACTGAAATTCAGACTAATAATTAGTGTAACTAAAACAGCGATTTGTAATCTTGATTTCATATACCTTCTCTCATTTTTTTAATATGAAATAATTTTGCAATAAGAATACCAGAGAAGATTGAATCAATATTTTACCTAGAAGTGATTTTCATCAAACTAATGATTTGTTAAAGCGTCAAATATTACATTTTGACCGTCCATTATGGTAATTTTACGAAGCTTTTTATTCGATTTTTATACACAAAACAGACGATTTTATTGGAGCATTTCAATGAACTTTAATCTCATCAAAAAATCAGAATTCGACAAAGTAAGATCATCCAATGGCGATTGGGCAACCAGGATGGAGCTGTTTGCTGATATGTGCAGATACAACACTCTTGTTGCTGTGAAGAAAGCTGGTTCAGGACATCTTGGCTCATCACTCAGTGCAATGGATATCACCACTTATCTTTATTTAAATGAAATGAATGTTTTGGAAGTTGGACTCGATTCGCCTGACAGAGATATTTATTTTTCATCAAAAGGACACGATGTGCCTGGACTTTACGCTTTGTTTTATGCACTCGGAATTATTCCCGAAGAAAAATTATTAATGCTGAGAAGATTGCACGGACTAGATGGTCATCCTGAAGTTCGTCAGCCGGGAATTGAGGCAAGTACTGGTTCACTCGGAATGGGAATTTCAAAAGCAAAAGGAATGGCGTGGGCAAAAAATTATAACAAGAGTAAAGGTCACGTGTATGTTCTGACAGGTGACGGTGAATTCCAGGAAGGACAAATTTATGAATCACTCCAGGCAACTGCACATCAGAAAGTGAATAATGTAATTGCAATTATGGATCACAATAAATATCAGACGGATATGCTCGTCGCAGATGTGAATAATATTGAAGATGTAGTTGAAAAAGTTTCAGCATTCGGCTGGTATGTTGTGAGAATTAATGGACACGATTATAATATGCTCAAACATACTTTCGATGCAATGAAAAAGTTAATCGATAAACCAAAAATGATTATTGCAGACACAATAAAGGGCAGGGGAGTTTCTTTTATGGAAAAACCTCTCACTGAAACTTTTCAGGGAAAGACACTTTACAAATGGCACTCAGGTGCACCGGATGATGAAAGCTATGATAAGGGATTAGCTGAACTAAGTGAAGCAATAAATAAACTTTCTCAAAAGCTTGGTGTTGGAAATATTCAGATACCAGAAAACAAATCTGAAGGTAAACCAATAACAAAATTAGATAAAGAGTTTGTTACAGAGGTATACGGTGAAGCTTTAGTTGAACTTGCAAAGACGAACAAAAAATTTGTTGTGCTTGATGGAGATCTTTCAGCAGATTGCAAGCTCCGAAACTTTGAAAAAACTTATCCCGATAGATTTATTGAAAATGGAATAGCCGAACAGGATATGGTTTCAATGGCTGGCGGACTTGCACGAATGGGATTGATCCCGATTGTGAATACTTTTGCAAGTTTTCTTGCTGCTCGTGCTAATGAACACATTTACAACAACGCTGGCGAGAAAACTAAAATAATTTACACCTGCCATTTTTCAGGAATGATTCCTGCTGGTCCGGGAAAGTCACATCAAAGTGTTCGCGATATTTCTTTGTTTGGAGCTTTGCCTAATGTAGTAATCATTCAACCATGCAATGCGGAAGAAACAAAATGGGCTACAGAATACTGCATAAACAAAGCAGAAGAAAATTGTATGCTGCGATTAGTAATAGGTCCTTCACCAGAAAGAATTCAATTGCCTAAAAATTATAAATTCAAAGTTGGAGTTGGTGCAGAACTGACTCATGGCAACGATGCAATTTTATTCGGATACGGACCTGTAATGCTTCACGAAGCTTTAGTTGCTGCTGATTATCTAAAGAAAATCGGATTCGGTTTGAAAGTAATCAATATGCCTTGGCTGAATAAGATTGATCAAGACTGGCTAAAGAAAGTTGTAAGTGACCAGAAGAAAATATTTATACTTGAAGATCACTCTGCCATAGGTGGTTTAGGCGATAGATTGTTAAATGCATTAACTGAAATCGGAGAGATTGCTAATAAGGAATTTACCAACCTTGGTTTAAAAGAATATCCTGAATGCGGAACTCCATTAGAAGTACTTGAATTTCATAAGCTCGATGGAAAATCACTCGCTCAGAGAATTTCGGGTGTGGAAGATATTGAAACAGCAGAAGCAGTAAAGCAGAAATACACTGCTGATGCACCGCAGTAGGCCTGTGTCATTCCTGCCTCGGTTTTCAACGGGGTGAACTTCAGCTGGATTCCATATACAATAAACTAAATAGATTCCCACTTTCGTGGGAATGACATTTAGAATATACTTTGCCTATTCAAACAACTCATTCAGATTGTGAACATAAAATGCCAGCCCAGTCATTTTAGTTTCGGTAAAGTCGTATTCAAAGAAATTAGTATTATAGTAAATTATATCAATGTGATCACGGAGAAAATCTGTTATCGGATCTTTTGCCCACAATGCACACAACTTAAATAATCCTTTGGCTCTTAATTCGTAACCATTTGCCGATTCCGAATAAAACCCACGACCAGAGAAGTGACCAAAATACAACGCAACTGATTCAACAAATTCGAGTTTTGTTCCTGCATGAGAGACAATTTTATCATCTCCTTCTATCTCAACAATATTTTTCCAGAACTGTAAATCACTCAGTGTTGATTGATATTCCGAATGTCCTGTTGTATCACGTGAGACCAAAATATCATCGGCCTCAACTGTGAAAGAAATTTTAAACGCATTGATTGCAAAATTATTGGAAATCAAATCGAAACCTGCTGAGATTCCATAACCCAATCTGTCTGTTCTTGGAAGTGGATCAGCTTGAGCATAATCAATGTAAGATATTTCATCGCCAATATTTGATTTTGAATACCCCATTGAGAAATTAAATGTTGGTGCAGCAAAAAGATTTTCATCTAACTGAGCCTGCATCTTATCATCAATTAATTTTATTACAGGAACGTTTAAAAGTATTCCAAAGTCGTTTACGGTTGTTTCGGCTCTTACTTCACCAGAATCAGGACTTGGTGAAAAATCAGCAAGAATCGAAGTGACATCCTTAATTGTATATCCAATACTTAATTGAACAAAATAATCCATTCCTAATCCGAATGAATAGGCGTGATAATAGTCTTCAGGTTCAAATGTACCAATGGGATCGGGACTTCCTGGATCAGTGATTATAAACGTACCATAATCAAACTTCACATTTGAATAACCAAAACCAAAACTCAGAGGAAAACCGATTAAATCTTTGAAGTTATATCCTGCATTCAATGCGATGGAATTCAGTTCTAAATCTGCATTCCAAACTGGAATCCATTCAAGTTTAGTTGGATAAAAAATGAATGAAAGATTATTTATTTGGCTTGTCAATCCCAATTGAGCAGGATTCCAGAGAAATCCAAACGGATCTTCAGTTGGCAATGCTGTCCCGGTTGCACCCATTGCACTAAGTGATGGTGAAGGATTCAATAATAGAAATGGAACTGCTGCTTCGCCCTGTGCAAAATCTGATGCTGAGAATAAACTGAAGAAAAGAATGGCGGTTAGAAAAGATGTAGCTTTCATCGAAATTCTCCCTGAATTTTTTTGATGTAATTACAAAAAAGATTCTTTATGCTTCACAAACTTAATCTGCTCGCAAGTTTTGTCAAAGGAAATAATTTTACGCTGATATGATATAATGAGGTAAGTATGAAATATAAATAATAGCCCTCTATCAATGAGGGAACAAAGAGATTTGTTATTACCTATAGAAATATGGATCAAGTACACTTACTTCGACGATATTATCCACAGGTAATCCATTCGCTTCAGCAGATTTTCTTATAGCGTCGGGTGATGGTGCATCGTAAATACAAAATGATTTTTTATGATCGGTAGTTACATAGGAATGTACCCATGATACATTATCTTCAGCATTTACTGAAACAACGTTTAAGCACATTTGACTTCCTTCCATATTAACTGGTATCTCCAATCCATTTGGAAAAGTTCGTTCAACCAGATAACGATGCATCGTAATTTTCCCTTTACTATTGTCCTGAGCCATTGAATTATTGCTCATTATTAAGACAATCACAAGTAAGACAGCGAACATAAATAAGTTTTTCATCGAGCCTCCGAAGAATTATTATTAATAAATTTTATTTAATTAAAATGACTGAACAGTTGTTAAGTAGATCGAACTGTTCAATTGTCTGTTGGCAATATTATACCAATACGAAGTATTTATCTGCTACTTTTGGTTCAATAAATAGTAAAATTGATTCATTCAAAAGAGAAGCCCGAAGCAAAGTATAATGAGTTTTGAGAATTGAGATTAAGTTAGCGCACTGGAATATTCAGATGGAAGTATTCCAAATTTCTTCTGAAAACATTTTGAAAAATAAGATGGATTACTGAATCCGGTTTCAAAAGCTATTTCAGAAATATTGCCTTTCTTCCTTTCAATTAATTTTAATGCTTTGTTGAGTCGATAAGTATTCATAAATTCATTTGGCGAGTATCCTGTTAAGGCAGTTACTTTCCGGTAAAGCTGAGCTTTGCTCAAACCGATCTGTTTACTGAAATCAACAACATTGAATTCTTCATCATTCCAGATTATTTCTGTCATTTCCATTAATTGATTAAGGAATTTTTCATCTGCAGAACTAATAATTTTAATAAATTTTTTACCGGAACTGATTTCTTTTCCAATGTTCTCATTTCTCACATCATTGGATAAAACTATTTCACCTTCATTTGCAATTTCACTTAATCGTTTAGCAAGAAGGACGGTTTCTCCAAAGAAATCTTTTCCATTTTCAATCGGGTAACCTGTACTCAAACCAATTGATGCCATTACTTTAATGCTCTTCGACTTTCTATTTGTTTCATTTATACTTGATTGAATTTTCAAAGCACAGCGTAATGATTTTATAATTGAAGTGAATGAAGCCATCAAACCTTCACTCTTAATTTTCACTTCAATACCGTCGTGTTCAGCTATTGCCGGACGAATCAAATTATTATTTATACTGCTAATTCCGGTTCCGTTTGGCTTGAAAGATTTTGACTTCGTAAGCATCAGTTTACAATCAACATATAAGATAGCCCGGAATGCAGTTTCATTTATAAATTGTTCCTTATTCTTAACTGATTCCGGATCAGAAATTCGACCAAGAAAGTATTCTACGACATCATTTTGAACTTCAATAATCTGGTTGGGTACTAATCCGTGAGAATTTCTATGCATTTCTTCAACAGCTTTTTTGTCAGGAGCTTCGATTAAACAAAAAGCAATTTGCTTTCCTTCATCAAACCAATATGTGAGTGCTTTACAGCTGAATTTGTTCTGTACTTTGAGATCAAGCTGATGTGCTTCTGCGAGTGATTTTGCTGTAGCATTAAGTCCATCATGACGATCCATATATAACGGCATAAAGATTCCCTACACTGTGAATAATAATTTTCCGAACTAGTAGAATTCAGATAGACCTGATCATATTAACTATAGAGTTCTTACTTGGAAACTATAAATTTAATTGATAATTGACAAGAATATAACTGATATACAATAACGGATGCTGAAATACGATTCAGCTTTGAACTTGATTTCTGTTTGTACCATACCAACCGTATTTTAACTCACAATTATTTTATCTTTGTAGAACGATTTAATAAACATTCTCTGAATAGAAATTGAAAAAACATAGCAATCATCCTGTCATAAGCGTAGATGAAATTGTCCGCCCTACACGAGTTGAAGTAGATCTCAAAATCCTTGCTGATAATTTCAAAGCAATAAAAGTTCAGGTTGGTAAATCCAAGGTGATGCCAGTTCTTAAAGCAAACGCTTATGGACATGGTTTAGTTCGTGTTGCACAATTGTACGAAAAACTGAAAGCAGATTATCTTGGAGTTGCTGTTGTTGAAGAAGGAATTCTTCTTCGTGAGATGGGAATTAAAATTCCAATCCTCGTTTTAGGAGGAGTATGGGGAAATCAGATTCCGCTTTTCTTAAAACATAATCTTACAATTACCGCTTCATCAATTGATAAGTTGAAGCAGATTGATGAAACTGCCGCTCAGATGAAAACCAAAGCCATCGTTCATCTTAAAATTGACACAGGAATGGAACGGATTGGTGTTCATTACTATAATGCAGAAAAATTTCTTGAAGCAGCTCATTCTCACAAGAATATCATAGTTGAAGGAATCTACTCGCACTTTGCCACTGCTGAATCTCAGGATTTAACTTTTGCTAAACTTCAGCTTGAAAGATTTAATGATGTTCTCGAGTTCTACAAAAAACATTCAATCATTCAACCATTCAGACATATCTCTAATTCAGGTGGAATCCTTCAACTTCCTGAAGCTAATCTTGATATGGTTCGTCCGGGAATAATGTTGTTCGGAGTTTATCCATCAAAGAACATTAAGAAAACTTTTGTCGTCAAGCCTGCTCTTACCTGGAAATCTTTAGTAGTTTATTTCAAAGTGATCAAAGCTGGAAATGCAGTTGGTTACGGATTAACCTGGAAACCTGATCATAACATACGTGCTGTTACTGTTCCTGTTGGATATGGAGATGGATATTTCAGAAGTATGTCGCACAAGGCAAAAGTTTTTTTGAACGGAAAACTTTATCCTGTGGTTGGAAATATTTCTATGGATCAGATAGTTGTGAATATTGAAAATGATTCTGCATACAATAGTGATGAAGTGATTTTATTAGGAAGCGACGGGAAAAATTCTATTACCGCTGAAGATCTTGCGGAGTGGGCGGGAACAATTCCGTATGAAATCCTCACCAACATTAACACGCGTGTACCAAGGATTTATTTAGAGTAATCAATTTATAGATTTTTTTTATGCCTACTATTGATTGCCAAGATCCCTTTTATGATCGCAGTTATTGAAAGGATTAATAGAAAAGGATAGATTAATAAAAGATCAATGCGAATATTACATTCACCGCTGCAAAGAATCCGTAAATACATTCCGTACTCGTAAATTGTATACAAAAACCAGGATAGACTGGCGATGCCGGTCAATCGAAGTTTTGAACGCCAATAAAGTCCTGCAAAGATTATTGCTGGTACCAATGCCAGCCAGGGATAAGCAATCAAAATACCAAGCATAATGAATTTTATATCCTCTTTAATTTAGAAAATGGATTCCGTGTCAAGCACGGAATGACAGTTAAATTAATTTCCAATTACAACTGTCCACGGTCTGATTTCCCACTTAGCAATCAATCCATTATTAACATACGGATCTTTTTTAATGAAATCTTCTATCACAGATTTATTTGCAACTTTAAAAATCAACAATGCTTTATCTGGTGGATCACTGAAAGCACCTGCGAGAATTAATTCATCCTTTTCATTTAATTCTTTTGCAAGTTTCAAATGTTCTTCACGAAATTTTGTTCGTCGTTCCATATAATCATTAGAAAGATGATAGATAAGTGCGTAGTAGTTCATAATTTATTCCTTAATTCTTTTTCTTAAACTTAATTGTACGCTCGTACTTTATCAACAACGTGCTGTCATTCCTACCCCGTTGAAAAACGGGGCAGGAATGACAAATCAATTAAACGAAACAACATTGCTTTTTTCTTTTTATTCTTAACTCACAACCCTATCTTTGCCAATATTTTTTCAAGATATCGGAGAAACAATTGAAGTCTCTCGCTTCACGAATATTTAACAAATCGCTTGACTACATTGAAAAAGTAGGAAATAAATTACCTCACCCGGCAACATTGTTTGCATTGATTGCTGTTATCGTTGCAATTGCTTCGATGATTGGCAGCTGGGTTGGACTAACCGCAATTCATCCTGCAGATGGTTCTGTTATTAAAGTTCAGAATCTTTTGAATGCCGACGGATTAAGATGGATTTATGAAAATGTAGTTCACAACTTCGTAAACTTTCCTCCGCTCGGATACGTGCTTGCAGTGATGATCGGAATCGGGGTATGCGAAGGCTCAGGACTTTTTAATGCGGGAATTCGTGCTCTTGTTTTAAAAGCTCCGAAAAGATTGATAACAATGTCAGTCGTTCTAGCGGGAGTTCTTTCTCACGTTGCTTCAGAAGCTGGATATGTAATTCTTATTCCACTTGGTGCTGTTATTTTTTATGCTCTGGGAAGACATCCAATGGCGGGACTTGCAGCAGCTTTTTGCGGTGTTAGTGGTGGCTTTGGTGCAAACTTCTTAATCGGTTCTATTGATCCGGTACTTGCAGGACTTTCACAATCTGCTGCACAGATAATCGATCCTACAATGAAAGTAAATGCAGCTGTCACTTTTTATTTCAGTTTCATCTCCGGATTTCTGATTGTCATACTTGGAACCCTGGTAACAGAAAAAATTGTCGAACCTCGTTTGAAAAAGTATGAAGGCAATGCTGAAAAAATTCCTGTCGATGAAATTACTTCTCTTGAAAAGAAAGGCTTGATGTGGGCAGGTATCTGGTTGTTCGCTCTAGTTGCTGCATTGGCATTTACAATAATTCCTGAAAATGGTTTATTCCGAAATCCCGAAACTAAAGAAGTTCTCCACTCACCATTCTTCGATGGAATAATCACCGGTATTCTGATTTTCTTTTTAGTGCCCGGACTTGTTTACGGCATAGTCACCAAATCAATTAAGAACGATTCAGAGATG
>Ga0208980_10002854_pt1 | contig 10484 bp, 9 predicted proteins | sample WetSurMetagenome_3_FD_187993 | JGI IMG/M metagenome (GOLD analysis project Ga0208980, IMG submission 187993) | Wetland microbial communities from Twitchell Island in the Sacramento Delta, sample from surface sediment Aug2011 Site A1 Bulk (version 2) | ecosystem: Environmental > Aquatic > Marine...
CCACCTGATGGTGCCGCGGGGGCTGGCGCACGCGCCCGAGGGGCGCGGCATCTTTCCCAACCTCACGGTGCACGAGAACCTCGAGCTGGGCGCCTACCTGCGGCGCGACGCGGCCCAGGTGCGGCTCGATGCCGAGGCGTGCTTCGGCTACTTCCCGGTGCTCAAAGAACGCCAGAAGCAGATCCTTCCGGTCAGAGACCCACGAAACGGACTCGACTCTCTGAGGGTGCACCGCAAAAAGAAGGGCAGCCCCCACAGGTCCCACAAGCTGGGGCAGGGTAGAATTCTGTCCAAGGAAGGTGCGGAGATCCGTTATGGAGTCCCCTGCGTTCATACGCCTGACGCCAAAGACCACCACTGCCAGAAGTGCGACAAGGGCCGTATTGATCCCGTGCAGAAGAACACTGCTCAGGTGGTGACCGAAGGCGTTCTTCCCCCAGAGGTCAAAATCAATCGCATGGGAGAGGAGGGTGAGGGGCGTGTAGGATCTGAAATAGGGGGTGGTGAAGATCCGGACGATGGTCTCCAGATTCAGCGGGTAGATCAGCGGGTTCTCATAGACGTAGATATTATCATCAAATTCCAGAAGCGTGTGGCCCGTCGAACCCCAGAATGCCGCAACAGCCAGAATCCCTGCTCCTGCAATGGCAAGAAGGAGCGGTGTCAGGCGATGGCCGCCCAGATCAGATTCGCGTGCGCTTTGCATCGCAGGATTCTTGGATTGTCATAAGAGTTAGCGGTCCGGCTGGGATGGAGCCCCTTCCTGCTACCGCGGACGTTCTCAAACGTTGACGCCCCCCGCAAGCCATCCCACCCTGGCCAGCGAGGAGCGTCATCCTACAAGCCCCGAATGAGTTTGTTGAATCAGCTCTGGGGCGTTTCGGTCTTGGCCTTTGCCTTGATATCCTGAATCTCCTTCCGGATATCCTGGGCCTTCCTCTTCAGCTCGTTCATGTGCTTGCGCACTCGGGTCCCTGCGGATTTGTTCCCCTTCTCATAGAACTTTATGAAGTCTTTTTCGAAGGTGGTCAGAAGATCACGCAGTTCCTGTAGCCGGTTCATGGGGTATCCTCCTTGTTGTTGATGGGTCGCTGCGTACGCACTTACCTGTTACGGATTGCCGTGATGTTCTCTCTCTTCAGCCTGAGCTTGGAGTCTTTGCATCTGCCATACAGCCATTTGGGCTCTCAATGACGCCTGTGGGCACCGCATACAGAGTCAGAATTGGCTCTGCAAGCGTGGAATCGACACAGGCATCTACGCTCTTCGGGAACTTGGCTGACTCCCATGGTTGAACGCAGGAGTATCCGAGTTCGTGTACTATTCTGTCACCTCTAACGGGAGCAGAAACGATCCTCTTTCCACTGAGGAATTTGCCCTTAGGGGGTTTCATTCATCGTCTATATGAAAGAATATAGATAACTCACACTTTGAGAATATAAGCGAAAACGACAGAAAAACGCAATGAAATTTTGCTGTTTTCGAAAATTTCTTCCGCAGACAAAAGTGTTGCCAAATCCGCAAAAGGAACCCTATGGACCTCTTGACATGAGAGATTCTCCTGCTTATATTTATTTAGACTAATTCTAAATAAGGCAACCGATGAATCCGGAAGCTGCTCACGAAATTCTCGCCAAATACCTCAAAAATACTCGCGGCCTTCGTGCCACACCTGAGCGGTATGCAGTTCTTGATGCGGTCTTGCAGACGCAGGGACACTTTGACGCCGAGAACCTCTACTACCGCCTGATCGCGGGAGGCATGAAGATCTCCAAAGCAACCGTCTATAACACTCTGGAGCTCCTTCTGCGCGCCGGCCTGGTTTCAAAGTATCGGTTCGCCGAAAAGACATCCCGGTACGAGAAAGCCCTGGGACGACCGCAACATCATCACCTGATCTGCTTGCAGTGCGGAGATATTCTCGAATTCATCAGCGACAAACTCGAGCGAATACAGGAGGAGGTGTGTGCGGATAGAGAATTTGTCTCCCAGAGCTCTTCCCTGCAGATATTCGGGACCTGCTCCAAGTGCGGGAAGGCGTGACCAGGAAAACAGGAAGGAATGCAGCATGACTCTTTTGGAAGTCCCCGCAGGAGCACGTGTCCGGATCCACCAGGTTAAGGCCCGGCCCGAGGTCTCGCTCAGGTTGCGCGAACTTGGACTGTGCGAAGAAGCTGTCATCTCCTGCGTGTCGAAAAACAGAGGAAATGTGATCTGCGGAATCCGCAACACCAGGATAGGCCTCGACCACCGCCTTGCACGGAGCATTCACGTATCGGTTGCGGAATAGAGCCTGTCATGAGAGACTCACAACACACGATCGTCCGCCCGCGCACCGTCGCGCTTGCGGGGAATCCCAATTCCGGTAAAACGACGGTCTTCAATGCTCTCACCGGCCTGCGCCACAAGGTCGGCAACTATCCCGGCGTGACCGTTGAGAAGAAAGTGGGCAAGATCCAGTATGAAGGAAACCATGCCCTCCTCCTCCTCGATCTCCCGGGCACCTACAGTCTCAACGCAAACTCACCGGACGAGCGGATCGCCACCGATATCCTCCTCGGCCGCGCCGACCACACCGAACGACCTGACTTGGTCGTCTGTGTGGTCGATGCTGCCAATCTTGAGCGGAACCTGTATCTCGTCAGTCAAATCCTGGATCAGGGCATCCCTACCATTATCGCACTCAATATGATGGATATCGCGGAGAGCCAGGGGGCCCGCATAGACTCGAACGCTCTCGCACGTCAGCTCGGGATTCCTGTCATACCGATGATCGCCAGCAGAGGACAGGGCATCCAGGAACTCCGCGTTGCTCTTCGTCAACCGCACGTCCCTCTCCAGGCCCGCTCCTGGCATATGCCCGAGCCTGTCGAACGGGAGTGGGAGGAACTCGCAGGTCTCCTCCAGAAATACCATCGGCTCAACGCTTCGACCGCCCATCACGAAGCCCTTGCCCTGCTCACCACGGCCGCGACCTCACAGGAGGACAGGCAGCGGATCGCGCCGGAGGTCCTCGAACACCTCGCGAAGGACTGGCAGAAACTCGAGTTTCTCGGTTATAATCGTCAAACCGTCGCCATCGACGCCCGCTACCACTGGATCAGATCGATAACACGTGGGGTTTCCAAAAGGACGTTCGCAGCAGGCCTCACCACCAGCGACCGCATCGACAGCGTCGTCACCCATCATGTCTGGGGAATCTTCATCTTCCTCGCTGTCATGGCTCTGATGTTCCAGACAATCTTCTCGTGGGCCGAGACTCCGATGAACTGGATCGGCCATGGGTTTGACTGGATTGCCTTTCAGGCACGCGCTGCCCTTCCCCCCGGTGACATGCGTGATCTGCTCCTCAACGGCGCACTGGCCGGTGTCGCATCCGTGACGATGTTCCTCCCTCAGATACTTCTTCTCTTCTTCTTTCTCGGGTTTCTCGAGGACACGGGCTACATGGCCCGCGCCGCTCTCATCATGGACAGGTTCATGAGTCGCTTCGGCCTGCACGGAAAGTCGTTTATCCCCCTGCTCAGTTCATTTGCCTGTGCCATTCCCGGCATCATGGCAACGCGCACCATCGAAAATCAGCGGGATCGCCTGGCCACAATGCTTGTCGCTCCCCTCATTAGTTGCAGCGCACGGCTCCCTGTCTACTCCCTGCTGATTGCCGCCACCATCCCGTCAATAGCTGTTCTGCATATCGTCTCGTTGCCTGCCCTTGTCATGTTCAGCATGTATTTCCTCGGCCTCGTGGCGGCCCTCTCCATCGCCACACTTTTTAAGAAAACACTGTTGAGAGGCGCTCCCCCCGTCTTCTATATGGAACTCCCCCCGTATAAGCTCCCGGGTATCAAGTCCATCCTCGTCCAGATGGGCGAACGCGCACTCCTGTTCGTGAGGAACGCCGGAACGATCATCCTCGGCGCCTCCATCCTGCTCTGGTTCTTCGCCTCCTATCCCCGCCTTGAGGGAGCAGCTCCCTCGGAACAGCTGCAGCACAGCCTGGCGGGCCGGCTCGGCCGGGCCATTGAGCCGGTAATCCGGCCGCTGGGATTCGACTGGAAAATCGGGATTGGATTGGTGAGCTCCGTGTTTCAGCGCGAAATGTTCGTGAGCACGATGGGAACGATCTACAACATTCAAAGTGAGGACAATGCCGCAACGATGTCATTGAAGGAGCAGATGCAAAGAGATATCGACCCGCAAACAGGGAGGGCGCTCTTTTCCCCGCTCACAGGGGTTTCGCTGATGATCTTCTATGTCCTGTCCATGCAATGTATTTCGACCGTCGCCGTGATGCGCCGGGAGACGAACGGATGGAAGTGGCCGATTTTCCAGATTGCCTACATGACAGCGATGGCGTACATCGCAACGTTTGCGGTGCACAGGGTCGGGGTTTTCCTTGGCATAGGGGTGTGAAATGGACTGGCAACAGCTGCTCTCGCTGGGAATCGTGACCCTCACCGCGATCCTGATCGGACGCTCCTACATTCGACGACGCACCTCCCGCACCTTCTCCGGTTGCGGGGCAAATTGCTCATGCAGCACACAGCCGCCATCACCAGCGCGTAGGCCGGCGCCCTGAGGATTGCAGAGGGCCCTGATTCTCTTGAATCTCCCGTCGAAAACACGTACCATAGAGTCATAAGACATTGAAGGAAATCGACGCATGGCGGAACAGCAGACTGCTCCCCTGAACGAAGAACAGGTCATCGACGCCCTCCGTGAGTGCTATGATCCCGAGATCCCGGTGAATCTCGTGGATCTTGGACTGATCTACGACGTGAAGATTCTTGACAATTGGATCGGTGTGAAGATGACTCTAACAACGCCAGGATGTGGCATGAGCGGGATGATCTCCCAGCAAGTGCGGAACCGCCTCATGCAGCTGCCAGGAATCAAGGAAGCGGACGTGCGAATTGTGTGGGAGCCGGCGTGGTCACCGGCACGGATGTCCGAAGAGGCAAAGAAGAAGCTGGGCTTCACACGTTAAAGCGATAATAGATTACATCTCCATCTTCCACGGGGTACTCGCGGCCTTCGATATGCAGAAGGCCGTTGTCTTTTACGGCCTGTTCGCTCCCGAGCCGCACCAGATCGCCAACCTTGATGACCTCAGCGCGAATGAAGCCGCGTTCGAAATCTGTATGGATAACGCCTGCGGCCTCAGAAGCCAGAGTGCCCCGGCGAACCGTCCAGGCCCTCACCTCCTTCGCATTCGCCGTAAAAAACGTGACAAGGTGAAGAAGGGCGTAGCCTTCATGGATGACTTTGTCAAGTCCTGATTCGTTCAGTCCCAGGCCTTCGAGGAAATCTCTCCGCTCCGTCAGCGCCAGCTCGGCGATCTCCGCCTCGACTTCAGCACTTACCGAAACGACCCGGGCTCCCTCTTTCTCCGCAATACTGCGAACGGCAGTAAGGTGCTCGCTCTCCCTCCCTAGATCTCGCTCATGGACGTTGCACACATACATGACCGGTTTGTCGGTCAGGAGATGCATATCCCGCATCCAGTGCTGTTCCTCACCCGGGGCGGCCTGGAAATATCGCGCAAGCCGGCCACTGAAGAGGTGCTGCCGGACCCGCCCATAGAATTCCCCCTCCGCTTTCACTCTCTTGTCGCCGGATTTGGCCTTCCGCTCCGCGTCCGCCAGCTTTCGTTCCACCGTCTCGAGATCTTTGAGGATCAGTTCAGCTTCGATCACTTCAATATCTCTCGCGGGATTCACACCGCCATCAACATGAACAACATTCGGATCATCAAAGCACCGGACAACATGGAGAATGGCATCGACATCTCGGATGTGCGCGAGAAACTGATTCCCGAGTCCTTCCCCCCTGCTCGCACCTCGGACCAATCCTGCGATATCAACGAATTCCAGAGTGGTGGGGACAACCGCACCGGGCCTGTACAGGCGGCCGAGAAAATCGAGCCGGCTGTCAGGAACCCTCACCGTGCCCACGTTGGGATCGATCGTACAGAAGGGATAATTGGAGGCGTCTGCGCCAGCAGCAGTGATGGCGTTGAAAAGGGTGGACTTCCCCACGTTGGGAAGCCCCACGATTCCACAGTTGAATCCCATGAAATCTGACTCAGGCGGGCTTTCTGCGGCCGAGAAGCGTCCGGACTTCCTGGGCCGGGAAGAAGTCAGGGTCGGCGTTTTTCCAGAACTCCAAGAGCCTGCCCCCGATTTCCGCGGTCATCTTTGCGTCCCCCATCTCTTTGTACACCCTCAGAACGGCAAGGAGGACACCGGGAGAATTGGGTGCAACGCGCAACGCTTCCTCACAGGCGTCGAGCGCAGACTCGTAGTCTTTCGCTCTTAGCTGCACTGCGGCAATCTGTTGATACACCTCGGCTCGCTTTCGCCCGGGGGCATACTGGAGGGCTGAATCACACGCCGCGAGCGCGGCCTCAGCATTCCCGATCTGGTTGTCCAGAAGACTCCGTGCAAGAAAGTAGGAGCTGACGTCCGGTGTGCCTGCGAAATCGCGGCGCTGAAACTCCCGGTGCAAGTGAGCAAGCGTTTGCTCAGCCTGTGCTGTCTCCTTCTGTCTGACCTGTGCCGCCACGAGAGCAAAACCAGCAGAGATGTTTGTGCTGTCGATCGCCATAGCCTCTTTGCATTCGCGCTCGGCCACCTCGTATTTGCCGCGCAAGAGATTGTATCGGGCGCTCATCGCAAGCCGTACCGCCTCTGTGCGAGGAGTCTGCGGAAGAATCTGTTGCGCGAGCATCTGCTGCTCCTCCCCTTCCCTAAGCCTACCGTAGAGCGTGTAGATCTCTCCCGTCCTCTGGTATGCATACCAGAAATTGGATTTGAGTTCGAGCGCCTTCTGATATTGTGCGAGGGCTTCCTCGTACCGGCCTGCACCCAGAAGAATATCGCCCGTGCTCGCGCGGGGATCCGCAGCATCAGGAACCAGCCTGATGTAACGCTTCATATAGGAAATCCCCCTGTCCACGTCACCCAATTCGGCGTTCGCGTAGCCAAGCCACATCAATGCGCGGGAGCAGGTGCTGTCTTTTTTCAACGCTCTCTCCCACACCTTCACTGCTGCATCGAGGTTCTGGTTCCTGCGGTACAGCTCGCCCCGGACGATGTAGGGTTCACGCATGGATGGATAACGCTCTATGAGGGAATCCGCAGTGGCAGCCGCGGCGCGGAAATCAAAGGAAATACGGTGCGACCACATCCTGATGAGAAGTTGCTCGGACGGGGATGCCTTGCTGCCGAGCTGAACGGCCCTGGCAATCAACGTGCGAGCCTCGGGTTCCTGACTGAGAGAAAACGCCACCGCCGCCCTGTACAGGTACGGAAGCGCAAAGAGTGAATCTGCGGAAGTAGCTTTCTCGAACGCCGCGAGAGCTTCGTCATAGTAGAATTTCTCGTAGAGGCTCAGCCCTTCCTTGAACATGGCAAGGGCTTCGGGTGAAGAGGTGGTAATCATTTCCTGCTTGCCGCTCGAGCACCCCGCAAAGGTGAGGACTCCGACCAGCACAGCGACCAGCAAGACGTGGAAGGATTTCATGATTGTTCCTCAATACTGCTTAAGAACCCGAGGGGGGATCTTCGGTCGGGGGGCGTGGGGTCTCGGCGATGGGCGAAAGGTCAACAAGGGACCGGAGGTGCCTCAAACCGGTCTCTGCTTTGTCGAGCGATTCATTCATCATCTTATAATACTGTGCCCGCTTCTCCTGCTCGGGTTCTGTGGCCTGAAGATAGTAGACTGCCATCCGCAGCACGCCTACTCGATTGCTGAGATCGTGGGAAACCTCACGAATTCCCGCTCGGATCCCCTCAATCTGCTCGCGCAGCTGCACTGACTCGGGTTCTGTCATCGCCGCCCTTAGTTCCTTATACGTTTGAAATTGCCAAAAGTTAATATAGCACTCAGGGGAGGAGCAATCAACAAAAAAGGGGCCATTTTCAGGCCCCTCGAGGTCGCTTGCCACGTGCCCCTGTGGCATCGCTACGATGTTCTGGTGTTCTCGATGTTGGTGATCTCCCGCAGGAGATCCCTCTTCGTAAACGAGGATTTGCTCATGAGCGTGGCAACATGGCCCCCCAGCTGTTGCTGCATTTCCTCGTCGATCTCCATCGACGTCAGGATGATTATCGGGATCCCGCGAGTTGCCGGTATCTGCTTGAGTTGATAAGCAACATTGAAACCGGACGTCTCAGGCATAATCAGGTCAAGGATGATCAGGTCGGGATTCTCGCGTGCAGCAATCTCAAGGCCGTCCTTGCCATGAAAGGCTTTAAGAACGTTGTAGCCCTCGTTCTGAAGAATGATCTGGATCAGGTCTGTCGCCGCCCGATCGTCATCGATGACCAAGACGGTTGGCTTCCGGCCGTCAGGATGTTCAACGAGATGCACTTTGTCCAGCGCCTGGACGAGATCATCCCGATTTACCGGCTTCACAAAGTAGTCAACTGCACCGAGGCTGAAGCCAAGGTTCTTCTCGTCTATGATCGAGACGACGATGACCGGTATGTGCTTGCACAGAGGATGTCGCTTCAGTTCCTTCAACACCTGCCAGCCGTCTTTCATCGGCAGCAGAAGATCGAGCGTGATCACGCTTGGATGAAGGCGCTTCGCCATATCCACGGCATCGATCCCATTTGCCGCTACCTCCACTCGGTACCCCGCTGATTCGATATACATCTTGAGGAGCTCACAAGCCTGCGGCGAATCCTCGACGATCAGCGCCAGAGGTTTCTGCTGCGCATCAGTTGGCTTGTTCTCGCGACGCAAGGCATCGAGCAACATTCCAGCCTGGGCGATATGCTCGTGGGTTGCATCCACAATCATCGGCAACCTGAATGACACCGTCGTCCCCTGACCCCAGACACTGTCCACCCAGATCGACCCGCCATGGAGTTCAACGAGCTTCTTGGTAATCGCCAGGCCAAGACCTATTCCTTCCCGGTTCTTTTCCCGGTTGCTCTGGGCCTGACGGAAAGGCTTGAAGAGCCCGGGGAGGTCCTCTTCCCTGATGCCAAGCCCCTCGTCTTTGACGAAGAACTGCAGATCGTTCGCCACCCGTTTGGAGCCAATTGTCACGGTTCCGTGAGGATGACTGAACTTCACCGCATTCGACACCAAGTTGACGAGAATCTGCTTGAAACGCGTTTGATCGACCACAAGCTCATCGATCTCCGGCGTAAGATCAAAAGCAATATTCACTTCCTTCTCTCGCAAGGGCACGGCGAGAAGCCGTTCCACACTCTCCTTGAAGTACGAGACGGGGTAACTGGCAATGTGCAGCTCCATTTTCCCCGCCTCGATTTTCGACAGATCCAAGATGTCGTTGATGATCTGCTGGAGATGCTTTCCGCTCACGTTGATGTTTTTCATGAACTCCTTCACCGTTTCAGGCGGGAGCTCATCTGCCGGACTCGCCAGAAGTTCGGAAAACCCGATGATCGAGTTCAATGGTGATCGGAGCTCGTGGCTGAACATCGCGAGGAACTTCTTCAGCGTATCGCTCGCCTCCAGGGTCTTCTGGGTTTGGGCCTCGAGTTCGAGATTCTTCATCCGGAGCTCGTCGATCAAACGCTTCCGGCTCATGCCTCCGGCAAGGTCATTGGCAACAACGGTAAGTATCTCGACCTGGGCCGCGGTGAAATCCTTCTCTTTAATGGAGAGGACTTCGAGCACCCCCTGGACCTCACCCTGCACCACCAGCGGCATGACGATCAGGGTCTTCATCCTGAGCGCCTCCACTTCGTCCATAAAGAGCGAACCTACCGTGCTCTGATTCAGGTCGGTCGAAATCTGTGTCTCTTTTCGAAACGCCGCCAGCGCCGCAAGATGCAAAGCCTCGGGAGTGACGGGCTGATGGACCACCTCCTGGGGAAAATCCACATCAATCAAGGCCGGAGCGACAAGCCGGATTTCGTTGCCCCGCGGGTCAAAGAGATATATGCAGACGAATTTCGAAGGAATCTCGAAGAGCACCGCGATTTTTTCCGCAGATCGCACACAAAGCTCATCAAGATGCCTTGAGGAGTTGATGGCTTTGGAGACCTCGACAAGTATCTCCTTCTGCTGTTGATCTGTCTTTTTTCCCGTGATGTCCTGGAAGAAGATCGAAAGACCGTTTGCAGAAGGATAGATCCTGATATCATACCACGCCTCGAAACGTTCGTCCTTGTACGCGGTTTCGAAACTCTGGAACGTCCTGGTCTCCATCGCAAGCCGGTACTTCTCGCCAAGCATGGCACCCCTGGCATTCGGGAAGACATCAAAGACATTCTTCCCAAGCACCTCATCGGAAGTCAGGCCAGTGCCTGTCTCAGCTGCCTTGTTCCAGTAGGTGATGAGGAAGTCGTTGTCAAGAGCGAAAAAGCCACCGCTGAAGCTATCAAGGATACTCTCGAGGGCATCGTGATCGGCCATCGATGGCTCCAAACTGGCTGAAGGGAGGGGACTATTATGCGGGCTAATTAGCTATTTTTTCAATGAAATGCAATATTCCCCAGTTT
>Ga0208980_10002855_pt1 | contig 10484 bp, 10 predicted proteins | sample WetSurMetagenome_3_FD_187993 | JGI IMG/M metagenome (GOLD analysis project Ga0208980, IMG submission 187993) | Wetland microbial communities from Twitchell Island in the Sacramento Delta, sample from surface sediment Aug2011 Site A1 Bulk (version 2) | ecosystem: Environmental > Aquatic > Marine...
CGAGCCCGGCGCGCTCGAGGTCCACGAGCGGGTACACGACCAGCTGGCCGGGCCCGTGGTAGGTCACCTGCCCGCCCCGGTCGATCTGCACGACGGGAATGTCGCCGGTTGCGAGCAGGTGCTCGGGACGCGAGTTCATGCCCAGCGTGAAGACCGGCGGATGCTCGAGGAACCAGAACTCGTCCGGCGAATCCGCCCCCCGCGAATCCACCTGGCGCTGCATCGCGCGCCACGTGGGTTCGTACTCGACGCGACCGAGCCAGCGCAGGATGGGCAGAGGGGCTGAGGAAGTGACAGGCATCGATTGAAAGATCGGTCAGGAATAACGGATAGTAAGAACTGGCAGCGCGCGGGCAGCAGCTTTCCGACTATCCGCTATCCGCTAGTCACTAACCGCTTTCCCACGGCTCGCGACGCCCCCGCTGCCAAGTCCAGCATTGTTCCGCGCCAGCGCCTGCTCGGCGCGGTAGCTCGAGCGCACCAGCGGGCCGGCGACGCACTCGAGGAACCCCCGCTCGAGCGCGGCCGCGCGGTAGGCCTCGAACTCTTCGGGCGCGACGAAGCGTTCGACGGCAAGGTGATTCAGCGTCGGACGCAGGTACTGGCCGAGCGTGAGGATGTCCACGCCCGCGCGGCGCAGGTCGTCCATGGTTTCGAGGATCTCCGCGTCGGTCTCGCCGAGGCCGAGCATGAGGCTGGTCTTCGTGAGCACGGATGGGCGGTGCCGCCTGGCGTGCGCGAGCACCGCCAGCGTCTGCTCGTAGGACGCGCGCGGGTCGCGCACCGGATGCGTGAGCCGGCGCACCGTCTCCACGTTCTGCGCGAAGACGTCGAGGCCGCTGTCCACGACGGTCTCCACGTCATCGAGCACGCCTTCGAAATCCGGCGTGAGCGCCTCCACGGCCGTCTCCGGATTCACGCGCTTGATCGCTCGCACGCAGGCTGCGAAGTGGCCAGCACCGCCGTCCTCGAGGTCGTCGCGATTCACGGAGGTGAGGACGACGTACTTGAGGCCCATGAGCTCCACGCTGCGCGCTGCGTTCTCGGGCTCCTGCTCGTCCAGCCAGCCCCGCGGGTTGCCGGTGTCCACCGCGCAGAACCTGCAGGCGCGCGTGCAGACCTCGCCCATGAGCATCAGCGTTGCGGTGCCCGCGTTCCAGCACTCACCGATGTTCGGGCACTTCGCTTCCTCGCAGACGGTCGCGAGCCGGTGCTCGCGCACCGTGCGGCGCACCTCGTCGAAGCCATCTCCGCCCGGCATGGGCGCGCGCAGCCACGACGGCTTGCGGCCAGCCTGCAGCGGCGCGGGCGCGGCGCCGGCCTTGATTCCGTCCTTGATTGCCGTGGTGCCCCGGTCGGTCACGTATTTCTCGCCGCTGCGCGCGGGGGTCGTGACGACGGGAATACCTTTGAGGTCGCTCATCTGATCCTGCGTCTCCAGGCGCGCATCGTACACCGCCAGCGGACGGCCGCTTACCGGCCCGCAGCCTCACGCAACCGCCGGTCCAGTTCTTCCAGCCGCTGCGGCGTTCCGATGTCCATCCACTCGCCATCGTGCAGTTCGCCACCCACGCGCCCGGCCCGTGCTGCGGCGCGCAGCAGCGGCGCCAGCTTGAAGACGCCGTCCTTGCACCCGTCAAAGAGCCCGGGGCGGTAGATGCCGACGCCGGAGAACGTGAGCCGGTGCTCCTCGCGACCCGTCTCGGCCCCGTCCTCGACCACGCGCCCCGACCGCAGCACGAAGTCGCCCCCCGGGTTGTGGCCCGGGTTCTCGACCATGACCAGGTGCGCGAGGTCGGCAGGCCGCAATGACTCACGCAGCTTGGCGTAGGGAAAATCGGTCCACACGTCGCCGTTCAGCACCATGAACGGCCCGGGCCCCAGCAGCGGCAGCGCGCGGAAGATCCCGCCGCCCGTCTCGAGCGGCTCGGGCCCCTCGTCACTGTACCGGACGCGCACGTTGTAGCGCGATCCGTCGCCCAGCGCCGCGCGGATCTGGTCGCCGAGCCAGGACACGTTCACCACGACGTCGCGGAAGCCCGCCATCGCGAGCGCGTGCAGGTGGTGCCCGACGAGCGGCATGCCCGCCACCTCGAGCAGCGGCTTCGGGCGATCGAGCGTGAGCGGCCGCATGCGCTCGCCGCGGCCGGCCGCCAGCACCATGGCCTTCATGCCGATCTCGCCACGAGGCTGGCCCGCATCGGCGGCAGCACCCGGTCACGTACCAGTTCGCCGAGTGCCGCAAGATCCGCGTGGCGGGCGCAGGCCTGCTCGACGTAGCCCAGCGTACGAGGCACGTCCGGCAGGTAGCCCGGCTTGCCGTCGCGGTGCCACAGGCGCGCGAAGATGCCGCTCGCCTTGAGATGCCGCTGCACGCCCATCAGGTCGAACCAGCGCAGGAACTGCGGCTCGTCGGCACCGACGTCGAGGCCGGCCACCGCAGCCTGTCGCCGGAACTCGAGCGCCCACTGGACGACGCGCTCCTGCGGCCAGTCGATGTAGCAGTCCCGCAGCAGCGAAACGAGGTCGTAGGTGAGCGGGCCGTGCACGGCGTCCTGGAAGTCGAGGATGCCGGGGTTTTCCCCGTCGCAGACCATGAGGTTTCGCGAGTGGTAGTCGCGGTGCACGAACACGCGCGGCTGCGCGAGCGCGTTCGCGACCAGGAGGTCGAACGCCACGGCGAGACCGCGCGCCTCGTCCTCGCCGAGGGTCAGGCCGAGATGCCGGCCCACGAGCCAGTCGGTGAAGAGGCTCATCTCGAACCGCAGCAGCCTTTCGTCGTACGGCGGCAGGCGGGTCGCATGATCGCCGCCGCGTGCCTCGATCCTGACCAGCGCGGCGATCGCATCGGCATACAGCGGCCCCGCCCGCCCGCGGTCGGCGAGTTCGGCGAGATAGGTGACGGAACCGAGGTCCGTGAGCAGCAGGAAGCCGTCCTCCGCATTCCGGGCCAGCACCCGCGGCGCATTGACGCCGATATCGGTCAGCATGCCGGCGACGGCGAGATAGGGCTCGACGTTCTCCTTGTCCGGCGGGGCGTCCATGGCGATGCAGGTGCCCTGCGGCCGTGTGACGCGGAAATACCGGCGAAAGCTCGCGTCCGCCGACGCCGGGGCGAGGCCGGCGTCGTGCCAGCCGAGGCCGTCCTCGAGCCAGTGGCGCAGCAGCGCTAGCCGCAGGTCGTCTCGGCGGGGATCGGTCACGGCGGGCCTCGGAAAGTCGGATGGGTTCGGGCGCGCCAATTATAATCGCAACGATGAAGCCGCCCGCCCGCATCGCGTCCCACCGGCGACGGCTGCTTGCCGCGCTCGCGCTCTGCCCGGCGGTCGCCTGGCCGGCAAGCGCCGTGGACCAGTCCTGCCGCGTCCAGGTGGTCGAGGACCCGCGACTCGACATGTTGCGAAAGGCCGACCCCGACGATCCACACATCGACATCACGAGCGACCAGGGCGACCTCTCGCACGCGGGTGACGCCGAACTCTCGGGCAACGTGAGCATCCGGATGGGTCAGCGGCTCCTCACCGCCGACAAGGCCACGGTCGACGCCGCGAAGCGCAGCATCTCGGTCGACGGCAAGGTCGAGTACCTGGACCCCCAGATACACGTGACGGGACGCGGTGCCGACTTCTCGGGCGGTGCGGGCAGCTTCGAAGGCGCCAGGTTCGAGCTGGTCGACGGTTCCGGCCGCGGCGCGGCGAAGTCAGCGCAGCTCCACGACGAGACCATGCTCGATCTCGAGGGCGTGCGCTACACGGTCTGCCCCCCGGGCAACGAGGACTGGCAGATCAAGGCGCAGGAGATCTCGCTCGACCAGGAGTCGAACACGGGAACGGCGCGCGACGTTCGCCTGGACTTCAAGGGCGTGCCGATCCTGTATACGCCGTGGATGTCGTTCCCCGTGGGCGACCAGCGCAAGTCCGGCCTGCTGTTCCCGGCCTTCGGCAGCGGCGGCAAGAACGGCACCCAGATCATGGTGCCCTGGTACTGGAACATCGCGCCAAATTACGACGCCACTCTCACCTCGCGCTGGTTTTCGTCGCGCGGCTACCGCATCGACCCGGAGTTCCGCTTCCTGACTGAACGGAGCCGCGGGACGTTCGAGGCGCAGTACCTGCCGCACGACTCGCAAACCAACGATTCGCGCGGGGTGTTCCAGCTCAAGGACACGACACTCTTCGCGTCACGCACTCGCGGGCTCGTCAATGCCTCCTACGTCACCGACAACTCTTACTTCGAGGACTTCGGCGTCGGTTTCGAGGGCACGAGCGTCGTCTTCCTGAACCAGCTCGCTGAGATCCGCCGCGACACGGAACACTGGTCGCTCGTCGGCCGAACGCAGAACCTCCAGGTCATCGACAACCAGCTGGCGGACGACGAGCGGCCGTACGCAATGCTGCCGCAGCTGGTCGTCGCCGGAAACTGGGACCACCTCGCGCCCGGCCTCGGCGCCTCCTTCAATGGCGAGGCGGTCAATTTCTACCGCACGACCGGGCCGCAGGGGGTCCGCCTGGACGCGGAGCCGGCGCTGCGCTGGGGCGTCGGCCAGCGTGGCGCCTACCTGGACGCGACCGCCGCATGGCGCTACACGGCGTACGCCCTTCAGGACACGACGCCCGGCACGGACGACAGCATCAGCCGTTCGCTGCCGGTACTGAGCATCGACTCGGGCCTGGTGCTCGAGCGCGCGACGGGATCGCAGCAGCAGCGACTGCAGACCCTCGAGCCGCGCGTGCAGTACGTGTACGTGCCATACCGGGACCAGGATTCAATACCGGTCTTCGACACGGACACGCCCGACCTCAACATGGTGCAGCTGTTCCGCACCAACCGCTACGTCGGTGCCGATCGCGTCGGGGACGCAAACCTCGTGAGTGCAGGCGTCACGACCCGGCTGCTCGACGCAGCGAGTGGCCAGCAGTACCTGAGCGCGACCGTCGGCCAGGCATACTACTTCTCCGATCCGCGTGTGACGCTGCCGGGCGAAGCCCCGAGCAACCGCTCGACCTCCGACCTGATCGCCGAGATCGAGCTCAACGCCTTCAAGCACTGGAACGGGCGCTTCGCCTACCAGTGGGACCCGGACGCCAACCAGACGCAGCGCACGGTCTTCGGGGTGCAGTACCGGCCGGCGAGCGACCGCGTCGTGAACGCCGCCTACCGCTACCAGCGCGACCTGCTGGAACAGGTCGACGTGTCGGCGGCCTGGCCGATCGGGAAACAGTGGCACGGGTTCGCACGCTGGGTCTATTCGCTGTCCGAGAACAAGACGCTGGACCAGTTCGTGGGCCTGGAATACTCGTCGTGCTGCTGGGCCGTCCGGGTCATTACCCGGCGCTTCGTGAGCAGCCGCACCGGCAGCTCGGACACCTCGATCGGCTTCCAGCTTGAACTCAAGGGCCTGTCCAGTGTCGGAGTGGACAACGAAGCTTTCCTGCGGGACGCGATTCGTGGATACTCCGCGCTCCCGGCCGAGCCTCACCCCTGAGATGCCATTGATTTACAAGAGCTTTCTTGCTGGCCTGCTGCTGCTTGCGGGCCTGACCGCGGGTGCCCGGGCGATCGCAGCCGACGCCGCTCCGGAGGCCGTGACCACTGCGCCGGTCGTCGCCCCAGCCGCGCCGACTGCTGCTGCGCCAGCCGCTGCACCGGTCGCTGCACCGGCGGCTCCGCGAGGCGTCTCGCTGAACCGAGTGGTGGCCATCGTGAACGACGGCATCGTGCTGCAGAGCGCGCTCGACCAGCAGGTACAGATAGTGACGGAGCGGCTCCAGCAGGCGGGAAAGCAGATGCCGCCGCGGGACATCCTGCGCCAGCAGGTGCTGGAGCGGCTGGTCCTGCAGGAACTCCAGATGCAGCGCGCCGAACGCGCGGGCATCAAGGTGTCCGACGAGCAGCTGAACCAGGCGCTCGCCGACGTCGCGAGCCGCAACAACGTCAAGTTCAGCGACCTGCCGGCCGCACTGGAGGCGCAGGGCATCGAATACCGAGCCTACCGCGAGGAGGTCCGCCGCGAGATGGTCATGGGCCAGTTGCGGCAGCGTGACGTGTACTCGCGCATGTACGTTTCGCCGCGCGAGATCGAGCAGTGCGTCGCGAAGGCCATTGCCGCGCCGGAGGACCGGCTCGAGTACGACGTCGCCCACATCCTGGTCGCCATGCCGGCCGCGGCGTCGCCGCAGCAGATCGAGGAGCGCACGGCGCGGGCGCAGGGCGTGCTCGAGCGCGCCAGGCGCGGAGAGGACTTCGCCGATCTCGCGGTCGCCTACTCCGACGCAGGAACGGCTCTCGAGGGCGGCAAACTGGGCTGGCGCAAGGTGAGCCAGCTGCCGTCGGTGGTCGCGGAAATCGTGCCGGGCATGAAGCCGGGAGACGTGAGCGAGATCATCCGCACGCCGAGCGGCCTGAACATCTTCAAGCTCGTCGACACGCGCAGCACCCAGCCGGCCGCACTCGTCTCGCAGATCCACGCGCGCCACATCCTCATGCAGACCAACGCCATCGAGGACGACGAGACCGTCCGGCAGAAGCTCTCGCGGATCCGCGAGCGCGTGCTCAAGGGCGAGGACTTCGCCGCCATCGCCTCCGTGTCCTCGGCCGACCCGGGCTCCGCGACCCGCGGCGGCGACCTGGGCTGGACGAGCCCTGGCTCCTTCGTGCCGGAGTTCGAAAAGCAGATCGACGCGCTCGACGTGAACGAGATCAGCGAACCGTTCAAGACCCCGTTCGGCTGGCACATCGTGCAGCTCCTCGGGCGGCGCACCTACGACGCGTCCGAGGACACCATGCGCAACAAGTGCGCGCAGCAGTTGCGCGAGTCGCGCGCGGACGAAGAAACGGAAATCTGGCTGCGTCGCCTGCGCGACGAGGCCTACGTCGAATACCGCATGTGAGCCGTCCCGTGGCGGTCCCGACGCTGGCAGTGACGACCGGCGAGCCGGCCGGGATCGGACCTGACCTGTGCGCGGCGATCGCCGCGCGGCGCTGGAACTGCCGCATCGTGCTCCTCGGCGACCGTGCACTGCTCGGCCGGGTCCGCGGCACGAAGCGGCGCATGGCCGCGCTCCCGGACTACGACTCGACGCGACCGGCGCGCCGCGGCGTCGAGGTCCTTCACCTGCCGTTGGCCGCCCCGTGCACGCCCGGCAGGCTGGCCGTTGCCAACGCGCGTTACGTGCTGGACCTGCTCGACCGCGCGTCCGACGGTTGCCGCGCGGGAGAATTCCACGCGATGGTCACCGCGCCCGTGCACAAGGGCGTCGTGAACGACGCGGGCGTTGCCTTTTCCGGCCACACCGAATATCTCGCTGCACGCTGCGGCGCCCGCCGGCCCGTGATGATGCTTGTTGGCGGTGGCCTGCGCGTGGCGCTGGCCACGACGCACCTGCCGCTCGCGGCCGTCCCTGCGGCGATCACCGCGGACACGCTCACCTCCGTGCTGCGAATCCTGGATGCGGACTTGAGGCGCCTGTTCGCCATCCGCCGGCCCCGAATCCTCGTGTGCGGGCTCAACCCGCACGCCGGCGAAGGCGGACACCTCGGCCGCGAGGAGGTCGCCGTCATCGGGCCCGTGCTCGCGAAGTTGCGGCGCGCCGGGCTCGACCTGCATGGTCCGGTGCCCGCCGATACCGCGTTCCTTCCGGCGCAGCTCGTGGGCTGCGACGCCGTGCTCGCGATGTACCACGACCAGGGCCTGCCGGTGCTGAAGCGCGCTGCGTTCGGCGACGCAGTCAACGTCACGCTGGGACTGCCGATCGTGCGCACCTCGGTGGATCACGGCACGGCGCTCGATCTGGCCGGCACAGGACGCGCCGACCCCGGGAGCATGCTCGCCGCGCTCCGCATGGCCGCGCGACTCTGCGCGCCCGGACGCCGATGAGCCGCGCAAAGCGACGCTACGGCCAGCACTTCCTGCACGATCGCGGAACCATCGAGCGCATCGTCCGCGCCATCGGCCCCGCGCGCGGCGACCGCATCGTGGAGGTGGGCCCGGGCCGCGGCGCCATCACGGCGAAGCTGCTCGCGAGCGTGGGCAGCCTGGACGCGATCGAGATCGACCCGGACGTGGTGCCGCGCCTCACCGAGCGCTGCGCCGGCCTGGGCGAGCTGCGCGTGCACCTCGCCGATGCGCTGGAGTTCGACTTCCGGGCCTTGCGCGGCGACGGGCCGGCGCTGCGCCTGGTCGGCAATCTGCCCTACAACGTCTCGACGCCGCTCCTGTTCCACTTCGTGTCCCAGATAGACGCCTTCTCGAGCATGCACTTCATGCTGCAGAAGGAAGTGGTGGCGCGCATGGCCGCTCGGCCCGGCGGCAAGGACTACGGCCGGCTGACCGTGATGCTGGCGCCCTGGGTCCGGGTCGAGTCGCTGTTCGACATCGGCACCGGCGCCTTCACGCCGCCGCCCAAGGTCGTCTCGACCTTCTTTGCCCTGCACCCCCACACCGCCCCGCCCTTTGCCATCGCCGATCACGCCGCTTTTGCCCGTGTGGTGTCCGCAGCGTTCTCGCAGCGGCGCAAGACGCTGCGGAACTCGCTCTCGAAGCTGCTCGACGCCGAGGCGATCGCGGCGGCCGGCGTGGACCCCGGGGCCCGGCCGGAGACCCTCGCTCCGGAGCGATTCGCGGCGCTTGCCGCCCGCCTGCAGCCCTGAGCACCTTCACCATCCTCCCCCGCCCGGTTGCAGACCGCAATTGGTGCCCCGGGCCCGCGGACCTATAATCGGGGCAACTGCAGCTGCACGAACCCGCCGGAGACCTCGATGCGCGACTACTCCAGGATCCTGGTGTGTCTGGACCTGACCGACGACAGCGAGAAGATCGCGGCACGTGCAAAGGCGCTCGCGACGAGTTCCGGCGCCAGCCTGACTCTGCTGCACGTCGTCGAGTACGTTCCGGTCGAGCCCATGGGCGAGGCGCTGCTGCCCGCGGTGCAGATCGAAGGCGAGCTCGTTGAGCGCGCGACCGCCCGCCTCGCCTCGTTGTCCGCCAAGCTCGGCCTCGACCAGTCCGAGCGCATGGTGCTCACCGGCAACATCAAGTCCGAGGTCGTCCGCGTCGCGCAGGAACGTGGCGTCGACCTGATCGTGATCGGCAGCCGGGAACGCCACGGCATGTCCATACTGTTCAACTTCACCGAGGACACCGTGCTGCACGCCGCGCCCTGCGACGTGCTGGCCATCCGCCTCCCCAGGGGCTGAGCTTTCCCGGACCACCGCCGTGACCGAAATGTCGCCTCACCGCATCCGCGTCGACGTAATCACCAATTACATCGAAGACCAGTCGAGCCCGGGTGACGGACGGTTCGTGTTCTCGTACACGATCACCATACGCAACGAGGGATCGGTACCGGCCCGGCTGCTGACACGTCACTGGACCATCACCGACGCGAACGGCAAGGTGCAGGAGGTCGTCGGCGACGGCGTGGTCGGCGAGCAGCCCCACCTGCAGCCGGGCGAGGGCTTCCGTTACTCGAGCGGCGCGATCCTCGAGACGCCGGTCGGCGCCATGCAGGGCAAGTACCACATGCTCGGCGACGACGGCGAACACTTCGACGCGCCGATCGCCCCGTTCAGGCTGGCGATGCCGGGTCTGCTGCACTGACGCCGGATGGCGACTTACGCGGTCGGCGACGTGCAGGGCTGCGCTGCCGAGCTCGAAGCCCTGCTCGAGCGCCTCGACTTCTCGCCCGCTCGTGACCGCCTCTGGTTCGTCGGCGACCTCGTAAATCGCGGTCCGCGCTCGCTCGACGTGCTGCGCTTCGTCGCGCGGCTGGGCGACGCGGCGGTGGTGGTGCTCGGCAACCACGACCTGCACCTGCTGGCGTTGGCGCGCGGCCACGCCAGCCTCGGGGACCAGGACCACTCGCTGCGCCCGGTCCTCGAGGCGCGCGACAGGGAGCCGCTGCTCGACTGGCTGCAGTCCCGCTGCATGCTGCATCACGACGCGGAACTGGGCGTCACGATGCTGCACGCCGGCCTGCCGCCACAGTGGGACGTAGCGACGGCGCTCCGCTGCGCGGGCGAACTCGAGCAGGCCCTGCGAAGCGACCACAGTGGCGCCCTCTTCGAGCGGATGTACGGCAACGAGCCCGACCTGTGGCGCGACGACCTGGAAGGCGCCGACCGCCTGCGCTTCATCACGAACGCGCTTACGCGCCTGCGAGCCTGCGATGCGGCAGGCCGCATGCTGCTCCGCTTCAAGGGGCCGCTTGCCAGGCTGCCCGCCGGCGCCGTGCCGTGGTTTCGGGCGGCCGGGCGACGCTCAGCGGGCGCGCGCATCGTCTGTGGCCACTGGTCGGCGCTCGGCTACCGGGACGAAGCCGGCGTGCTCGCGCTCGACACGGGCTGCGTCTGGGGCGGCACGCTCACCGGGCAACGCCTGGACGTCCCGTCGCAGCGAGTCCAGGTGCCGAGCACGCAGCCCGTCAAGGACTTCGGCGACGGCTGACACCGCAGTCGACGGCGGCGCACTCGAACCGGCGCGGCCG
>Ga0208980_10002856_pt1 | contig 10480 bp, 10 predicted proteins | sample WetSurMetagenome_3_FD_187993 | JGI IMG/M metagenome (GOLD analysis project Ga0208980, IMG submission 187993) | Wetland microbial communities from Twitchell Island in the Sacramento Delta, sample from surface sediment Aug2011 Site A1 Bulk (version 2) | ecosystem: Environmental > Aquatic > Marine...
AAGCAGGGTCCCGAGGCCGTAGCCGGCAAGATAGGCGAAAAGGTTCCAGTAATTTCCCAGGTTCGTGATGACAATACCGGTCGATAGCAGCCAGATACCGGTTTTAACAATCCCGATCCAGCCGGCAAGGTTTGCATGTCCACGGTTGATGTAGATCGTCCGTACCGTCTCAAGACTGGTCTCAACAATCCGTGCGATCAGGATAATAAGGGGTAACGTTGCTTCTCCCCAGACTACTGGATCGATCCTTCACCACACTCCTGATCGCAATAATCGTAGTTTGATTCAATAATAGCTTACGGAATGATGTCGAGTATCCTGGTATTGCTGCGCAACATTGATCTTGACTGCAATTGATTCATACGTCCATCAGAATGCCACAACATATACGTAAAAGATCCCTGGCATATTTTTTGGCTGGTGCTTTTTATCTATGGCACCAATCTGAGTATGAACCGCATGAGCATACAAGATGAACAGGATAACCAGGGAAAGACTTATGCGCCACTCTTGACTGATCCACCGTTCTATCTTCCGGAGTTTGAAAAGTCGTACCGGTACATCATCGATGAGTACGAGGTGCCACCCAAAGAAATTGCGATCTTCATGCCCTGTTCGGTAAAAAAACCCTACAGCTCGAGCCCCAGCCACCAGCTCATCAGGATGATAATATCACAGGTACTGGACCCGTCCCTTTACCATATCGTAATCTTCGGGACATGCGGGATCGTACCTGCCGAGCTCGAGACAATGTACCCGTATGCTCATTATAAATATATGCTCGGGAGATGCAATGACGAGAAAATAAAGGACGATTTTCTCCGTATCGAAACCGATCGCGTTGCAGGATATCTCAACAAGACAAAGGGCGTGTATAAGTATCGAATCGGGTATTGTATCGGACTCTTCCGCGAGGCGCTGGTCAGGGGATCAGAGCAGGCCGGAGTGCCAATCGATCTCCTTCTCCCGACCCGGGATATTATCAACAAGGTGATCGAGGAGGGAGACTGCACGTTCCAAGAAGGCAGCCTATCCATGGAGGAATACCTGGGTGAGTTCTGCGATGCATTAATCAAATTCAGGAACGAGCGGATCGGCAGGAGCTAAGTTGACGGTTTTTTATTCGCGCCACCATTAGTTGATAGTGATATTAACAAACTAATCTCTGTCAATCGTTATCTTTTGGTATAAGGGTCTCAGGATTTGATAGTGTACACGATCTTACCATTCTTGAAAATTGAGATTAATCCTCCGCTCTGCGATACTACAATCCCGATAGATTTGGTAACCTGTGTGATGCCGGCGACCGACGAATGACGTGACCCCATCCCTCCAGGAAGGTTCACCTTACTCATATCGACAGTGATACACCTGCCTGCTGCCTCAACTACCCCCTTGTTCGTGATGATAAAGGCGCCGTCCAGCTGTGCAAACTCCTTTATATTTCCACGGATCCCAACGTCGGTTATCTGTCGTTCGGCCTCGTGATAACCATGGAACGGGTTTAACACAAACTGTTTCGAATGGTTTAGTACATTTTCTGTGTCACCAACAATAAATGACGTTCCGATCGCCTGTCCTTCCCGTCCTTCCCGTGCAATTTCCACGGCAATCTTTAAAACCGGATCAAGTACATCCGGAGTGACATCGGTGCCTGAACACAATATTAAAAGCTCTTCAGGGGATGGCAGGTTTTCCGATTTTGGACCATTTCTCGGTGAAAAGACCTTCGGTACATTTGGTTCCGGTACCGATCCCCTCCCCTTGGGTATTATCCATTGTCCGAAAATCACAAGTGCCATGATGATGATAACCACAGCAAGTACGATGACGTACATCGGCTGGTCATTATTTGGCTGGGGGCCTGGGGTACCCGGTCCGGGAATACCAGGAGTTTCTTTTTTAAGGTCCAGGGTAATTTTCTTTGAGGTTGACTGGCCGTCAGATTGAATTGTCCTGACAGAAACGGTGAAAATCCCGTATCCGAAATACTGGTGACTTACCGGGAGGTCGGCAGATTTTGAAAAGTTTCCATCATTCCAGTCAACAATGACTGAATCGATGGTTACATCCGGTGAACCAGGATTGAGGTTCCCGTTCAAGGTGACATTTGTCCTGTCAATCACTGGTTCAAGGAGGGTCAAAACAGGTTGAGGTATACCCTTTACTACTACCCCCGAGGATGAGGTGTTCAGCGGTTCGGGAAACATAGTGGGGATTGCAGGTTGCCCGACAGAAATGCTCGTTGTTCCCGTTACTGTTTGTCCATCAGATTGTAGTGTGGTTACCGAGAGGGGGTAGGTACCAGAACTTTTATACTCATGTGAGTTCGGGAACGTATGGTTTTCTAGAAACTGGCTGTCCCCCCAGTCCCAGCGGGTACTAACTATGGTCACATTTACTGAACCTGGATCGGCAATCCCATAGACAGTACAGGTAAGATTTTCAATTACTGGTGTATCGAAGATAAGGAGAGGGGGTGGGTTGACGGGAATGGTCGTATTCTTATTGACCATAAAAACGGTGGGAACCGGAGTAACAGGCAAATATGTAACATTCGGTTCTATCTTGGTCATGTTCGCGTTGACAAGGAGAACCTTGGAACCCGGGGTTGCGGACGGATTTGTAACATTCGGTAGTATACTCGTGGTGTTATCCGTACTTGGAGACATATTTCCCTGGGTTGCAAGTACTACTCCTGGCAGTAAAAGGACTATAATGCAAACCACAATTCTGATCAGTCGTAATACGGAAGTTGTATTTTGTACCTTTTGCATGGAAAAACCGTTCTCCGGCTCATTACAAATATCGCAATGATTGCTCTTAAATACGGATGTTTCAACTCAAACCAAGGTGAATAGAAAAACCGGTTGATTTTTCTGTCTCGGCTCTTTACCAGGCAGATGGTTATCCAGAATCCGATGGGTTTTGACAGCAAAAAAGCAATTAAAAATTGCAGGAAATTCAAAAAGAATCCGGTCTTGATTAAATATAATCCAATAGTGAAGATGTTAATGTACTTTCTTTGGTTACAACCCGCTTTTTCGTTTGCTTATGACGAATTATTGGGTAAAACCCGGTCACTTCTTCTTTCCTTTTGTGCTATCATATCCAGACCGGTTGCATGAGTAACTCCCATCGGGCCTGATCTTAATACTGGAAGCCTGACACTGATCACATATCGGACGATCGCGTTTTAATGTGGGGTTTGTTGTTTCTTGTCCATGGGAATTGATTGCCGGGTACCCGATAAAAGGATGTCCGTCGTGACTATGTTTGCAACCATGTAACTCAAATCAGTTCTACCAATAATCCTGGCCATCGATTGTTAAATACGTCATAAGGTGAATGGATTTCAGATAAAGCTCCGGTTCCAATCAAATGTCTCACCGAATGCAGAAAAGAAGAGAAAACATGAAAATTGACATTCTTCTGGAAAAAAAAAGGAAATATATCGGATAATTGCCTCAATGTTTTTCAGATATCATCGTCTTCCTCATCTACCCACGAATAGCAATCGGTACTCTGGTCTCCATAATCTGTATCCATGTAAATGTCCATAATGTCATCGAACTTTTCAGGTTCAAAGTTTGGGTTCATTGAACCCGGTCTTTCAGGATTTGGATTCATAGAACCCATATATCCATCATTTCGTTTTCCGCGCTCCCGATAGTTCCGGCCGCTTTTTCCCATAGGGTCTCACAACCGTTCATACTTTTTTTTTAAAAGAAATAAAAGTCAATTTTTTTTATTGGATAAAAAAGTTTTTGTATGGGCATTAGTAGTATGACTCTCCAACGATATCAGTTTGGGAGAGTCCTGGGATGATAACCAAAAACCCTTTCTTTCATTTCAGTTGTTCTATCGATCATTCAGGATTGTTTAACAATCTCAGGTTGGGCTGTTTTCAGCCGTATGATATTATTTCTCATTTGCCTAACCTGTAAGATACTTCATAATCCGGTCAATTACGAGGGGATTTCTGGGGAGATTGATGTGGCAGTACTGGTCAGGTGACGGCAGGTTGTTCTCTCCTTTAAGGGATGCTGACAGGGTGATATACCCGGAAGTACCGATTCCCTATATGCTACAACACCGTCACCGTTAAAGGTCGCCTGGTATTTTCCATCTTCAGCCATCTCCCACGTTTTTCCTTCAAGCCAGGGAAAGAATCCTGGAACATCTTTGGGATTGGTTGTCACAATAATCCGATAGGTAATATCTGGCCGCAATCCCGCTCTAATAAGATTATTTATCACCACACTTCCGGGGCGAACGTCCTGAACGAGCCTGTCAGCGGCCGGATCAAACCCCATTGGGACAAAAACACCGGTGAGTTTGTCGATGATCTTTCCGCCACGTTTTGGATCATTAAAAAGTTCTGCAAGCGCCGAGCCGGTATTCGGTGGACCAAGACCGATTAGTTGTCTGACTGTTTGTTTTCGTTCTGTTCCATCCACAACCTCAAGAAGATAACGAACAATACACGTACCGAGCGAATGACATACAATATCGACAGGGCCGGACCAGCCGTTCTCATCCCGTACTACCAAGAGAAAATTTCTGAGTGATTCCGCGATCTCCGGTAATGGTGAGCCCTGCATTCCTGTATGATCAAATTTCCTGTATGGGATTCCTGAAATCTCCAGCCGAACAATCAGTTTCTTCCAGACTCCAGGGTGGCTGTTCCATCCATGCACAAGAATCACCGGGTATCGATCACTGGTCATTCCAGAATAATTGGAGGTCATAAACGAAAATGGTATTCGATAAGATGATCATTTGCTAATCAATGGTATTTTGGGAAGAAAAAGACCTTAATCAAGTTATTTCAGTTTTCAGTTTCAAAATTATTTTAAAAAAATACCGTTTCAAAAAATGTTTCCATTGATGATTTGATTGTTTATAAAAAAATTTCAGGAATTATACCGCTGAAACAGAATCCTCAAACAGGTATTTCCAGACTACCGCTGCAATGATTGCCCCAATGACAGGTGAAATAATAAATAACCAGAGCTGGGAAAGAGCTGTTCCGCCGGCAATCAGCGCAGGTCCAAGACTTCGCGCAGGGTTGACAGATGTACCAGTGATGGGGATGCTCACCATATGAATCATGGCAAGGGAGAGACCTATGGGTATTCCTGCAAAACCGGCAGGAGCTTTGCTGCTGGTGGCTCCAAAAATGACCATGAGGAAAATAAAGGTCATCACAACTTCAGTGATAAATGCTGATGTAAGGGAATATCCTCCAAGGTAGTCTGCCCCGTAGCCATTCGCTCCCAGGTTACTGGATGCGATATCATACCCGGGAAGACCGGTCATTATTGCGAGGAGGAACATTGATGCAAAAATCGCACCGATGCATTGCATAATAATGTAAATAATCGCATCCTTTGATGGAATTTTTCCATTGAAAAGCATCGCAATCGTTATTGCAGGATTAATATGACATCCTGATATACTGCCGATCGCATATACCATTACGAGAACTGATATACCAAAGGCGAGTGCAATTCCGAGGACACCGATACTCTTTCCTGCGATAACAGCGCTACCTGTTCCGATGAATACGAGAACAAATGTTCCCAGAAGTTCAGCCAGATACTTCTTCATGTTATCCATACCTAGACCTCAATTCATTCAGTTGAAAGATCTGATGGGAGGCTATCAGCATTACAATATATACTTTTTTCGCAGAGTGTTCACCGATTATGGTTAATTTGGTCACCCCATGCAAGATATTATAGGATGAACAGGTGCAAAGAAGGTTAACAGGTTTGAAAAATGATTGAAAAAATTGTCATAGGAATACTCATTCTCTGTGTTTTTCTGTGCGGGTGCATGACACCACTCCCGGATAAAACAGGGACCGTTAAGATAACCTCGTCACCAACTGGTGCTGAAGTTTACCTTGATAAAGAATATCACGGCACTACTCCCGGCACCATCTCTGCGGTACCAACAGGTAATCATATTGTTGAAATTCGTGAAACTGGTTACTATGCCTGGGCGCAGAACATAACTGTTATGTCGGGAAATACTACATCTGTTTCAACAACGCTGATACCTGTTTTCACCTCCGTCACGGCAACATCCCAAGTCACGATGACCATCCCGGCAAAAAAAGATGTACCGCAGATTCACATCGATGGATATTGGACCTGGCCAGCGATAAGGTATAAAACCAGTCCGGAGCCGATTCTTGTGCACGTCGAAGGATCAAATGTCGGCTTAGGAGATGCAAGAGAGGTTACGACATCAGCGAATATGTATTTTGATGGAAGACAAATCTGCTGGACCATGGTGTACCTTGGTACCATAAAAGCCGGTGAACATGTCACTGTCGACACGATGATGTCCTGCTCCCTCCCTTCAGATGAAAACATCCAGAATGTAAAAATCGCATTTGAGAATGTGGTTATTAATCAATAAAACTTTTTTGTATTCCACAAGTTCGGGAAGGGTTACAGGGCTCTTTAAAGCCAGAGAATGTTCTTGATTAACGAAAGATAACCATAATCAGAGATTTTTGGGTAATACACTTATTATAGGTGGAGCATATTGATCACTGCTTCCCCGAATTCCCGCGTTCCGGTTGAGCCGCCAAGATCCCGCGTTTTAATTCCGGTTGTGAGGACCTCCTGGATTGCTAATTCAATGCAGTCCGATCCCGGTGAATCCCCACAATAGGCAAGCAGCATCGCAGCACTCCGTAGAGCAGCAATCGGGTTTGCAATGTTTCTTCCGGCAATATCCGGGGCGCTCCCGTGTACCGGTTCAAAGAGGGCATACTTGTCTCCGATATTGGCACTTGGGATCAACCCCAGACCACCAACAAGATACGATGTCGTGTCCGACAAAATGTCACCAAAGATGTTGGTCGTCACAATGACATCATACGAAGCAGGGTGCTGGAGGATGTCCAGCGCAAGTGCGTCAATGAATTTGTCATTACAGGAGACACCGGCGATTTTTGCTTCGGCAAGACATATGTCACGGAACAGCACATCAGACTTGAGCACGTTTGCCTTGTGCCCGATAGTCAGCTTTCCCCTCCGTTGTTTTGCCAGCCGTATTGCGGAACGGACTATCCGTTCCGTGCCCTCCCGGGTCACTACGCGGAGGGTTGTTGCCCGATCATCGCTATACTCCTCAATACCGGAATAGAGTCCTTCAGTGTTTTCCCTCACGAGCATGATATCAAACCCGTTTCCCTTAACCGGGCGCAGGTTTGCAAAAAGATCGAGGGCTTTTCTTATCCGGAGCACCACGCTCTGGTAATCCTTCATGGGTGGCGTAGTAACTGCCCCGAACAGGATTACATCAGCGCTTTTTAAGTCAGCAATATCGCGATCTGCGCAAGGGCATCCGGTCGTTTCCCAGCGGTGGTATCCAACTTCAACCGGGAAGTATTCGTATTCGGGATGAAGCAATTCGAGAACTTTTTGAGCAACAGGGATTACCTCATGACCAATCCCATCTCCTTCAACAATGGCAACCCGTGTCATCTGGCCCTCCATTGAATTACAAGATCATTTACCGTTCGGGCAATCTGTGTCGGGCTGGCACCCCAGTGAACCACCGCACCAAACTTTCCTTTATGAATCCTGATACCCTCACGCTCAGAGCGACAGCAGCGTGCGATGAACGGTTCCACAACCACCGATTCCAGGGGGCAGATATTTTCCAACACGAATTCCTTTCCGTAACATTCGTTATAGAACTGGGAACCTGTCAGACAACCAGCTACCCGCTCACCACCCTGCATTGGATCAGTATCAAGTGTGCGGGTATAACCTGCAGCACGGCAGGGAAAGACATCGGCATGAATCTGGCTGATGTCGCGGATATGATGGCAGAACATTACTGATAGATCCCCAAATAACCCGGCAGACTCGAGCTCCCGGAGACATGCAGAGAGACTTGGGCGGGGGGGAGTAACATCATGGACATGGATTTTCAGCAGGTCGGACAGATCGGGATCAAGCACGAACGTCATATGTTCATCAAGCCCGGTAAAGATCGTGCAGCGAAAACCCGAATCACTCGCAAGTTCGATAAGGCGCGTACGGTCATGGATCTGCACTTTTTTGGGGTAATAACAGGTTTCCTCTGTGGTTGCAATTACTTTCGATGTGATAATTGGACGCATCATCCCGGATCCTGAGGGGTCCGGTATTACCTCAAGAAGTTCATAACCTTCACCAGTGTCCCGCACAAGATAACGGCTGAGGAAATATACCCGATCACCGCAGGGCTTTGTTGATGCAAACCCTACAAGTTTGCATTGTTCCGGAAAGATCATCCGTGAGACCTCCAATAATTAACCAGACCACCAAAAGTAAGGATCTCCTGCATTTTTGCAGATAGTGGTCTGATAACGAACTTTTTACCATCCGCCTCTACCCATCCTTCTTTAAGATCAAATGATACTGTTGTCCCTTCCCGACAGGAAAGATCACACTCGATAAGCGGGAGCCCTATATTAATCGCATTCCGGAAGAATATGCGGGCAAAGGATGGCGCTATCACAGCAACCACACCTGCCTCCCGTATGGCGATAGCTGCCTGTTCCCGGGATGAGCCGCAACCAAAATTTTTTCCAGCGACTATCACAGCGCCTTTCAACCGGCTTGCAAGCGAATGATCGAGATCTTCAAAGACATGTGCAACCCATGTATTGTGGTCCTTTGTACGAAGGTAGCGACCGGCAATTACGAGATCTGTGTCGATATCCGCACCAATACAGATGGCACTTCCTTTTCCTTTCATCAGAATCCCTCGGGCACTGATATTTCTCCTTCAAGCGCACTGGCTGCAGCTGTAGCTACTGATGACAGGTAAATTTCCCCACCAACCCCCATTCGGTTTTTGAAATTCCGGTTGGCCGTTGACAGGCAGACCTCGCCTTCCCCCAGTACTCCCATATGGGAACCAAGGCACGGGCCACAACCGGGGGTTCCGATGGTACATCCGGCACCCACAATATCAGCAAGCACTCCGGTCTGGATTGCTTTCTGCAGTACTGCCTGCGAAGCAGGAATAACAATAGTACGGATGGCAACTTTTCTGCCTTTTACTCCTCGAGCAAACCGGGCCAGATCGCTGTAGCGCCCGTTCGTACAGGTACCAACAAATACCTGGTCTAATGGCTGTCCGGCAAGGTCATGCACAGGTTTTATGGTATCGACACGGGGTGGTAAGGCAATAACCGGGACAATATCCGTAAGATCGAAATTAATCTCCTTACTGTATGTGCACAGTTCAGGTTGCTGTGGTTCAACAGTATGCCCCACCTGTTTCAGGTAGTGTACGGTGATTTCATCGGCATAAAACATCCCCGCCTTTGCACCTGTTTCAACAGAAAGGTTACAGAGCGTGAGGCGTTCATCCATAGATAATTCAGCAGCAGCGTCACCAATAAATTCCAGAGCCTGGTAGGTAGCACCATCCATTCCAAGCCTGCTGACATACGTGAGTGCAAGATCCTTTGCCTCTGCTGCACCAAGGAACTTTCCAGAAAGGTGAATGCCGATCGATTCCGGAACGCGGAACCAAGTCTCCCCGGTCATCCAAATCGCTGCCATGTCAGTAGCTCCGACACCTGTGGCAAACGCCCCAAATGCTCCAAGTGTGCAACTATGAGAGTCAGCACCAACCACCACCTCACCGGGAAGCACTACCCCCTCGCTCATAACCTGGTGGCAGATACCACCCCCAATATCGGAGAAATTCAGGAATGAACTGCAGGCAAACTCACGCAGTTCGTGCTGGAGTGTCGCCGTCGTGCTGTTGTTGGCCGGAACGATATGATCGAAAAGAACATGGAGGTTTGCCGCATCCTGTATCCATCTGGCACCCATACTCTTCCAGGCTTCGAGTGTAAGCACCCCGGTCCCATCATGAACATAGGCGCGATCGACGACCCTGTCAACGTACTCCCCGGCAGTCCCGCAGAGGATCTTCTCTGATAAGGTCCCCATCAGGTTTTCTCCTCCCGTGCTTTACGGATCAGTTTTTTCAGAATATCAGGAGTGATGTTGCATTTATGTTCCGAATGATCCTTTACGAGATCAAGCACCCGGCAGACCTGCTTGTCGGTAAGCTCACAGCCAATCGATGCCACAACGAATTCAAGCGCCTTCTTCCCTGTATGTTTACCCAGGATAAATTTTCGTTCGCTACCTACCATATCGGGGGAAAAATATTCATATGAGGCTGGATCTTCTAATATTGCTGCTATATGGATACCGCTTTCGTGGGAAAAGGCCAGTTCCCCGGTCACGGGTTTATTCCGGGGCAGGGTTATACCGGAATAACGCTCTACCATGTGCGATAGTTGTGTAAGACGGGAGAGATCATAACGGTCAATCCCTTTTTTCATGCGAAGCGCGACAAGCAGTTCCTCAAGAGAAGCATTCCCCGCACGTTCGCCAATCCCGTTCACCGTTGTATGGAGCTGGTATGCACCGGCTTCGGC
>Ga0208980_10002857_pt1 | contig 10480 bp, 8 predicted proteins | sample WetSurMetagenome_3_FD_187993 | JGI IMG/M metagenome (GOLD analysis project Ga0208980, IMG submission 187993) | Wetland microbial communities from Twitchell Island in the Sacramento Delta, sample from surface sediment Aug2011 Site A1 Bulk (version 2) | ecosystem: Environmental > Aquatic > Marine...
TTTTATAGCCTTCACAGAGGTAATTCAATCCCGGCTGACCATCAGGAGATCTCAGAAATCTGTGTTTTGGACATTCGCCATGACAGGCATAGCGCACATCACAATTCATGCAATAACGAGGCAACTTATTACGCTTATCAATTCCGAAATCGAACTGGCGCTGTGATTTCACCAGGTCTATCATTGGCGTCTCTGTTATGTTTCCAAGTAGATATTCAGGATAAACATAATGATCGCAAGAAAAAAGATCGCCGTTATGTTCCATTACCATTGCATCTCCGCATGTTTCAGAGAACACGCACAATCCTGGCATTTCACCTACATAATTTGCCAGGGTAGCATCAAAGATCTGAACATAATATCTTGCAACATCGCTTCGTACCCATTCATTAAAGATTGTTATCAGAAATCTTCCAAAGTCAGCACCTCTGACTGACCAGTCTGTAACAGAGGTATCGCCCGAATAAACAGGGCTGACAAGATTTAGAGTTCCTGGTTGAGGGTTAAGTGAAGTTCTTTCCACGACAGGAAGAAATTGTATAAACCCACTTCCAATCCGCTTAAGGAAATGGTATGTTTCTGATGCGTAGTTCACATTATAGTTGTTTACAACACTCAGAGTATTAAATTCAACCTTATTCCGGTGAAGCAGCTCAATACCTTTCATTGCTCTTTTGAATGTTGGTCCGCCGGAATGAGTCTTCCTGTAATGATCATGATTATGTTCTTCGCCATCAATTGATATACCAACTAGAAAATTATTGTCTGTGAAGAATTTACACCAATCATCATTCAGACGTGTGCCATTAGTCTGAAATGCGTTTTCAACTTTCTTGCCATTCGAGTATTTCTTCTGAAGATCAATCACATTTTTAAAATAGTCGAGTCCCAGAAGAGTTGGTTCTCCTCCCTGCCATGTGAATGTAACAACCGGTATCTGCTGTGCTTCAATATATTGCTTTACAAAATTTTCAAGAATATCTTCATTTAACCGGAAATCATTCTTCCCGGGATAAAGTTTACTTTTTTCAAGATAGTAACAATATGTACAGTTTAAATTGCAAACCGGTCCGGTCGGCTTTACCATAACATTGAAAGCGTGTGGCCGGTTGAGTTTTAATGCATCTGTAAATAGGATATCCATAAATATGGCGAATCTGAGATATTATTAGAACGGTAAATTTATGCTAATTTGATTTACATCCTGAAAAAAACACCTTTTCAACGAAAAATATTTACGAACTTTAAAACTTCATAATTGTTAGTTTATTGTACCTAAAATTATTCAGTCATGAAAAGCAATCAAATTGTTCTTGCTGCAAGGCCCAAAGGCCTCCCCACATATGAAAATTTCAGATTTGAGAATATTGAACTGGCAGAAATAAAAGATGATGAAGTACTTCTTAAGGCTTCTTACATTTCTGTCGATCCGTATATGCGCGGACGTATGAACGATGTAAAATCTTATGCAGCATCCTTCGAAGTGGATAAGCCTATAACCGGAGGTGTAATTGCCGAAGTAGTTGAAAGTAAAAGCCAGTCCGTTAAAAAAGGTGACACTGTTTTCGGTTTGTTGCCCTGGGCAACATACACAATTGAAAAGGCAGTTAATCTTCGCAAGATTGATACTGCATATGCTCCGGCGAGTTATTACCTTGGGGTACTTGGTATGCCAGGTCTTACAGCTTATTTTGGCATAATGGCTATTGGGAAACCAAAAGCAGGAGAAACTGTTCTGATAAGCGGTGCAGCAGGCGCGGTAGGAATTGTCGCCGGACAAATTGCCAAGATTCAGGGAGCATATGTTGTTGGTATTGCCGGAACAGATGAGAAATGCAGGATGCTTAAGGAACAATTTTCATATGATGAAGCAATAAACTATAATTCCTCAAAAATATTGAAGAAATCTATTGCTGCAGCATGTCCTAAGGGTGTTGATATTTATTTTGATAATGTAGGAGGTGTAATCACTGATGCTGCAATACTTAACCTTAACTTCCATTCAAGAATAGTCCTATGCGGACAGATCTCCAATTACAATAATACTGAGATGCCGACAGGACCTTCCATATTACCCCGATTACTCACACGGAGTGTTATGCTGCAGGGTTTTATTGTTAGCAATTATAGTGACCGTTTCAATGAAGGCTTTGAACATCTTGCAAAGTGGTTAGGCGAGGGCAGAATTAAATACACTGAAACGATCATCGCAGGGTTTGATAAATTACCTGATGCATTTCTTGGACTCTTCAGCGGGAAAAACCAGGGTAAAATGCTTGTGAAAGTATGATTCCGGGTTAATCTGGCTGACCTGTTAAAATGGAAAAATATTCCCTTATGAATTGATAACCACCGATATGATTATTTGATATCAGAATTAGTATCTTTAAATATTTAGGATTAGAAAATATGCATTTTTTTATCTATAATTAAGAAATCAATTTTTTCAAATTATGGAAAGAAGAAATTTCCTCAAAGTCACCTCTATGGGTACAGCCGCAATGGCAACCTCACTTTATTTTCCTTCACTTACAACTGAAAGTAAACTAAAAATAGGACTGATAGGAGCTGGCTGGTATGGTATGGTGGACATTAAAGCGGCGCTGAAGGTAGGTGGTGTTGAAGTTATCGGAATCTGTGATGTCGATTCAGATCATCTTGAAAGCAGCGCCAATGAGATTGAAAAACTACAGGGAAGCAGACCAAAAACATTCAAATTTTACCGGGACCTGCTTGACATGAAAGGTTTGCAGGCAGTTTTTATAGGAACAATGCCCCACTGGCATGCATTACAGTTTATCGCAGCATGTGAAAAAGGCCTGGATATTTATTGCGAAAAGCCACTTGCCTATGATATAAGAGAGGGACTCGCAATGGTAAATGCTGCAAATAAAACCGGAAATATTGTGCAGATTGGTTTTCAACGTCGCCAGAGCGACGCATTCAAGAAGGCGAAGGAGCTTATTGAGAGCGGTAGAATAGGAAATGTTCATCAGATAACTGCCCAGATACATTATAATCCAGGTCCTCAGGATAATAAAATCCAACCTCCTCCACCTGCGCTTGATTGGGAAGAGTGGTGCGGTCCTGCTCCAAAACTGGAATACAGGCCAAATATTGGTCATAAAGCCTGGAGATTGGAGAAAGCGTATGGAAATGGACATCTTGTCGATTGGGGAATTCACCACATTGATATAATCCGGAAGATAATGGGCGAAGGAATGCCTTCTGAATTCTATACCAGAGGCGGAATTTACGAGTTTAAAGACAAGATCACGACACCTGACACTCTCACTTCAAATATGGCATTCAGTAAAGCTCCGGTTCTTTGGCAGCATCGTTTCTGGGGCACGGGAGATGTGACCAGGGAATTTAATAATGGAATTTTCTTCTACGGAGACAAAGCCACGCTGTTCGCAGAGGATTCAAAAGTGGTTATTTTTCAGGCAGGAAAAGAAGGCCTGAGAGAAGAGATGTCATTTCCGACCGAATTGATGCAGGAAAAACATGTTGAAATTTTTCTAAACGCTGTTAAATCTAAAGACAAAAGTCTCATAAGTTGCACACCTGAAGATGCTTTCCAGTCCACAGCAACTGTTCAGTTAGCCATGATCTCATATTATACAGGTTCTACTGTTAAATGGGATCACCAAAAGAAAGAGATCGTAGGAAATCCTGAGGCTTCAGCTTTGCTCACAAGGGAATACCGTGGAAAATATAAACATCCCTAGAACAAAAGGTATTGTGATCCTATAAAAATATTTATAAATACCGGGCAGTTTTCAATTTGAGAACTGCAATTCTTTTATTCCAATAATAAAGCATCTAAATCTTTGGAATCAAATGTTGCTGAAGATATTCCGGATTATGCAACATTATTCACCAAATCTACGTTTAAAAGAAAGTTGGTCTGATAGAACTCAATACAAAAGAGTACAAAGTATTTGTTAGGAGATATAATGTGAACAAAATGAAATCATACTTCATTTTACCATTTTTTCTTTTTATCTCTTTAAGTCTTACAGGACAGAATTGCAATATTCTGTCAAAGGCTAATACAATTCTGCCTGATAAGTTATGTTCACCGGTATCTGTAAAATGGCAGGTAAGCTACACCGGAGTTAATAATGCAGGTACGAATGTTCAGATTCAATATGACTGGGATGATGGTACTTCGCAGATGGTACCAGCCATAAATACCGGAACCGGTAATTTTCAGACTAGTGCAAATCATACCTATACCTCTGCAGGCGATAAGTGCAATTATGCACCAAAGGCTACCCTTGTCGTTAATGGAGTAATCTGCTCTTCCTCCACCCAGCAACAAATTGTGACAGTATGGGACGATGATGATCATAATGGGGGTCATATGCACATTAGTCCGACTGTTTACCCTATATGTTTCGGAAATAGTGCCAATGTTCGGTTTCAGGATCTAACACAGTTTAACTGTGTACCTCCCCAGGAGAAAGATGTACCAAATCTTTACACCCGGTGGATAAGATGGATATATGGTACTGATATCACAATGACCGGCTCGCCTGTAACAATAAATGGAACAATCAGGCCATTCCCTTTTTCGGGTCCGATAATTACTCTTCCAGGGCCTGTTACAGGGTCAGGAGTATATTCTGATATAATAAATGTTGCCAGCGATAAACAGATAGGACAGTATTTTCAGGTTACCTTACATAACTGGAACTATTGTAATCCGTATGACGATCCTAATATTCCCGGGCCGCCATCAGATCCTGTTAACGGTGATCATCCTCCCGTAGTGACAACTGCAATAATACTTATCGTCCCGGATCCGGATGCCACAATAACTCCAGTTGACACATTATGCCTTGATAGTAATCCTGTAACTCTTCAGGCTCACGACCCGGGTGGAACCTGGTCGGGTCCGGGAGTAACAGGAAATAAGTTTAATCCTTCGCTCGTCGGGACCGGGAACCATCTGATAAAATATGAGATTAAAGATGCGAATGGCTGCACAGATGCTGACGAGATTACTATTACTGTCATGCCGCTCCCTGTAGCAAACATAACACCTGTCAAAACACTTTATGCTAATGATCCTCCTGTTGTTCTGACGGCTTCTCCGCCAGGAGGAACTTGGACAGGAAATGGTGTGACCAATAATATATTTGATCCTGCCACTGCAGGCACAGGAATACACGTTGTAACATACCAGACATTACCTGACAAATTCGGGTGTTCGGGAACAGATACAGTTCATATCAAGGTTATTATGCCTCCAACACCGATTGCTAATTTTGAACCTGATACAATAGGGTGTTCACCATTATTTGTTCAATTTATTAACAAGAGTGTCTCAGGAGAATCATATCTGTGGGATTTCGGAGACAGAACATTTTCAACTGCAAAGGATCCGTCACATACTTATTATATTCCAGGTAATTATATTGTGAAACTGACTGTTACAAATATGACAGGTCAGTCATCACATACCGGTTTAATAAGTGTTTATCAGAATCCAACTGCACTTTTCAATGTCTACCCGGAAGAAGTTATCAATAATTCCCAGGTAGTGATATTTACCAATTTTTCAATTTACGGAGTTGCTAATCTGTGGGATTTCGGAGATGGTAAGACTTCAACCGAGGAGAATCCATGGCATAAATATGAATCAGAAGGAGTATATGATATAAGCTTAACGGTAACTTCAAAAGACGGGTGTATCGATTCTATGAAATACCAGTCACCAGTGGTCGTAGAGTATAAGACAGGTGATATTAAATTTCCAAACTGTTTCAGATGGAACCTGTCAGGACCTACCGGAGGATATTGGAGTGAAAATCAAATAGATGATAACATATTCAGACCCTTTTTCACTAATGTAAACAGCTATAAACTGCAGATCTTTAATCGCTGGGGAGTTTTAATATACGAAAGCACAGACCTTCACAAAGGATGGGACGGATATTTTGGCAATGGAAGCCTGGCAGTTCAGGGAGTTTATGTGTGGAAAGCAACAGGACAATATGCCGATGGCAGTTATTTCGATAAAGTGGGTGATGTGACTTTTTTGCATTAAGCAGAGATGGGAATAATATATCATGACTTATCTATTAAGTCTTGGCCACGAACCAACCCAGTTTTTCTCCCTGGTCCATTCAGATTGCCTCTTTCCATGGAAGAAGAATTTTGGTTCAGGAATTATCTTCATACAAATTTTTAAACTTGTCATCAATGAATTCATTGAACCATTGATCGATCATCGATTTTTTAAACCGCCATTCCTTACCGAGTTTTGCTGCAGGTATCTTCTTTTCCTGAGCCCAGGTATATATTGTCTGTGGTTTTACCCGAAGATATTCTGCAACTTCCTCAAGAGTCATTATTTTATCATCGCTGGACATAATTCTTTTTTGAAGTAGTATCTGTTTGTTGTTCAGGCAACTTGTTCTGGCCATCCTTTTCTGACTCACCTGCCGGTTTGAATAAATTTGCTGCTGACTGAATAACAGCGATATAGAAGTTGCCTTCGTGTTCCCTGAATAATTCAAATGGAAGATCGCGACTGCCGACAAACGGCCGGAGATTCCAGGCTAACTGTGAACTTACAAAAGCAAGAATGATGACCCATATTTTGAATATCGACATACCAAGTTTTGGATAAACGTTTTTCTTTTCACATGAATATGTAAGCCCGTTAACAATTGTTTTGACAGCGAAAATTCCGGAAAAAGTAAAAATTGCGACATGCAGCAATTTAAGGAATGAGTAACTATCGCTGGTGATCATAAAGAAAATGACAATCGGGGCAAATGACAAAGCAATTGTCGAGAATACGAAAAAGCCAGAAAAGATAATGTTCGCCATTTGATAAATTGTCATTGTGGAACCGATCATCGATTGAATGACATATAGAGCTGGGAAACAAATTAATAATGAAAGTGCAATAAGACCAGGAATCTTGATCCCGGTTACCAGGCTCTGTAATATTCCATTGTAACTGCCCATCACAATTCCATAAAGGAAAGAGAAAAGAAGAATAAACATCATTTGTTTGAAGACATATTTCCTGGAATTATCGGGATCACTCAGCATTTCATAATATTCATCACTATTCTGAAAAGCCTTAAAGATAGAAGGTTGATTGTCTTTCATAGCATTTTTATTACAAATATATAATAATAAATATTAATAAACAATAACAAACAGTAAATTAAAATGAATAATTTGAAATTTTCTAATGAAAATAAATACTAATACACCTCCTATATAAATAAATTTGACTTTCAACTATCTCAATCTTAACTTTGGGTTGAACAAATAGTCTTTTCATATAATTACAGATTATGTTGAACAGATCACTTTTTATGGTTTCTGTGGCATTTATTTCGATAATTCTGGCACAATGTTGTAAGGAAATTGAGCCGGAAGAGGATGTTAAAAATGTCACAGATTATGACAGCAATACATATAATGTCATCAGAATAGGCGACCAGCTCTGGATGTCGGAAAACCTTAAAACGACGCATTTAAATGACGGTACCATAATACCACTGGTAACTGACAACTCGGACTGGGTAAATAGTTATTCACCCTGTTTATGCTACTACAATAACGATAAGACAACATATAAAGACATCTACGGCCCATTGTATAATTTTTACTCTGTTGAAACAGGAAAATTGTGCCCACCAGGTTGGCATGTTCCAACAGATCAGGAATGGTCAAGTCTCAGTAACTACGTGGGGAACAAAGGTGGCAAGCTGAAAGAGAGCGGCACAAATCATTGGCAAAGTCCCAATGAATCTGATAATTCAACTGGATTTACTGCCCTCCCCGGTGGTTACCGTAAAATGAACAACGGAGCATTCTCGGATATTGGAGTTAATGGCTGCTGGTTAACCAGCAGTCTGGGAGAGGGGCACATATCAATGGGTGTCAGGTTTTATGGGCCTCTTGTATATATCCTGAATTCTGCGAATGACAATATCATGAAAGCAGATCTTTCTGTCGCACTGCCTTTTATCGGGAAGTCCCAGGGCTCAAGCGTTCGGTGTATCAAAGATTAAATACTATTAGATATTTAAAAACTAAATATTCCAACAACTTTAGTCTTCTGGATGTTTTTGTCCAATAGAAAGTATTTTTATCTGATTATCAATATATTTCAGTTACTAGGCAGAAATAAAGTACATTCCTTATTGAAACCTACTTTTTAATCCTTCATGTATATTCTGCGAATTCTGTAAAAGATAGATCTATCCTTTATTACGAACTGATAAAAGTTGAATAAAATATTATAGTTTTTAAGGGTTCAAACCAGTTTTATTTACTTTTAATAGCACTATAAGTTCTCAGAAAATGAGTATCTTTCTTTGCTTTTTTATTTTAAAGTCAATCTATCAATGATTACAGATATATTTCTATCTAATAGTATAATTAAAATATGAAAAAGGTAAAATCTATTATACTAATATTCATATCATTCAAATTAACAATACTTTGTGCGTATTTATTGTACAAGAATTTACCCCTTCAGTTGATACATTTCGAGCATCTAGCAATGGAAGATGTGGTATTTAATGATATTTATTATTCTGTCAGACCTGAAACCGATAAAAGTTTGATAAAAGAAAAAGAGGTTGTTTTAGTAAACTCAGGAACAATCCTGATAGATAGTTTTAGATTGAAACTGGCGCAAGTTATTACTGAGGTCTCTCGTTATAAACCAGCAGCAATAGGAATTGATATGCAATTTGAAAGTCACAAAAATGTTCTTTTTGACAGTGTTTTAAAAGAAGTTTTACTAAACAACAAGAACATAGTTCTGGCTCAGGATGGGAAAAAAATAAATAATCAAGTATTTGAAACCTCGTTTAACGGAGTTGCTAATTTTCCCTCCAAAGAAAATGAATCAGTAAGAGAATATTATGTCAGGATGATTGAAGGGAAAGATACATTGCCATCATTTGCATTTACACTATGCAAAGTTAATGATAAAGAGTTTGATATAGATGGAGAGACAAGCTATCTGAAATATTCAACAGTCGGCAAAGGATACTATAATGTCTTAAATAAACTAGATAATTCTGGAAAATACAATTTCCCGGCTATAGAGGCTTTGGATATATTAAATAGAACTGACACAATAGCTATCCGGGAATTAATTCAAAATAAGATCATTATTATTGGTCATTTGGGTACAAACTCTATGGACAATGAAAATGATTCTGAAGATAAATATCGTGTTCCTACAGATTCGACGTTGATTAACAGAGCACCAATAATGCCTGGTGCCGTGATACATGCTAATGCAGTACAGATGTTTCTGACCGGGAACAAAATCGTTAAAATTGATGGTTGGATTTATGAACTTATTACCTGGATAATCCTGATTGGCTATTTAATGGTATTTTATACTGTTCATCATAAATATTACCTGGGCAAATTGATCAATATTCTGATCATTTTCGGATCTACCATTCCAATAATATTTATTTTTGGCGTTTGGCTCATGGCAATAGGTATCCATTATAAAGTGGGTGCTTTGTTTTTGCAAATCGCTTTCCTGGAAGAATTTATTGAAATTGCAGAAGGTTTCAGTAAAAAATTTAGTAAAAAAACACAAACATGGCTAAAAAAGTAAAAATTATGCTTTTGGTATCACTTCTCATCTTTATTATACAGGCACAGGCAGCGGCACAGACACAAGATGTTGTCTTTATTGTCCTATTAAAGGGAAAGGCATCTGTAAAATATAGTGGATCTGACAAGTTAGTCAATCTGCTTGAAGCATGGAGATTTCCATTGCCACCAAACACGTCAATTGTTTTGCCTGCTAATTCATCAGCAATAGTGTACAATGAAAAATCAAAAATAGAAATCGGGTCTGCAGTTGAAGAAAAATACAAAACAATTTCTTTAATAGAATCACTAAAAAAGGGAGAACATGGTTCCATGACGGCCAATTTTTATAGATATATGAATAGCATGTATGCTCAGATGAAGGAAAAAGAAGAATCAAAGGGAACTGTTGTTGGAGCAGTCAGTCGCGGGTCTGATGACTCTCCGTTATTATTTTCGCCGGTTGATTCTGCTTTGATACTAAGCGACACCTTAGAATTAAAGTGGGGGGGTGCCAGTACAAGATTAATGGGAAACCTGGTGATAATAAGTGAAACAAAAAATGAAAAGATCTATAATAATGCTCCTGCAGGAAATCACCTGCTTATCCGATCATTATCTCCAGGGTTTTATAGCTGGAACTATGATCTGGTTGAAAAGGGGAAATCAAGGGTTTATAAGTATCATAATGAATTTATCATTCCCTCAGTTGAACAAAAGCGAATTTTAATCAGTGAGGTTGAAAATTTCGTAAAAGATATCAGCGATTTAAGCCCAGAGGTAATAAATAAGTTGAGAAGCGACTTTTTAACCCAGAAAAAATATTATTTTTTCACACGTTCAAAGTGATAAAAATACCTCTAAAATCATTTTTCAT
>Ga0208980_10002858_pt1 | contig 10476 bp, 9 predicted proteins | sample WetSurMetagenome_3_FD_187993 | JGI IMG/M metagenome (GOLD analysis project Ga0208980, IMG submission 187993) | Wetland microbial communities from Twitchell Island in the Sacramento Delta, sample from surface sediment Aug2011 Site A1 Bulk (version 2) | ecosystem: Environmental > Aquatic > Marine...
TATAAAAGACCGTTCGTCCGTCGTTGGCTATGCTGCTATTATTTTTTACGAAGAAGAAATACGGATATCGAATTTTTCTGAATCAGAAGTAACATTGATGGAAGATATTGCGAAAAACTCCGTTGAGCTTTTTGTTAAGGAGGGGAAAAAATACAAACCCATAGAATATCCGGCATCTTTTGATAAACGCCTTGCTTGTTTTGTGACGCTGAATTACAAAGGAAATCTGAAGGGATGTATTGGCACAATTGAACCGGTCAGTACGCTTTGCGAAAGCATAGTTGATAATGCAATTTCTGCGGCATCAAGGGATCACAGGTTCAGCCCGGTAACAGAAAGAGAACTGGGCAGCCTGAGTTATGAAGTGTCAGTCTTGTCTGAACCGGAAGCTTTTGAACCCGTATCAGCAGATGATTTACTGAAATCAATTAAGGATAAAGGAGTCATAATTAAAAAAGATTTCAGGAGCGCGGTTTTTCTGCCGCAGGTCTGGGAGCACTTCGATTCTGCAGAGGATTTTTTAACGAATCTATGCCTTAAAGCAGGTTTGTCACGATACGAATGGAAAAACTATAAACACATGAAAATACAGTTATTTAAACTTCTCAATTGACTGTATAATTATTAAACAGTTTGACAAAGTGGATTATATTTTACATTTTTGTATATAGTGAAATTCAGAAATCTTAAATACTGGAATATTAAAACAGCGGTTACGGTGTTTTTGCTGTTAAGTTTTAATATGGTACTCGTCGGCAGAGATTTGCACAACTGTATTTGCAATCCCGTAAAGGCGGAGGTTAAGAAATCATGCTGTAAAAAGGAAGAGACTCAAACCCAAAAAACCGAAACCAAACCATGCTGCAGCAAGGAAAAGAATAAGACACATGACTGCGATAAATGTTCTTCATGCAAATTCGACAGCAGGGAAGCAAAAAATGAAAAGGTGATTTATGATGATAAAATAACTAACGGAATTACCAAAATAGAAAAGACAGATTATTCTTTACAGAATATAAAACCAAACACAAACACAAACTTTATACAGGAAAGAATTGACGTTTACAGTCCGAAACTTTTCCTGTCCATCTCGAGCCTGCGTATTTAGAAAAGGGATAAGTACGTCCATTTTTCTAAAACCAATTTATCCTAAAAATGAAAAAAATATTTTTGCTGATTATGCTTGTTGTATTATCGGGCATATCGGCAGCACAGACAGGCAGTGAAACTAAAACGGTAACGGGTGTTATCTATGGCTCAACTGATAAAGGCAGGGAAGCTCTTGACGGTGCAGTCGTTAAATGGATAAACACCAAAAAAGGCGTTCTTACCGATGCGTCAGGGAAATTCGAAATTTCCTCCGAAGGGATTTCGGATTACCGTCTTGTGATTTCCTACATAGGCTATTCGAAAGACACGGTTGACGTTCAGAACAGGAATTCTATTGAAGTAACGATGAAGACCGGTTTTACCACTCAGCAGATAGTAGTGGAAGACGAAATGAAATCTTCTTACATAGGCAATGAACATAACAAGACCGAAGTTATAACCGAAACCGAACTTAAGAAGGCGGCATGCTGCGACCTGTCAGGATGTTTCGGAAAAAATGCATCCGTGGATGTTGCAGTAACGGATATTCTTACCAACACTAAGGAACTGAAAGTTCTCGGGCTGGAAGGCGCATATACGCAGGTGCTTATTGATAACAGCCCGCTGATGTCAGGGCTTGTGACGAAATACGGAGTTACCAGCATACCCGGTACGCTTATTAATAAGATAATGATTTCAAAAGGTTCGAATTCCGTTCTTCAGGGATACGAATCCATAAGCGGAATTATGAACGTTCTTCTGAAGGATTACGCAACGTCAGACAGGTTTCTGCTCAACGGATTCGTTAACAACACACTTGAAAACCAGGTGAACCTGAATGGAACCGCAAAAACAGGCAAATGGAACACCATAGGTTCTTTCCAGATGGTCCAGGAACCGAAGAAAATGGACGATAACGGAGATTCGTTCCTTGATTCTCCTCTGACAACAAGATACATGCTGTACAACAAATGGAAATACGGAGATTCGGAAGACGATAAAACCAATGTTACAATTGGAGCAAAATACCTTGATGAAAGAAGAATCGGCGGACAGAAGAATTTTAATTATGATACCGATAAAGGAAGCGATAAGATTTACGGACAGACCGTGGACATTCAGAACGGCGACATTTATTCAAGAATAAGCAGAAAACTCGGCAAGGAAAGTCAGTTGAAATTTTTCGCATCGGGGCTGTTCTTTAACCAGAATGCATATTACGGTATTACAACATATGATGCAAAACAGAGAAACTTCAACGTAAACGCTATCTTTGAATTTCCGGTCGGTGAGAGTAAATTCCTGAGAACGGGCGCTTCATACAAATATGAGAAAATAGATGAAAATATCGGCTTTTATGAAAATCCGAACAACAAGACATACGCAGGAAGTTATGAAAAACTTGAATCTGTGCCGGGTGTATTTACCGAAGCGTCTTTTGACTTTAAGGAAATAAAAACATCCGTGATTGCAGGTGTCAGGTTTGATTATCACAATAAATATAACCTGATTTCCACACCCCGTTTACTGGTCAGGTATCAGGTGACGGACAAAACCGTATTAAGGCTTTCTGCAGGCACGGGATTCAGAACGGTCAACCTGTTCAGCGAATATTCAAATCTGCTCGCGAGCGGAAAAAATATAATTATTCCGTCTGAACTCGAACCGGAGAAAATGGTAAATTACGGCATTGATTTTCTTCAGTACGTAAGCCTTGGTCCTGTATCGGGAAATATTACTCTCGATTTTTACAGGACAGATTTCAGCAACAAGATTCAGAACGATTACGAAAAGAATTTTCTTGCAGTGACGTTTCTGAACAACGGAGCTTCTGCGTCGAACGTATTCCAGGTTGAAACCAATCTGACGTTTTACAGGGATTTCGATTTCAAACTGGCGTATAAACTGATTGACCTTTATTACAACGAAAACGGAAACAAGGTCGAACAGCCGTTCAACGCAAAACACAGGGTTCTGTCGTCGCTGGGTTACAGTACCCCCGACAGGAGCTGGAATGTTAACTTTGCCGTGCAATGGTTCGGAACTCAGAACCTTCCGAGCACTGCAGGTTATCCCGAACAGTATCAGAGGCCGTTGGAATCGGATCCGTATACTATTATTAACGGGCAGGTTACAAAAAGTTTCAGGCATTTTGAATTGTACGGCGGGGTTGAAAACCTGTTAGACTTTACACAGCCGAATCCGATAATAAGCGCGGATAACCCGTTCAGCCCTTATTTTGACACATCGTACATCTGGGGACCGACGATGGGACGCACTTTTTATATGGGATTCAGGTTATTATTTCAATAAAAATTATTATCAAACAAATTTATTAAAAACCAAAAAAAGGAAAGTAAAAAATGAAAGTAAAAATTTTAGCAATGGTGCTTTTTTCAATGATGTTCATATTCACTTTGACAGCCGTAAATGCACAGGAAAAAGAATGCTGTAAAGGTAAAACTACCACGGAATGTTCAACAGCAAAGACAGAAACGTCTTCAGAATGTTCAACGACAGGTAAAGAAACATCTTCAGGATGCTGTACTGAAAAGACAGGAAATTCATCCGGAGTAGTTACAGTTGATTCGGCAAAAGTATGCCCGGTCTCAGGTGAGCCGGTTGACCATGAAGGCGCATCAGTTAAGTACACTTATCTCGGAAAAGAATATGAATTCTGCTGCGGCGGGTGCCTTAAGAAATTCAAGGCAGAACCCATAAAGTACATAAAGACGGAAGTAAAATGCCCTGTTATGGGTGAACCTATCGACAAGGAAGTATTCACCGTTGTTGACGGCGTAAAATATTATTTCTGCTGCCCGTCATGCATCAAGAAGTTTGAAAAAGACCCGCAGAAGTATCTTAACAAGAATAATTAAAACAAAACAAACCCGATATACAAGCGGGCAGCAGTGATTCTGCTGCCCGCTTTTTTTGTTATGGTATAAACACAATATTCCGGAAACTATAGTCTGTTTTCACCGTATAATAATTAAAATACAATTATTATGGAAAACACAGTAAATCAGGTTTCTCAGGCGGTGACCGTTCCACTTACGGATGCTAAAACAGGTAAACGGTTTCTTAATTTCATCATTGATATAGGAATTGTTATAATGTTAATCGTTTTATTTAACAATTTCTTCCTTATTCCCAAAATAATTCACGAATCCGGGCTTCATAAAATATTCGATATTATATTGATTTTTACTTACTTTTACGGTCTGGAATCGTCAATCGGGCAGACTGTCGGTAAAATGTTAACAAAAACTAGAGTTACAGGCATAAACGGTGAAACTCCGACAACACAACAAATGCTTGTAAGAACTTTTACAAGATTTATTCCTCTTGAACCGGTTTTGTATATAGGCGGAAAATGGCTCCACGACTCACTGTCAAAAACAAGAGTAGTGAATTTGTGATCTAGAAAACAGGGAAACAGAGAATTAGAAAACAGTTAAAACGTGAATATGTGAATTAGTGTATTCGTGAATTTGTGATTTAGAAAACAGGGAAACAGGAAAATAGAAAACAGGAAAATAGAAAACAGTTAAAACGTGAATTGGTAGATTCGTGAATTAGTGAATATGTAAATTCGTAAATTTGTCGATTAGTTAAACAGAAAACAATTTCAACACGTGTTTTTTATAAAAGTGCGTATCTCTGAAATGCGATTTATTCACCTTGTTACCTTGTCACCTTGTTACCTTGTCACCTTGTCACCTTGTCACCTTGTCACCTTGTCACCTTGTTACCTTGTTACCTTGTTACCTTGTTACTTTGTTACTTTGCGCGCTTTTCAGCGTCCCGATTTATCGGGATTACTTTGTCACTTTGTCACATCTTTATGCAACCTTCCGGTCTTTTTACTTGTTAATTGATAGTTGGTAATTATTGATTGGAAAGTCTTATTCATTCTTTCTGTTTGTATAAATAATTATCTTGTACAATAATTTTATCTATGAAAAAATATTTATTGCTTGTCTTTGCCGTTACTTTTCTGTTTCCGGTATTTGATAACATTACTGCCTGTTTTGCGCAGGAAAACATAAAGGAAATGACAATCCTGCACTGGAATGATTTCCACGCGCGTAACGTTCCTTACAATACAACTCGTAAAAAAGACGGGGTCACGACCGAATATTTCGTCGGCGGTACCGGCTCAATGCTCGGATACCTTAACAAACTTCGCGATGATAAATCCCTGGTTCTTCACGGCGGGGATGATTATCAGGGAAGCCCAATTTCGTCTATTACCAGAGGTTACTCGCAGGTTGACCTGATGGATCTTTATAATATTGATGCGTTTGTTGTCGGGAATCACGAGTTTGATTACGGCGCTATGACGCTGGATTCAGCATTACAGAAAGCAAACTTCAATGTGCTTAGCGGAAATATATATATTCCGTCGCAGAAACGCACTTTCGGAATGCCTTATATAATAAAAGATATCAACGGCATTAAAGCCGGAATAATCGGTGTTTCACCGATTGACTTAAAAACACTGACGCTTCCGAAGAATGTTGAAATGGTTGATGTATTAAACACCGATTCGGTCATTGCTGCGGGAATAAGCGCCCTTAAATCTGCAAACTGCGATTTAATAATCCTGCTCTCGCATAACGGCGTTGATCAGGACAGCGTCTTTGCGGAAAAATTCAATGATATTGACGTAATTATCGGAGGGCATTCGCATACTCCTATTTATAAACCGAAAATTGTCAATGGTGTTATAATCTGCCAGGCGGGTTCATACGGAAAGTTTCTCGGAAAACTTGACCTTAAAATTGATACTGACCGCGATACGGTAGTTTACTGTTTCGGTAAACTTAACGAGACAGTGCTTGACTCAGCAGTCTTTGATAAACATGCAGGCGATATCGTTGACAGAATGCTTGCTTCGATTGAACCGGAGATGAAACGTGTAATCGGTAAACTTGAAGTCGACTGGAAAAAGGATAACTGCAGCCAGTGGACAGTTGACGCAATGCGCTCAACACTTAACACTGACCTGGCATTTCTTAATGCGGGAAGTATAAGAAAAGACATGATGAAGGGCGATATAACCGTCGGCGACATATGGGAAATCAATCCGTTCGGAAACAACATAATGACGTTCAGCGTAACGGGAAAACTCCTTAAAGAAATGTTAACGAACAATCTTTTAATGGCGATGAAAGACGAAGAACTGAATCAGTATGATATGATAATATTTTCCGGAATGACTTTAAAGGTCAGCGGACAAAAAATGAAAAACGGAGGTACTGATTTCATCGGTGAAATAACGGTCAATGGAAAACCGCTGGATGAAAACAAAATATATACCGTCACGACTAACAGCTATACAGCATCACAGTATAAAAAATATTTCGGCGAACTCAGCGAAGAAATTAAGGCAGACGACACAAACATCATAGACCGCGACCTTCTGCTTGAAGCAGTGCAGAAACAAAAGGTAATAAACAACGTATATGAAAAAAGAGTAATTATTGAACAATAACATGGCAGAACAAAGACTGGTAAATTGCGTTAAACTGAAAAAACAGCTTCCCGGAATGGACAGGCCGCCTGTCCCCGGCGACCTTGGAAAACAGATATATGAGAACGTGTCAAAGGAGGCATTCACTATGTTTCTTGATTATTTCAAAATGATTGTAAATGAGTACCGGCTGGACCTCGGCAATCCGGCAACAGACCAGATATTCCTTGACCAGATGAAAGAATTTCTGTTCGGAACCGGCGGAAAACTTCCTGACGAATATGTTCCGGAGAAAAAATAAATACTTTAATTGATGGTATCCGCTTTTGAATTTGACAGGTATCTCGAATACTCGAAAGATGATGCTTACAGGGTTCATCAGGACGAAAAAAATTACTCGTTTCTGAAAATTGTCCTTCTGATTTTTTCTGTTATCACCGGATTTATCCTGTTGACAACTTTTTTTGACGGAGAAATCGAGTACGATTCCTATGCTTATTCTGTTTCTTTTGTTGTTTCGCTTCTTTTAAGGATATTTTACGGCAAAATCTTTAAGTATCAGAACATACGAAAACGTCTGTACCTGCTGATTGTTGCCTCATTGATAGCTTTCCTCGCTTCTAATATGGTTTCTTCTGTTTTCAGTGATATCCCCAATGAAGAAAAAATTGAGACGAAAGAAAAAGCCGGGAACCGGGATGAGCTGAATATTAAAGTCAATTCCGAAGAAAAGAGCCCTACGGATATTATAATTATGCTTGCTCTGATAATGATTCTATTCAGGTTTCCGAAAAATGATATTGTTCAGTTATACAGTCTTATTATAGGTTTACCTGTACTGACAGACCTGATATTCTTCAGCAATTTCGGCCTGGTTTCGAAACTGCCCGCGGTAATCTCCGCAGGGCTTTGTTTCGTAATTTCGTATTCAATGGAAACTAAGCGGCACAGGAAATTTTTCAGGCAGTATGATTCTTATCTCAGAAGGCATTCGGAAAGTGTAAGGATGAAGAAAGAGCTTGACTATGCCCGGGAAATACAGCTTTCGATGCTTCCTGAAAGCGTGAAATCCATCGGTGACCTTCACATTGCTGCAACATCAATTCCTGCAAACGAAGTCGGGGGAGACTATTATGACTATTTCGGAATATCAGATACGCAGACAGGAATATTCATCTGTGATGTATCCGGTCACGGTGTTGCAAGTGCACTTCTTCTGTCGGGCCTGCGAAGCTGCATGCACCTTATTCTTGAAGATACTTCAAACCCGAAAGAAATTTTCATTAAACTGAACAGGATGATACGGAAAACGCAAAACAGGAAAATGTTCGTTACGGCTGTCTTTGCGGTAATAGATTCTGCAAATAACAAATGCACTATGTTCAATGCCGGACACCTTCCCCCGTACAAAATATCCGGAGATTCAAACGAATTGTTCAAAATTAAGCGGCACGGAATCACGCTCGGCGCCACTGATAATTTTATAAACTCAGACGAGGACGATCTGGTAGCATTCGAATTTCAGAAAGGCGACCGTCTGCTTCTTTATACGGACGGTATTATTGAGGCAATGAACAGCCGCAAGGATGAATACGGATTCGAACGCCTTGAAAATTACCTTTATGCAAACGCTGAAAGTACTCCTCCCGAACTCCTTGAAGGGCTTGTTAAAGACGTTAACGTTTTTACCGGTGATTCGGAAAAAATTGACGATATCAGCATACTGGTCCTTTCGAGAAAATAATGAAATTCTTTTAGTCCCGGGAAAACAGAAAAACAATAATTAGCGAATTTGTGTATTAATAAATTGGTGAATTAGTAAATTTGTTAATTCGTAATTGGTGAATGAGTTGATTAGAAAACAAATTAAACGGCTTCAGCTTCTATCTTCATTTGTTGAACGGACCTGGTAAATAAGATAAATATCTAAAAGAATAATGAAAATTAGTATGAACCCCGTTAGGGGTGAAATGTTAGTAGAAAAAGAGATTATGTCATCTTTTATCTTTTTGCAAGCGGTTTTAACCGCGGGCAAAAAAGGTTTTTAAATAGAATTTATTTAATCACGACAGTTCAATCAGCTTAATGAACTGCTCTTTTATCTTTTAATTTTGCACTTTGCACTTTGAACATTTCACTTAATTTTCTGCACTTCCTTATACCTGAAACAAGTCGTTATATGGTCATTTACCATTCCTGCCGCCTGCATGAATGCATAGCAGATTGTTGAGCCGACAAATTTGAATCCCTTGTTTAAAAGGTCTTTGCTCATCGCGTCGGATTCCTTTGTCTTTGCGGGAATTTCCTTCATCGTTTTCCATTTATTCACAATAGTTTTTCCGCCCGTGAACTGCCAGATGTACTTATCGAATGTTCCGAATTCCCTCTGAACTTTCAAAAATACCTTTGCATTCGTAACCGCGGCGTTGACTTTCAGGCGGTTTCTGATAATTCCTGCATCGTTCAGTAAGGACTGTATTTTTCTGTCACCGTACTTTGATATTTTAACAGGGTCGAAATTATCGAATGCCTTCCTGAAATTATCCCGCTTATTGATTATCGTATTCCAGCTGAGCCCTGCCTGGAATGCGTCGAGAATCATGTACTCGAACAGTTTATTATCGTCGTGCAGGGGAACGCCCCACTCTTTGTCGTGATACTCAATCATCAGCGGATTTTTATTAAGCCATTCGCATGATTTGTTATTTTTCATATAATGTTATTTATATTTTTTTCTAAAATAATTCCGCTCCTGCGGAGCTTGCTATTATGATAATTTTCTGTTCTAAAATAATATCGCTCTTACAGAGCTGAATAAATATCATAATTATCCACGGGAAAGATTCTTCCCTTGCTGTCATTCCCGCGAAAGCGGGGGGTACCCTCTGGATCATCCGGTATAATTTTTTAAACCGTTAAAACGGTTTTAGATTTATTAATCTATCTGCCCCACAACTGAAGTTGTGGGCTAAATTTAAGAGCAAATGATTTTATACTTCCGTTTTCGACCATCCAATCCTGTCTTTCCTAGTTGCACAGAATATAAGAAATGCATCACTTGCCGGGAATCCGGTATAATTCTATAAACCGTTAAAACGGTTTTTGATTTACTTATTTCTCTGCCCCACAACTGAAGTTGTGGGCTAAATTTAAGAGCTAATATTATTTTAAATATTAATATTTAAATCGATAGATATTAAATTATTGTATTTGTTCTTCGATTTAGCCCACAGTTTCAACTGTGGGTTAAAGAATGCATACTTTTAAACCGTCCGCCACAGCGGATTTTCAATTTTAACGGTTTCTCAATTCCGAATCAATTAACCTCCCAATTTCTATATCCACTAATTCACCAATTTCCCTAATTCATAATTTAACGGTTTTCCTGTATTCTTTGTCGCAGGCATGCCAGCGACCTACACGGAAATATTTCTTTACCGGTTCACGAATATCCCCATTCACAAATTTACCGGCATTAACTATTTTTTATTTTCATTGTCGCAGGCATGCCAGCGACCTACACGGACATACTTTTATACAAATCAACCAATTCCCCAATTCCCTAATTCCCCAATCCACGAATTTCCCAATCCACAAATTTCCCAATCCACGAATATCCCAATCCACGAATATCCCAATCCACGAATATCCCAATCCACGAATTTCCCAATCCACGAATTTCCCAATTTACAAATATCCCAATTCACGAATTCACCAATTCCCGAATATGCTAATTCCCAAATTCACGGTTTTATTTCATATTTATCAATCAAATACACCATCGCCGCAATTGACGCGCTTCCCAATTGCATTTCCCGTCTGTTGACGTTTTCAAACACGTCATTTGCGGAATGATGATAATCAAAATACCTCTGCGAATCAACAATCAGCCCCATTAAAGGAAATCC
>Ga0208980_10002859_pt1 | contig 10476 bp, 11 predicted proteins | sample WetSurMetagenome_3_FD_187993 | JGI IMG/M metagenome (GOLD analysis project Ga0208980, IMG submission 187993) | Wetland microbial communities from Twitchell Island in the Sacramento Delta, sample from surface sediment Aug2011 Site A1 Bulk (version 2) | ecosystem: Environmental > Aquatic > Marine...
AAAATTAACAACTTCTTTGGATTTATCGTCACGCATATCTAATGCATTTACCATCTAATAAGCCCCCCTTTTTGCTTATAATGTTAACAGAAAAGAAGAATATAAATAATGAATCCCCTTGATTTTCTCTTATAGACTAAAATATCTTATTGCAAAACAATCAGGATTGAAAAAATAATTATTAAGGAATAAAGTTAATACAAAGATGTCAGTATTAGAATATTTTAAAGAAAATTTCAAGAGACCAGAGACGGAATTTTTTATTTTTGATAGTAAAGGTGGGGGAGAGCATGGAGATGTTGATTTTGAAAAATGTGAATGGTCCGATCCAAGACATAATTTAGTTAAGACAGGTGATTTAATTATATATAGGCGACCTTCAAAAGCGTCTGAAACTAAAGAATTCTATTTTTTTGGTGCTTGTGAAATTGGGAACATTATACTTATCCTGGATGATAGATATTCAGCTACCTTTTCCAAAAGATATCCCTTTCAAAACTATATCCTTCAGAGTGATTTAATAAATTTCAAATGGCATTGGAAATATAAGGGAGAGACTTGGAAACATTTTTTTAATCAATATGGGATTAATAAGATATGGAAAGAAGATTTTGTTGGTTTATTGAAATTGTCAGAAGGAGATATTGCTCATGTTGAAGAAACAGATCCGGAAGAAGAAATAAAAGCTATTCAGGAGATAGCAAATGGGAATTATTCTGTTGAGGACAAACTTGGGCAAATAAAAATCAGTGCAAATCAAAAAGCATTTTCAGACAAGGTTAAATTAATGTACAATTTTACCTGTGCTATATGTGGCTTGAAAACTAAGGATTTCCTAATCGGATCACATATTATTCCTTGGGCTATTGCGATTGATAAAAGATTAGATCCTGCAAATGGTATTTGCCTGTGTTCTTTGCATGATAGAGCTTTTGATAGAGGCTATTTCACAATAAATGATCAATATGTTATAGAGATTTCAGAAAGAGTTAAAGATGATTTGGAATTAAGTAGACAATTACAAGATTATCAAGGGAAAAGAATTAAACTACCTATGAGTCACCGACCTAAAATTGACTATTTAAATTATCATAAAGAACATATTTTCAAGTAATAAAAGAATTCTTTTCGCAGAGCCGCCCGGTGCACACCTCTTTTTCCTCAGTTCCATCCCCTACCACTGTAGTCCAAGGTGTGCATATGAAAGTGAGTTTTCCAAAAATAATGGATTGTTGCCTCCCCCGCGCTAAGAAACACCGGAGAAAAAATTAAAACATTGAATAGTTGATACCGCTAAATACCGCCGGAATTTGCCTGCAGGGAGTCTTTCAAATCGAAATAAATAGCTGTCCCTTGTAGCCCAGCATTTGTTTCATCCGGGAATAAATGTAAGAGGGCACAATTCCTTAGATAGCGTCTGTTTCAAACTGTACTGCGCTGGTTCTCTCGGTTAAATCCGAAGAGCGCAAATTATCTATGTTACCTACTTATGCGCACATCTGATAAATCGGAGCAGATGTTTAGTCCTCCCTATACGTCTCACACGTCATGGTTCTGGCTGAGTTGAAGAGTTCCTCCCGAAATGATTGATTCGCCGCTGAGGGTTACATCTCGGATTAAACATATTTGAGAGTTTCGTGCAGCGTAACTTTCAAAGTGAAATAATGACTGGCAACTTTCGAACCCTGGTGAACATACCCGAGTATTGACCCCGAATAAGCGTTATATATAGGCCTGAATTCGACCATGTTTTTATACACTAGGTTTTCAGAAGTTTCGGGTCGATACATTTAAGGATTGTTTCCTGTTTTTTGGTTAGTGTAACAATTCGTGATATTCTGAACTGTTTTTTTGTATCCCTCAAATACACTTTGTACATTGTACTCAACTCTTTTAAAGCTTCTTCCGGCGAAACGGAGATGTCTCTCAAATGGTATTTTAGCAGGGAGAGCAATAAATAGGACAGATAACAAATAAAGACGTGTGCTATCACTCTATTGTAGAGCCAATGACGGATCGGCTGAAGCCGTGTTACTCCTTTCAGTGTCCTAAAGGCTTTTTCGATTAAATCTTTGTCGAAATAAAGACGGACAATATCTTCTTTTGATAACGCTCTGGTGCTGAATATGCATGAATAGCCATCGAATTCTTCCGCCTCTGAAAGAGCGGCCTCCCGGACTTGGCCACGACTGTCAAAGAATTTCTCCAGCCCCGCTTTGATCGTTTGTCTTTTCGATAACAGTGTCCGGGCATTCTCAAGCTCATCATATCTCGATTCCCTTAAGTCTTTTCTCTGCTGCTCATTAAAACATATTGCCAATGTCCCCGGCACATCGTCTATGGTATACGGAAGCGTTATCACATAGAATATCGTTTTATTTAAGTGAACTCTGTTGGCGAATTGAATGAATGTACTCCGTGCAATTGCCGACCGGAGTATCTTCTTTAAATTTCCTTTGATAGGTAGACCACAGAGTGAATCGCATTCCAGTCCCCGGATGTCTTTAATGTTTTTCGCTGAGGATATGCCCCGGTCGTAGACAAACAACCTGTTTTTGACGTCGTAGTGTTTTAATTGAAAAATCAGGTCTTGAAGGGTTTTGGAGTCATGGACATTGCCGTCAAAGACCTTATGAAACATTGGAATTCCGAAATCCATTGTCACGCCGAGGCCAATTTGTACCAAGGGTCTTCCCTTGACGCCTTCTTTGTCGTGTCCTAATTTCCCCAAGGAACAATGCTTCCCGTAAAGATATGTGTTAGTGACATCATAGAGGACCCCGGAAAGTCTCAAACGATATTTTTTTTGAACAGACTCGAATATCTCCTTCTGAAGCACTTCAGCATTGTGCTTCTCTAGAGAATCCAGTGCTGTCAAGAGGCGCTTCTCCGTCACTCCGTCAAGATCCAGAAGCATATTTAAGTCAGTCCTCTCAAACCATTGCTCCATTTTGGTGGTACTCTGATAATCCAGGCAATGAGCGTAGACCATACTGAGAATTTCTTCGCCGTAGGAACCCAGATAATGCGACAAATCAATCTTTTGAGCAAGATGGTGTAAGACAATAAGAGGGCCATAGAGCTTAACCGCTTCCACTTCAATATCGGAAATGGACGAGGCAAGAACCGTCTTACCGTCGACCTCTTTTCCGACATATCGAATATGTTTCTGAATGCATTTGCCGCCAATCCACTTATTTTCGACCTCTGCAAGATAGACCTTGCCGCCCTTATGTATCTTACGAATAAAGCTCATAGTGTATATAATATACACTAGTCTAAAAATAAATGCAACTATAAATATGATTATTCATAGAAGATAAAATTGCGGAATCCCTTGATTCTCAGGGCTGCAGAGATCAATAATATGGTGGGTATACGTTTACAACAAAAAACTAGTGTATAAAACCTAGGACGAGGTCAGGTATAGGGATAGCATAAGATCAAACCTCCCCATTTAATCATAGGGGGGACTAATTTTATAGCTATTTAAAAAAAAACCTCCTGCAAGAATAAGTGTATCGAGAAACAAAAATTCATAAGCAGGAGGTTTCTATTTTTCATAGGTTCAAAAGTTATCTCCCTTATGATTAAATGGGGATATTTAACCTTATCGTCTATCTATATATAACTAAGCCGCTGCGCCAGTTATGTATTTGAAGTAGTACAATGTGTCGGGCCATATGTCTTTATGTATTGATAACAAGTTAACTTGTTATTCCCCATATTTGCGGAGATAGGCAGAAACTATAAAATTACTTGTTAGGAGAATACGCGCGTCCCCTATGAAGACAGTATCAACATCCCAGGGTATAGTTACGCTTCTTTCTCCACCAGTCGGGCTTCTGCGCACCATCCGCTCCTTTTACCTTTCGGCGCAGTCCGCTATCTTACGCCGCAGCGAGGAGCCGACTTCGGTTTAGTTATGCAGTGCGGCGAGCGCGAGCTTTACGGCGTCAAGCAACAACCCGCGGATTGCGACGAGCAGCAGAGCAAGGTCTCATACCAAGCCAACTCCATTCTTATCGCGCACAGTCTGGCGAGCTACCTTACTCACGGCTTTTCAGGCCTGTTCATGCCATGCGCTTACATCCGCACCAAGGACGCTGGGCGCTTTGAGTCAGGCATTGCATATTTTGGTTATCCGTCTCAACGTGGCCGAGAGTGCCAGGCGTATCCCTACGAGAAGTCATACGACGGTAAGTTCGGCCATGGTTTTACCACTATGATGCTTAGCTTCATGCGGGTGCTTCAGCAGAGTTCGGACGATACTGGCATCACGCTTCCAACAATAATTGGTCTCGACGTGCGCTATCGGCTCCAGCTTGGCTTACTCGGTTTCGGCTTCATGCTCGTCGGTCCACACGTCATCTGCCTCAAGACAGTTGTATCTGAGCAGGACCCGATATGGACAACCCTTCGAGCGACAGGTGTCTCCGAGGTGTTCCACATTCCGAGCGTCCCAGCTGCAATTGAAGAGGATGATCTAAACACCGCAAAACCAAATGCATAGAACTTAGCCTTCTGTGATGGAGTTTGAGGGCGATACTGTATGCTATATAGAGATTGAAAGGGGAATACTAGTTCACGGCGTAGGTGAACAGAAAGGCATAACAACTACGATATGCCGTCGTTGTATTTAATGTCTACAATGAGCATCTGTATAGACGCTCCTGCGTGGATATTTCAAGAAGGAGCCATGTTTGATATCTCATGGGATGAGATTATCTCATAGGTAATACCGATAATAAGTAAAGAACTTTTCTGCATCCAACGCTTGCTTTTCAGTTTATGCGCATCAATTTTCACGTTATGCGCGAACTGACATGTGATAAACTATGCTAAATGGTTATGATCTCATGACAGGAAATAAAACATCAGAAGGTCCTGATACATGCAAGGGGAAGATCCTTATAATGGATGATGATGAAATCTTCTGCAATTTCAGCCGCCGGACCCTGGTTCGTTTAGGATATGAGGTTGAAATTGCCAGTGAGGGCTCTGATGCCCTTGAAATATACAGAAATGCCAGAGAATCAGGATATCCCTTTGATGCTGTGATAGTAGATCTTGTAATACAAGGGGGAATGGGAGGCGATGAAGCGATAAAGCAGCTTCTCACAATTGACCCTGATGCTAATGTTATTGTATCAAGCGGTCATTGGCTTGATCCGCATATGACCAATTACAAAGAATACGGATTCAAAGGCGCTCTTTCAAAGCCATATTCAATAGAAGAGTTAACACATGTCCTGAATGCTGCACTGATAGGGAATGAGTAGCATAGACCCGCTGATAATCATCAGGAAATACTATCCCCCGGAATTAAAGGCTTACCATTTTCTCGTACACCACAGCAGGATGGTTACAGAAAAAGCTTTGAAGATTGCTCAAAAGGCAGAACATCTTCATCCTGATCTGAATTTTATTCAGGAGGCATCCATGCTTCATGATATCGGGATATTCCTCACCAATGAACCGGGGATAGACTGCCATGGTGACAAGGCGTATATCTGCCACGGTTATCTGGGGAGAGAAATCCTGGAGAAAGAAGGCCTGCCTCAACATGCCCTTGTCTGTGAAAGACACGTCGGGGTCGGATTGACCATAAGAGATATCGAAGAACAAAACCTGCCTGTTCCCAAAAGGGACATGATGCCGGTGTCTGTTGAGGAACAGATTATCTGTTTTGCAGATAAATTTTTTTCGAAGGATTCAGAATTTCTTCTGACAGAAAAAGCCGTTGAGAGAGTGAAAAAAGGCATAGCGAAATTCGGAGAAGATAAATTGAGAAAGTTTGATGAATGGTTAAAACTCTTCGACAATCCATAAGCAGTGCTTACCATGACAGGACATAATATTTTCGCTTTCGCCTCGGCGAATCCGCTGAGGTGGACATTCTCGGTCTTCGACCTGCGAGGGATTTTGCCTCTTTATATCAAATACATATTGACTTAATATCAGCAAAATAAATCCGCTCAAACACTGTGTCCTGTCAATAACTGAAAAAATTTATGAATAATGTAGGGTAAAAGAAAAAGGTAGAGTAATACCCTACCTTTTAAAGCCTCTGTGCTCCTGTATTTATATTAAGGTGTTAGATCGGCACAAATCACAATAGCTTTTATTTGAACAGCAGGAGTTCTTGATCCAGACACATTATTATAGGTACAAGACCAGCCATCTCTGGGGTTGCGTGGATCTTCAGCTGTTGCTACATTGAGAAGAGGCAGGGTTCTTTGTAAAGCCCATGGATATTAAGATCATTGATGTCACAACCTCCGGATATGACCATATCGCCGCTATCACAAAAAACATCGACACTTGCATATGGCACCCCTGCGATTGTCTGGTTGTTTTCCTTTACATAAGTAACTTCCATGCCAGTCGGCCCCGCAGGTCCTTGTTGTCCCATAGATCCTTGAATTCCAGCAGGCCCTGGTGATCCTGCTAGCCCCTGGGAACCAACAGGCCCCGGTGGACCTGCAGCCCCTTGTAGTCCCACAGGTCCTTGCGCACCCGCAGGCCCTTCAGGGCCCTGTGGACCAGCCGTGCCTTTCTGATTCCACGAAATTGACATTTCTGATGGCAAGCACTGATCCGTGTTGTTCACAAGACGCAACTGACCGTTTTCTTTTTTATAACAACCATAGATAATTTCGCCTGCTATGACTGATGTTGTGGTGGATAATGTTGCATTGCCGGCATAACAGAGCGACGAAGTAGAAGTGAAAATGAAGAGAATTGAAAGAATTGTGACTGATACCTTTTTCATTACAGTAACCCCCTTACTTTTTCATCCATCGAAGTAAGTTGGCTGGGTGCGCCACTGGCTCCCCCACCGACCATCGCGCCCAAATCGGAAGATGGGTTCAACACCGCCAATCCCTGACAAATCTAAAATCTGAATCCCCCCAATGCGATATTATAAAAAGATATATTGCATTTATTGCTCGGGGTTAAATAGTTTCTCCCTCCTTTCATAAGGAAAATACGCTCCAAATCATTTTAAGGACATTTGATATCAATGTATCCTGAAATAGAAAGAAATGATGTTATTATAATCACACCAGGATTAGAAGATACTCATTAGCCAAGGGGTTTTATTGATAATGGATTTTCAATGATATACATGCAGTAAAGGGGAGTATACTTTTGGATTATAGGCCAAAAAGTGATAAACTTTAAAACAAAATCCTAAAAAATGATAGACAAAAACCTCATTCGGTTTCTCGAAAAAATAGAGCTGTTTGTATCACTTACAGAAGAAGAACTATATCTTATCAGTACTAAGTTCATCATAAAACAAATAAAAAAGAATGAAACAATTCTCTATGAAGAAGATACCAATAATTTTACGTATATGATTTTGTCCGGCAAACTAAAGGTTGTACACACAACCTCAGACGGAAAGGAGATAATACTTGCGATCCATCAGTCAGGCCAGACCTTTGGAGAATTCTCATTGATTGATGGCAAAACTTCGCCTGCAACCGTAGTGGCGGCAGAAGATTCTCTCATTGTTCTTGTCCCGAAAAAGGATTTCCATGAAATTCTGACAAACCACAGCAAAGTCCTGTACAATCTGCTGAACATACTGTGCACAAAACTTCGTGATGCATGGGACAAGTTAAGAATACTGACATATAAAGTCCCTGACGAAAGGATCAGATCGTTATTTCTCATGCTTTCCCTCCAATCCGTGGAAAAGACATCAGATGGTACACTTCTTAATATAACGCTCACACATCAGGATCTAGCGGATATGACAGGACTGACACGCGAGACCGTCACGAGAATATTGAACAAATAGCAGAATCTCGGAAAGATAACCATCATGAAAAACAAGTTCATACGCCTCAATTCAAATTTCTAAAAACACATCTTATTCCGCATAGCTACGTTGATACTATTTCATGATCCTCGGTTTGATCTCCCGGAGAAAGAAGGCGATTGCCTCGGTGACGGGTCTCGACTTCCGGTCACGGACCAGGGAAAGAGGTATCTGAGCGCTCCACCGCGCTATGCCGGTTAACCCAAAAAGCACTTGCTCAGGTTGCAGATGAATCCCCCCGATTTCAAGATACTGCGGAAGGAAGAGACCTGAAACAAGCATGGTCGTCATCATCGCAAGGCCTGAAAATGCGCCGGATACCCCGGAGTAAAGCTGCTTTCTATCGTTTGGGGCTATTGAAAGAACAAAGTTCGTCGCGACCAAGCCGGCCCCGGCCCACATAATCCCTGATGTGATCGCCTCCAGGTACAAAACCTGATAGTTCTGAGGAGTCACAAAAAGCCATACCATAGGGTTGAAACCTCCGAACATTATGATTATACGCATGGCAGTCCTGTTACCATAGGCATCGATAAGCCTTCCCCACAGACGCAAGACCAGTATGGCTGCTGCAATATTTATACCGCTGTAAATCTGGACCTCAAAAAGCGACATGCGGAGTTTCTGCAACATAAAGGGTTGCCAAAAAGGAGCGCCTATTCCAACTGCAAGCATCCACCAGCAGTTGAAGAGGAGAAACTTTCTAAAGTTGCCGTCCCTTAGCGGAAGGAGAAACATCCGTGCTGCGTCTTCCTCCTCGATCTTCTTTTCCTTCTCCGGCAGTCGTGAGAGGACACCCAGCCCGAAGATAGCAGCGACAACAGCCACAATAAAAATAATCGCAAAACCGAGTGGCAAATTTTCTGCCTTAAAAAAGGCAGACGAATGTGCATGCATGTCCTGTCTGCCTGCTGAATTGAAATGATCAATGAAGAGACTGAATCCGAAACCTACTACTACAGCCGTGAGCATCAGGTACTGCGAGAGTATCGAGAAAAAGCGTCCTCTGACTCTTGACGGTATAATGCCTGTTATCCATCCAATCCATGCATTGCTTGCTATAGACAGCAGGGAAACACTGAGGAAAAAGAGCAGGAGGAAAGCGTAGATCGCATTGCCGGTTGAAAATATAAACGGAAGTATTCCGAAGCAGAGTGCTATGCCGCAACCGATAAATTGGAGGGTCAGCACAACACCCTTTCTTTTTGTGCGCCTCTTCGTCACAAAGGCACCTATGGGCTGAAAAATCTGGGAGACCTGTCCTATTGCGGAGAGGATCGCGAAATGAATGGGTGTAGCATTCAGCATAATTGCGAATTTCGTCAGAAATGCCGACCCTGGCCCTGAGAGTGTACTAAAAATCTGCCCGATAGTTCCCGACATCACAGAAATCCGAAAGATCTTCTTGAGCCCTCTGTCTCTTCTTTGCCTTGTCATTAAGCATGCCTTCCCTGAGCGCAAACCCTGATCATACTTCTTATTATAGAATTATTTGCCGGCAGTTAAAGTCAAACTCTTTGATAGGTATGAATAGATATTTTGAGAAAAAAATATTAGGAATAAATCTATCTCAGGGTAAATATGTTTGTCATATTCACTTGTTCTGCGTCATGTGCCTTTGTGATCTATTTGACCCCTTTTTTTCTATCGGTTGAATCCTGCTCCCTATTTCAGTGCCCTTTTTGGCTGTTTGTCCTTCTTGTCTTTCAGGTCTTTTTCATGTTTGATCGCCTTCTGTTTCTGGTCCTTGTCTTTCCCCTTTTTGCCGCCTTTGTCTCCCATAGTGTGCCTCCTTTGGTGTTGCCAGTCATATTCTTGCCTTTCGAGAACCTGTGTTCCTTAAGATGAATGCTACCAGAAGCATGAGCCGAAAGCAAGGGCAGAACCACAAACCATGCGCCAACTGCAAGAATAAAGACCTGACCCCGTTGGATATTGTTTCAGGAAGGACATGACGATGAACGGTTTTACCCAAGATTATTTACTCCCGATCCTATTATTTTCATTGTAGGATGGTAAGGTTCTGGCAACAAAGAAAATCCCAAGGGATATAAAAATGGTAATGCAGGCTATTGTGAATGCGAGTGATTTTCCATTCCATAAACCGACAAACCAACTCATGAACTCATTCGCAAGCACATTCGCCTTCCCACCATAGAGTTCCAAATCATGTACATACTTCTTGGAATTATCAGGCGTAATTAGATAAGCATTGCCATCTACTATTTCATAACCCAAAACTCGTTTTGAATCATTCTCAGCCGTCAGATAAATCCAGATGGAGCTACTCAAACCAACCAGCAGGATAAAAGCGCTGATGAGGTAAAGGCGTGTTTGCAGATTCGTTGTTTTCCACTTCATATTGCAAGCTCCCATTTACGCAGATAATTCAATGTAGAGTGTTTATTTCTCCCCTTCATTGTTCTTTTTCTTATGAAAAAACGCCTCGATGAAAATGCACAAGTCACTGTTTTTTGCTCATTTCATCCTTTTTATGATTCGCTACATCACAATTCATACAGTAAGTAATCAATGCATTTCCAGTAAACTACCACCGACCTTGTCGGTGGCTTTGTTAGGAGACAACAACTCCTGACAATGTCATTCACTGTTGTCTTTCCACAATCTTCGTTGTTCTTCTT
>Ga0208980_10002860_pt1 | contig 10474 bp, 6 predicted proteins | sample WetSurMetagenome_3_FD_187993 | JGI IMG/M metagenome (GOLD analysis project Ga0208980, IMG submission 187993) | Wetland microbial communities from Twitchell Island in the Sacramento Delta, sample from surface sediment Aug2011 Site A1 Bulk (version 2) | ecosystem: Environmental > Aquatic > Marine...
CAACACTCAATTGTTTTAGTAAACCTTATTTCAATAAGAAATTAAAAAATGTTAAACCCTGATAAAGAGAATTATAATAAATCAGTCATTATGTTCTGCTGGGGGTATCTTATCTGCGCCTTCCAGTCTTCCTATTAATTGTTCCGGATGATGAATAAGCAATGGAAGACAATGAGAACAAATATATACCGGTTTTGAAGAATACGTTAATGTAACCAAAGGTATTTCATTTTCAGATCTGTTACAGCTGAGACAGTTTTTTACAGAAGTTTCCTTGTTCATTTTTAATTACTGGATTGTGAATAGAATAATTTACTTGCTGAGTCGAAGTTAATAAAAAATATTATTAGATGAATAGAATAATAAAAACCCCCACCAATTTTAGTTGATGGGGGCCAGCTCCGGCATCTACTCCGAGAGAGAGGTATTTACCAGAGACTGAAAATTATTTCAGAAGTATCATCTTCTTCGTACCTACAAAATCTCCAGCTTTTAGTTGATAAAAATAAACTCCACTTGGTAATGCTGAAGCTTTGAATTCTATAGTATGATATCCCGATTCTTTCTCTTCATTCACAAGCATAGCCACTTCTTCACCAATGGAATTTAAAACCGTAATCTTAACATTACTTTTTTCTTTTATTCCATATCCTATAGTTGTAACAGGGTTAAATGGATTGGGATAATTCTGTTCAAGCAAATAAAAATTAAATACTCTTAATTCAATTTCAATGATATCTGAATATTCATATCTGCCCAGATAATCAATCTGCTTTAAACGATAGTGGTATTTTCCATCAGCAAGAATTTTGTCTCTGTATATGTAATACTGTCTTTCTGTGGTTGTCCCTTTTCCGTTAACAAAACCAACTGTGGCGAAATCACTCCCTTCAAAACTTCTCTGCACCTCGAACAACTGGTTATTAATCTCTGTTGCAGTTGACCAGTTAAGTATTACTTCTTTGCTGTTTGCTGTTGCAGTAAATGATGTAAGTTCTACAGGAACACCCTGGTCAATCGTCCAGACATACCATGTCACCACCCAGGGGGCAGAAGGTCCGGCAACCATAAACATTCCATTGGTATAGCAAATACTCCATTCATTCCAATAATGTTGAGATAAAGTACAGGAGGAAATATAACTCCCGTTGTTAATATCGTATGCATATACAACACTGTCTGCAAAGGTAAGAAAATAAGTGCCTGTATGCGCTAATATATAACCACGTGGCCAAGTTAGGTCGTGCTGCAGGTCTAGTATAATAGTGTCAAGAATTGTCCCAGTAGCAAAATCATACTCCCTTATAATACCATTTAAATGGTCATACATCTTTGTGCCATCCAGGGAATTGCAAACCTTTGAATCAGCATCCTGAAAAATATTTGTCAGGACGGTATCATATACTCCATCAAAAGGATTCGTATGTAACCGAAAAAGATCAAGTCCCCAATTTTTAAAATATACTTCCCCGTCAACAGGATTATAAAATGCCCCTCTGCAAGCAATTGAGTTACTACTATAAGATATTAAATAGTTAAAGTTTACATCGTATTGAGCAACTTGAAGACTGGCGTCAACATTTGCATCAAAAACAAAGTAATACATCCCATTAAACACAACTCCCGTTGGAAATGAAGCCCCGGAACCCTGAAATGTAGTAACCAGAACTCCGTTAGTAAGTAAAGTACCACCATCGCCCGAACCCATTTCCTGTGCAACTACGTTGTAGGTTAACATCATTGTGAAAATAAATACGAAAAGGATAAGTAACCGTTTCATAAGAACCTCCTATAGAAATATTTATTTCAACATTTCTGCTTCGGGAGAGAAGGTCTATAGTCTGTAGAGAGGTGTGGGAAATCAGTAATCCGAATTCTTACTCTTCCGGAGTAAAATAAAATTACTTGTTGTATAGTGCAATTAATTTTTCAGAAAGTCAAACACAATCGGTTTGTAATTGGCAAATGAAAATCCCTGCCAGCTAATACTGACAAGGGTTTGATTGATAGGAAAAATATTTTTTCAGTAAGGATAAGTCAGTAACTTTTGGCTGATTAACCTCTCCCTTAGTCCCTCTCCCTAGCAAGGAGAGCGAAACAGTCTGCGTGCCGGCAGGCGGTGGTGAGGACGCTGTTTATTTCAGAAGTATCATCTTCTTTGTATCTACATAACTACCAGCTTTTATTTGATAGAAATAAACTCCGCTGGTCAGAGAACTGGAATTGAACTCAACTTCATATTTTCCTTCGGGTTTGTATTCATCAACAAGAGTTGCGACTTCATTACCAAGCACATCGTAAACTTTTAATGAAATGACTCCAGACTCCTGAATTTTGTATTCTATAATTGTGCTTGGATTGAAGGGGTTTGGGAAATTGTTTGATAAACTGTATGCATTTATTTCACTTGTAAATTTGTTTACATCAGTTGGTATGTATGAGTAAATAACCTTACTATAATTCACCCAATTTGAACCATACCACATTTGGTATAACTCTTCTATCATATTATTATTTACATCATAGGTGTAAGTATACTTAGTACTATTCATCCAATTAGAACCATTCCAGTACTGACCTAACAATTCAATCATATTATTCGCATCATAGGTGTAAATATCTTTCCAATAATTCGCCCAATTAATTCCATTCCAGTGTTGCGATAACTCTTCAATCATATTATTATTAACGTCATAGGTATAAGTTTCTTTCCAACTATTCGTCCAACTAGAACCATCCCAATCTTGATATAAAATTTCAATCATATTATTATTCACATCATAGGTGTAAATATCCTTCCAATCATTCACCCAATTAGAACTATCCCAAGTTTGGTATATCTCTTCAATTATTTTATTATATTCATTATAGGTGTAAGTGTACTTCTTATAATTCACCCAATTAAAACCATCCCACATTTGGTACAGCTCTTCAATCATATTATTATTAACATCATAAGTATAAGTATGCTTCTCATAATTCACCCAATTAAAATCATCCCAGTCTTGCTCTAACTTTTCAATCATATTATTATTCACATCATAGGAGTAAGTATCTTTCCAATTATTCACCCAATCAGAAGCAAACCAGATTTGGTATAACTCTTCAATCTCATTATTATTTACATCATAGGAGTAAATCGACTTTTGAAAATTCTCCCAATTAAGAAGGGTCCAATATTGGTGTACCCTTTCAATCATATTATTATTCACATCATAGGTGTAGGTATCTTTCCAATTATTCACCCAATTAGAGCCATCCCAGTATTGCTTTAACCATTCAATCATATTATTATTTACATCATAAGTGTAAGCAGTCTTGGAACTATCCACCCAATTAGAGCTGTCCCAGAGTTGATGTATCTCTTCAATTAAAAGAAACCCATTATCAAGTATTCTCTTGTTTATTATTGTTCTGGTGTCTGAATTGTTGAAATTGTCGGTTAGTAACCTATGCTTTTCTTGTTCATCTGGTTTTGTGATGGAATTTATTCTCTCCTGCAATAATCTATGTGAGTTTAATTCATACTTTTTATCTATTTGAGAAAGTATTTGAAGTGGTAGAATTAAGCTTGCAATAAATGTAGTAAGGATTAAAGTTTTCATATAACCTCCTAGTTATGGAATTATAAACTTTTAAATCAAGAATCATTTCATTTTCATTTCTCACATTTTACTTTCGTAGGGACACAATATATTGTGTCCCTACAGAGTTGTTATTTACTTCAACAAAATCATCTTCTTTGTACTTATAAAATCTCCTGCCTTTAGTTGATAGAAATAAACTCCGCTTGGCAAGTTTTCTGCATTCCAGGTTAGCTCATAAGTGCCAACTGATTTATCCTCATTCATTAAAGATGCAATCTCTTTCCCAAGTATATCATAGACTTTTATTACAACTTTTGATGTTTGGGGTATTGAGTATCTGAATGTTGTACTTGGGTTGAATGGATTAGGGTAGTTTTGAGAGATCGAATAATCTGTCGGTAAAATATCAATCACTTCTTCTTCAACTGTCGTTATTGGAGATCCAATATATTTATACACTTGCCAAGTTGGAGAGAAGGTTGTCCATCCTGACTCGACACTTGAAAATCCTATGTATGCACAACCAAGAGTATTCCATAGAGAACAAGTTTCACCAGCATCAAAGGTCACAGCTAAACCTCGCATACTACCAGTGAATCCACCCGCAACAAGGTAGGTTGATGTTGTTCCCGGTATATGAATGATATTGGAAGGAGCCAAGTTATCAAGAATAGGATTGGAAAGTGTATCCCAAGTAACGCCACCATTAGTTGTCTTTTTGTATATGTGTGCTAAGGTATTATAATTCATCCGAGAATATATACCTGTATTTTCATCTTGAAATGCGATGCTCGGAAACCAAAAATAATTTTGAGGGTCATAGGAAGATGCTGCCCATGTATATCCTCTATCTGTGCTTCGGAACATCCTATGGGTTGTATGAAACCAAACAGAATTACCGTGACCTGTAATGACACTTCCTCCAACCCAGGTGTACTCACCGGATAAAGCTTGAGGCATATTGACCACCAGGTTCCAGGTTTGTCCTCCATTTGTAGTAATGTACGTTTCAAGTAATGGATCGCCAATGGCTACACCATTGCTTGCATCAAAAAAGTAAATATTACCCGGACCATTTAAAGAAGTTAAATAAGCGTTCTGCTTAGTCCAAGTATTTCCTCCATCTGTAGTTTTGTATATACCTTTAGAGTTAGAGGAAGTTAATACGTACACGGCCATGTATGCAGTATCAGCATCAATAGCGAATACCTGAGAAATCAATCCATCTGGGATTCCCGGGATGCTATCACAAACCCAGGTGTTTCCACCATCAATTGTTCGTATGTATCCAGGATACGGTAATTGCCCATATTTAAAACCGCCAGCCCAACAAACAAGATCATTAACGGGAGCGAAGTTTGTCACAGTAATATCCGACGGAAAATTTGAGTTCTGCACCTTCCAGCTTGCTGCATTTGGATCAAGCTCAAACTCATCTGCACCAATATCCGGTGATGCTGCATTGCGGTTATCGCCATCAAAATCTGTCTCTATCCCGGCAATTGGAGTTGCACCTCCCTCAAGATTTGTAGGAAGCATTTGATCTATGTGAAGGTAAGGATTTTTAAAGTTAGGCTTCTCGGTCACGCTACTTAAGTCTTGTCCCATTGCCTGCCAATCTGCTAAAGTTAAATAATCATTACTTCCGACCCTCACCAAGCAATTGTTCCCGCTTGGTTCATAATAAAGATTATTATAATCTGTAGTTAGATTTGAAGTATCGTAATCAAAAATTGCCGAAGCACAATACGGTGACTCATCTCGTGTGTTTACAAAGATGTTATTCTTCAAATCAATTCCTGTGCAAGAGCTAAATCCACCATAGACATTAAATGCAGCAGAACCAGCTGGATTTGCTCCATTTCCTGTACCTGACAAGTAAACTGTGTTATAGTATATTTTAGGATTAATTTGAGCCCAGATCTGGATTCCAGCTACTCTGCTGTTTGGTTGAGTCGACGTACTATGAATATCGTAAACCATATTATTATAAACCATGTTGTTATTTCCTTCCTCACCCGTATCTCCAGATAATAAAATCCCCATACCACCACGGATACCATCACTAACAAAAATATTATGAACAACATTATTGCTTATAATATCTCCAAATCCGAAATAAGAATTTATACCTGGATGAGAATCATCAGCATAGTATCTGACATTATGAATAATATTATATTCAATTAGTGTATTTTGAGCTTGTTCAACCTGAATTCCCCAGTTGATTAGACTATCTATTTCAGTTCCAATACTATTTTCTCTCACAATATTGTCTATAGCTCTGCTTGATGAAAAATATGCAGATACATAGATTCCTATTCCGCATTTTTTTATAAAGTTATTTTGAATCAAATTGTTATCAGGACCAACTGTAACACCAGATTCTGTCCAGAAACTTATCCCACCACCCACTCGTGTATAATCTTCGGAAATAAAAGTAATATTCTGAATAACATTATTATCTGAGTTGTTCACAAAATCTATTCCTTCGTTCCACGAATATTGTAAGTTTTGCAAAATATGAATTGTAAGAGTTGTAGCCCATGTAATACCAATACCGTCTAAGGTTACGTAACTTGTATTCAAAAAATATAAAACTGCATAGCCATCACCTTGAATAGCCACATTTTTATTTGCAGCAGGTTTTATTGTAACTCTGCTGGTTAGTCCGGCTCCGGGAATTGGTCCGTTTAAGAAGAAACCAAAATCGCCTGTCGGTGCCGTGTATAAGTTATCAATCAATTCTAAAATAACCTCTCCCGCAATGCCATCTATGCTAAGTTTGTTAAATGCCGAATCGATTGTGGGGAAATATCCACCGGCACCAACAGAATAAGTGCCCGCGGGAAGTGGATCGAGAACAAGTTTTTGAATTTTTTCAGGAAATGAAATCTCAATACCTTTTCTTAATGAGCCCAATTCCTGTGCAACAACAGTGTAAGAAAACAACAATGTGAAAAGAACAACGAAAAGAACTAGAAACTTTTTCATTTTAATTCACCTCCATAATTTTTGTTTAAACAAATACAGTGAAAGAACGATTCTTTAATAAATACTATTAAGGATTTTAAATTCTGAGGATCGTTTTCTGTGGTTGAATGTGACCAGCTGTTTCCGGCTGATAGGAAAAAATGCCGGTGGGTGAGGAAGAATTAACCATAAATAATGATGAAATATTTACTGCTTTCTGGAATTTATGGTGCACAGATTTACTTACATCATCATCAAGAAGACCTTGGATTATCTCAGTAAAAGAAATGTCAGCACACTTTCTTAATAAGAGTAAATCCTCTATGATAACAGTGTAAGAAAAAATCACTGTAAAAAGAAAAACCGAAAAGACAAATAATCTTTTCACAACTTCTTCTAATGAAATAATGAAAAATATTTACTTACAGTTTTCTGCTTCGGGAGAGAAGGTCTGTAGTCTGTAGAGAGGTGTGGGAAATCAGTAATCCGAATTCTTACTCTTCCGGAGTAAAATAAAATTACTTGTTATATAGTGCAATTATTTTTTCAGAAAGTCAAATACAATCGGTTTGTAATTGGCAAATGAAAACCCCTGCCAGCTAATACTGACAAGGGTTTGATTGATAGGAAAAATATTTTTTCAGTAAGGATAAGTCAGTAACTTTTGGCTGACTAAACTCTCCCTTAGTCCCTCTCTTTAGTAAGGAGAGGGAAATAGGGCGAGGTCATTTTTTATTTCAGCAGCAGCATCTTCTTAGATGCAACAAAATCACCCGCCTGCAATTTATATAAATATACTCCACTTGTTAATCCTTCTGCATCGAACTCAACTTCATAACTGCCGGCCAGTTTTTCTTCGTTGACAAGTGTTGCAATTTCGTTGCCGAGAATATCGTAAACTTTCAACGAAACCATTTGTAGAGACGAGGCATGCCTCGTCTCTACGCTTGGAATAGTATATTTTATTTTTGTTGAGGGATTGAACGGGTTAGGATAATTCTGTTCAAGATAAAATCCGGATACAACTGGTTCTGATGATTCAACATTTGATGGTATTAAATTCAAATCAATTTTATACATTGACCTTCCGTAAGTTCCTGCAACAAGTTCCCTTGTGGTTGGATGAATTTCAATATCACCGATTGGCAGGATTGGTAATCCTTCTCCCAGTACCCACCAACTTTGTCCCGAGTTAAAACTGACGTACATTCCAACATCATTACCAACATACAATCTTTCAGGTTCAATCGGATCAACCGCAAAAGCATTTACAGGTGCATCCGGCAAATTACTGCTTATATCGCTCCACGTTGTGCCCTTGTCCGTACTTCTGAAAACGTGAGGCTCCGGATCTTTCCACTTCAATCCATTGAAAGTAGCATAAACAATATTTTCATCCGTCGGATCAACAGCAACGCGGGTTACCCATCTTTCAGGCAACCCATCAGAAATTTCATTCCAGTTAGCTCCATTATCTGTTGAAACCCATACGTGCGAGTCATCTGTTCCAACATAAATAACGTGTGAGTTAGTTGGTGCAACTGCCATTGTGGTTAAAGTTCCCAATCTTCTTCCAGATACCCAATCTGTTAACTGCGGACTAATCTTGGTCCAGTTATTTGCACCATTGGTAGTTCTGTATAAATAATTTGTCCCGTAATAAAGAATGTTATTGTTATTCGGATCCATTACAACCGGAGTACTCCAGTTTGTCGGTTCACTGCTGTTGATACCATTTGTAGCTGAGAAAAAATTATTTCCACCATCAGTAGATTTTCCCAACCCTCCATTTTGCGACTCGGCATAAATAATATTTGAATTAGTAAAATCAACTACTACATAAAATCCATCTCCTCCATAAATGTGCTGCCAATTATCAAGCCCTCCGTCAAGAGTTCTGTTTGTTCCATTATCCTGCGTCCCACCATAAGCAGCAAGAGGATTACTTGCATCGAGACCGATTTCATAAAATTGTGTTGCAGGAATTTGAATTGGATTAGACCAACCGACTCCCCCATCTGTTGAAATATTTATTCCTCCATCATTGCCATTAATAATAAAGGAAGGATTTGTCGGATGAAAAGCTAACGCATGATGATCCACGTGAAGTTGGCCGGGACCGCCGTAACCGTATATAATTGGCCAGGTAGTTCCACCGTTAGTTGATCTCATAAAAGCAACGTCCATAACGTAAACAATATCTGGGTTAGTCGGATGAACTCTCACCTGTCCAAAGTACCAACTGAATGTTGATGCACCATTTTGCAATTCATTATCAGGATCAACATCCTCCCATGCAATTCCAAAATTTGTACTTCGAAATAGGCTGATTAGCTGAGTACCATTTGTAAACAGAGCACAAACTATATCCGGATTACTCTGGCTGACTGCTAATCCTATCCTTCCGACATTTTGAGTGCTCGGATCAGGCAAACCTGCAGATGATGGTATTAACTCCCAGTTATTTCCTCCATCACTTGTTTTATAGATACCGCTTGAAGGTCCATAAAGATGAGAGGCATTTGGTCTTCTTACTCTTTCCCACATTGAGGCCATCATTCTATCCGGATTTGTTGGATCCATAATTATATCAATTGCACCTGTTGAATCAGAAATGAAAAGTGATTTATTCCATGTCGCGCCAGCATCTGTAGATTTATAAACGCCTCGTTCTTCGTTTGGCGAAAAGTATGAACCAACAGCAGCAAGATAGACTATGTTAGAATTCGTTGGATGAACAAGCACTCTTCCGATTGAAGTAGTTTGTTCAAGACCGAGAAATTGCCAGGTAAGTCCGGCATTAGTTGATTTGAAAACACCTCCGCCGGGAAAATTGTTATGCCCACCGTTCGCTTCGCCGGTTCCAACATAAACTACATCAGGATTTTGCGGATCGATTGCAATATCACCAACTGTTAAAACAGCAAGTGAGTCAAATACAGGAAACCAGTTGCTGCCCATATCAGTTGATTTGAATACACCACCCGTTGCAAATCCCGCATAAACAATGTTCGGGTCTGATGGATTAAATTCAATATCAACAACTCTGCCGCCAACATTTACAGGCCCAATAAATTCCCAGGCAGTCGCGTTTAAACCTTTAGATAATTTATATGCAGCAGTTTCTCTGTGAAGTTTGTGTGCTTGCTCAAGTGCATCAATATAAGCACGTGGATCAGCATCCATATAAGGCCAGGTTTTTTTCAGATAGGCCCATTCGTATGGATACATTTTTGATTCATTGACTTTTTCTGTTTTAGAAAATTCTGAAGAATCGCCTGAGAAATAATTATTGCTGAAATAAATTAGAGCCAGGGAAAAAGAAATAACAAGAGTAAAAAGATTAGTTAACTTCATAAACTGCCTTGATTAATTAATGGGGTTTATCATAAAAAGGTTTAAAAAAATCTACTGGATTTGTTCATTAGTAAGATATTCTGTTTCAAAAATTTTCCATTTTCCATTTTCTTTTTTCATATGATGTATTCCGGTGGCACGGGTTGGCGGAAATCCTGTCCCTCGAATTGCTCTGGTAGTTTGCATATAATATACCTTGGCCTCTTCACCGGATAGTTCTATTACATCTATTTTTTCAAGATTGAATCTCAAATCAAAATTTGCAAATACGTAATCCATTCCCTGAATTGTTGAGTTAAGCTGTGGACAATCTTTGTGAAGAGTTTTCAACACTCTATCTTTATCCTTTGCTTCAGTTGCTGCGATGTTTTCTTTAATTACTGCTATTATTTTTGCTGCAATTTTCGGATCAATATTTTCCTGCTTCTTGAGTGTTTGCAGTGGCTGTTCTTGCTGAGGTGGAAGAACATACTGCTGTCCCTGCATTTGTTTTGGTTCATTTTTTTCTTCTTCCGATTTGCAACCGATAGCAACAAGTGAAAAAGTGAATATAATAA
>Ga0208980_10002861_pt1 | contig 10471 bp, 11 predicted proteins | sample WetSurMetagenome_3_FD_187993 | JGI IMG/M metagenome (GOLD analysis project Ga0208980, IMG submission 187993) | Wetland microbial communities from Twitchell Island in the Sacramento Delta, sample from surface sediment Aug2011 Site A1 Bulk (version 2) | ecosystem: Environmental > Aquatic > Marine...
AGCCTCGCCGAGCTCGACCGCTTGTTCATGCGCGGGCGCTGACGCCGTGGGCGGCGACGGCGTCAAGGTGGTCTGCTTGATGGGCCCGACGGCGGTGGGCAAGACCGATCTCGCCGTCGCGCTGGTCGAGCGACTGCCGTGTGCGATCGTCAGCGTCGATTCGGCCATGGTGTACCGCGGCATGGACATCGGCACCGCGAAGCCGGACGCCGCCATCCTCGCCCGCGCGCCGCACCGGCTGATCGACATCTGCGACCCCGCCGACCCCTATTCGGCGGCAAGGTTTCGGGCGGACGCGCTGCGGGAGATCGAGGTCATCCTCGCCGCGGGTCGGATCCCGCTGCTGGTGGGGGGCACGGGGCTCTACTTTCGCGCGCTGGAGTCCGGCCTTTCCGACCTGCCGGCGGCGGATCGCGCGGTGCGCGCCCGCCTGGCGGTGGAGGCCGGTCTGTTCGGCTGGGCGCACCTGCACCGCCGCCTGGCCGGCGTCGATCCGCAGGCCGCGCTGCGGATCCACCCCAATGATCCGCAGCGCATCCAGCGCGCGCTGGAGGTGTGGGAGCTGACCGGTCGGCCGATCTCGAGCCTCCAGGCCGAGCCCGGCGAGACCCTGCCGTACGGGCTGGTGAAGCTCGTCCGGGCACCGGCGCACCGTGACCAGCTGCGGGAGCGCATCGCGCGACGCTTCGACGCCATGCTGGCCGCCGGGTTCGAGGCCGAGGTGCAGCGGCTGCTCGACCGGGGCGATCTCGCCCCCGATCTGCCGTCGCTGCGCTCCGTCGGCTACCGCCAGATGGTCGGCTACCTGCTCGGCGAGTACGACCGCGACACGATGACCACGCGGGCGGTCCACGCCACCGTCCAGTACGCCAAGCGTCAGATGACCTGGCTGAGGGCGGAGGCGGGTGCGAGCTGGCTTCCCGACGGGCCGTCGGCGGCGCTCGACGCCGCATTGAAAATCGTCGCGCCCATCGCCACTTAGCGCACGTTGCGGCGCGGAGCCGGCAGCTCGCTGTGCTATATTGCCAAAGGTTTCAAGCTGTCAGCGGCCTGTTGCCACGACCTTCTCAACAATTACGACAGTTCGGGAGTAAGCCATGTCCAAGGGGCAAAGCCTACAAGACCCTTTTCTGAACGCCCTCCGCAAGGAGCGCGTCCCCGTTTCGATCTTTTTGGTAAACGGGATAAAGCTGCAGGGCCAGATCGAGTCCTTCGACCAGTTCGTGGTGCTGCTCAAGAACCAGGTGAGCCAGATGGTCTACAAGCACGCGATCTCGACGGTCGTGCCGTCGCGGAACGTGCGGATCCAGCACGGCGGGGACACCCCTGCCGAAGGCGAGGAGAGCTGACGCTGAGCATCACACCGACCCGGGGCGCCGACCAGTGTCGGCGCCCCTTCGACCACCCTCCCTTCCTGGCACTGTCGGCCGGCGTCTGCCCAGCCCGTGTTTGATCGCCCCAAGAGTGGCGAGCGGGCGGTCCTGGTGCGCCTGGCCGTCGGCGCCGCCCCCGATGCCGAAGCGCTGCGCGAATTCGAGGCGCTGGCGCGCTCGGCCGGCGCAATCCCCGTTGCCTTGATCACCGGCACGCGGCGCGCACCCGACCCCCGACTGTTCGTCGGCGAGGGCAAGGCGGAGGAGATCCGCGCGGCGATCGAGGTCGGTGGTGCCGAGCTCGCCATCTTCGACCACGGGCTCTCCCCGAGCCAGGAGCGGAACCTCGAGAAGCAGCTCAAGTGCCGGGTGCTCGATCGCACCGGCCTGATCCTGGACATCTTCGCCCAGCGTGCGCGGTCCTTCGAAGGCAAGCTCCAGGTCGAGCTCGCCCAGCTGCGGCACCTGGCGACCCGCCTGGTCAGAGGTTGGACCCACCTCGAGCGGCAGCGCGGCGGCATCGGGCTGCGCGGGCCGGGCGAGACCCAGCTCGAGACCGACCGGCGCCTGGTCGGCGAGCGCATCACGCGCCTGCGGCAGCGGCTCGAGCACGTCGACCAGCAGCGGGCGCACGGCCGCAAGGCCAGGGCACGGGCCGAGGTGCCGACGGTGTCGCTGGTCGGGTACACCAACGCCGGCAAGTCGACGCTGTTCAACCGGCTGACCACGGCCGGGGTCTACGCCGCCGACCAGCTGTTCGCGACACTCGACCCGACCCTGCGCCGCCTGCCCCTGCCCGATGGCGGTGCCGTCGTGCTGGCCGACACCGTCGGGTTCATCGCCGACCTGCCGCACGAGCTGGTGGCGGCCTTTCGCGCCACGCTGCAGGAGACCGCGCAGGCGGGACTCCTGCTGCACGTCATCGATGCCGCCAGTCCGCAGCGCGAGCAGTGCGTGGCGGAAGTGGAGGCGGTGCTGGAGCAGATCGGTGCGGGCGCGGTTCCGCAGCTCCAGGTGCTCAACAAGATCGACCTCCTCGAGGACGCCGCGCCGCGGGTGGAGCGCGACGCCGACGGGGGCGTGCAGCGGATCTGGCTCTCGGCGGGCACCGGCGCAGGCGTCGACCTCCTCGTCGCGGCGATCACCGACTTCTTTCACCAGGAGGCGGTGCGGCGCCACGTCCAGCTCGGCCCCGGCGATGCGAGGCTGCGGGCCGCACTGTTCCGCAGCGCGCGAGTGCTGCACGAGGAGACCACCGACGCCGGGGGCTGGGAGATGGAGGTCGAGCTGCCGCGGCGCGAGTTCGAGCGGTTGCGCAAGAATGACCCGGATTTCTCGCGGGTCTGCGCCGACACGTCGTCGCGCTTGTGCTTGCCGCTCGCGGAAGGTCCCCCCTAGAATTTCGAACTCTTTGGCGCCATCTCCACTGGCGCGTGGCTCGGAAGCGGAGATAGCTCAACATGGCCTGGAACGAACCCGGTGGCGGCGGACGCGACCCCTGGAGCGGCAAGGGCGGCGACCAGGGTCCCCCGGACCTCGACGAGGTCCTGCGCAAGCTGCAGGAACGCCTCGGGGGCCTGTTCGGGGGTGGCGGCCGCGGCGGGTCGGGTAGCGGCCGGGGCGGCGAGTCACCGATGCCCGGCAAGAAGGGCATAGGCGTGATCCTGCTGGTTGCCGTGGCGATCTGGCTCGCGACGGGCATCTACATCGTCGAGCCGGCCGAGCGCGGCGTCGTGCTGCGCTTCGGCGGCTTCCGCGAGATCACCCAGCCCGGCCCCCACTGGCGCTGGCCCTATCCGTTCGAGGAGGCGATCCGGGTCGACGTCGACCAGATCTCGTCTTTCGGCCACAAGGCGCTGATGCTCACCCGCGACGAGAACATCGTCGACATCGACCTGCGGGTGCAGTCGCGCGTGCTCGACCCCGCCGACTTCCTGTTCCAGGACAACAATCCGGAGAAGACCATCCGCGACGCGACCGAGACCGCGACGCGCGAGGTGGTCGGAAAGAACGTGCTCGACTTCGTCATCACCGAGGGCCGCGGCGCCGTGGCGGTGCAGATCCGCGAGAAGATCCAGGAGCTGATGAACCAGTACCGAACCGGGCTCGAGGTCATCGGCGTGAACATCACGGCCGCGAAGCCGCCGGATCAGGTGAAGAGCGCCTTCGACGACGCCATCAAGGCGCGCGAGGATTTCCAGCGCGCGAGGAACGAGGCGGAGGCTTACGCCAACGAGGTCGTGCCCAAGGCCCGCGGCGCCGCGGCGCGCGTGGTCGAGGACGCGAGGGCGTATCGCGCGCGGGCGGTCGCGGAGGCCGAGGGTGAGTCCAAGCGCTTCCTCGCCTTGCTGGGCGAGTATGAGAAGGCGCCGCTGGTGACGCGCGAGCGGCTCTATCTCGAGACGACACAGGACGTGCTCGGCAAGGCGAACAAGGTACTCATGGATCAGCGATCGGCCGGCTCCAACGTCACCTATCTGCCGCTCGACCGCTTGTTGCAGCAGCGCGATCAGCCTCGGGCGGCGCCGCATCCAGCGGGGGGCATGGCGAGCCCTGCAATGCCTCAGTTGCAGATGCCACCGGAGGATCTCCCGTTGCGTGGTGAGGTCGAGCGAGCGAGGAGGGTGCGTTGATGAACCCGAACAAGGCATTCCTGCCGCTGATGGCCCTGTTGCTGATCGGCATCGGCCTGTACTCGTCGGCCTTCTATGTCCGCCAGTGGGAAGTCGCGCTGAAGCTGCGGCTCGGCGAGATCATGTCCTCCGACTACCAGCCGGGCCTGCATTTCCTGGTGCCGGTCCTCAATGACGTGCGCAAGTTCGATGGCCGGATCCAGACCTTCGACACCAAGACCGAACGGTTCCTCACGGTCGAGAAGAAGGACGTCCTCGTGGACTCCTTCGTCAAGTGGCGCATCGCCAACGTCGCCCAGTACTTCAGAGCGACCGGCGGCGGCAATGCGGCGCGTGCCGAGCGGTTACTGGGCGAGCGCATCAACACCCGGCTGCGCGACGAGTTCGGCAAGCGGACGATCCAGGAGGTCGTCTCCGGCGAGCGTGGCGAGATCATGACGCTGTTGACCAAGGACGCGGACGAGCGCGCCGCCGAGCTGGGCATCGAGGTCGTCGACGTTCGGGTCAAGCGGATCGATCTGCCGGCGGAGGTCAGTGAATCGGTCTACGAGCGCATGCGGGCCGAGCGCGAGCGCGTCGCGCGCGACCTGCGCGCCCGCGGTGCGGAGGCGGCCGAGCGCATCCGCGCCGACGCCGACCGCCAGCGGACCGAGATCGTCGCGGACGCCTATCGCGAGAGCGAGGTGCTACGCGGCGAGGGCGACGCGAAATCCGCGCAGGTCTATGCCGAAGCCTTCCAGAAGAACGCGGAGTTCTACACGTTCTGGCGCAGCCTGGGCGCGTACCGGTCGGTGTTCGAAAAGGGTGGCGACCTCATGGTGCTCGACCCGAATTCCGACTTCTTCCGCTACCTGACCGATCCGGCCGGTGGCAAACGCTGAACCACCCCGGGCCCGCCGCGAGCGTGGACTTGGCGTGGAGGCTCTGGGAAAATGCCGTCGCTCCTGCGGCGGGAGCACGGTACAGAAGCCGGGTGATCCCCGGCTTTTTCGCGAGCGGGTGGCGGCATGTGGGACGACCTTTGGGTGGCGATGGCACTCATGCTGGTCCTGGAAGGCATCGTGCCCTTCCTCACGCCGCGCGGCTTCAAGCAGATGCTCCAGGGCGTGCTGCAGATGGAGGACCGGCACCTGCGCATCGCCGGCCTGGTCAGCATGGTCGCCGGTGTCCTGCTGCTCTACCTGATCCACTAGGCGCGAGGCATGAACGACGAGCGCTGGCTGCTGCCGGAGGGCATCGACGAGGTCCTGCCGCCCGAGGCGTGGCAGCTCGAGGGCGTCCGGCGTCGTCTGCTCGACCTGTTCCGTCGCTGGGGCTACGAGCTGGTCATTCCGCCCTTCATCGAGTACCTCGAGTCGCTGCTGACGGGTACTGGGCGCGACCTCGAGCTGCAGACCTTCAAGCTCACCGATCAGCTCAGCGGGCGCCTGATGGGTATTCGCGCCGACATCACGCCGCAGGCGGCGCGGCTCGACGCCCACCAGCTGCGTCGTGACGAGCCGACCCGGCTCTGCTACCTCGGCACGGTCCTGCATTCCCGACCCGACGGCTTCGCGGGCTCACGCAGCCCGCTGCAGCTGGGCGCCGAGCTGTACGGGCACGCCGGGGTCGAGAGCGACGTCGAGATCGTCTGCCTGATGATGGAGACGCTGGCGACGGCGGGCGTCGGGGACTTGCATCTCGATCTCGGCCACGTCGGCGTCTACCGCGGCCTGGCGCGTGCCGCGGGATTGTCTGCGGGGCAGGAGACGACGCTGTTCGACGCCCTGCAGCGCAAGGCAGAGCCGGAGATCGACGCCCTCGTCGGCGAGCTCGGCGTCGCGGCACCCTACGCGGCGATGTTCCTGGCGCTCGCCGAGCTCAACGGGGGCGCGGAGGTCGTCGCGCGGGCACGCGCGCAGCTCGCCGGGGCGCCTGCGGACGTGCTGGCCGCGATCGACTATATCGAGGCGGTGGGGCGTGAGCTCGGGCGCCGCCTGCCGGGCGTGCCGGTCCACGTGGATCTCGCCGAGCTGCGTGCGTACCACTATCAGACCGGTGTCGTGTTCGCGGCCTTCGTTCCCGGAGAGGGGGAGGAGATCGCGCGCGGTGGTCGTTACGACGACATCGGCCGCGAGTTCGGGCGCGCGCGCCCGGCGACCGGTTTCAGTGCCGATCTCAAGACGATGCTGCGCGTCGCCCGGGGCGCCGCGCCGCCGGACGAGGCCCCGCGCCTCTTCGCGCCCGCGATCGTGGATGCCGGGCTCGAGGCGAGGATTGCGGAGCTGCGAGGACTCGGGCGCATCGTCGTGCGTGAGCTTCCGGGGCAGGTCGGGGACGCGCTGGCGATGGGCTGCAGCGAGCAGCTCGTCTACAGCGGCGGGGCCTGGGTCATCGAGCCGGTCTAGGCCGGCATCACGGACGGATCAACCAGAGAGCAGACATGGGCAAGAACGTCGTCGTCATCGGCACGCAATGGGGAGATGAGGGCAAGGGCAAGGTCGTGGACCTGCTCACCGATCGTGCGGACGCCGTGGTGCGCTTCCAGGGCGGCCACAATGCCGGCCACACCCTCGTCATCGAGGGCCGCAAGACGGTCCTTCACCTGATTCCCTCGGGCATCCTGCGCGACAACACGCGCTGCCTGATCGGCAACGGCGTCGTGCTCTCGCCGGCAGCGCTGCTGCAGGAGGTGGACGCCCTCGAGCGCAACGGTGTCGAGGTGGCGGGCCGTCTCGGCATCAGCGAGTCGTGCGCGCTGATCCTGCCCTACCACGTGGCACTCGATCACGCGCGCGAGCGCGCCCGCGGGTCCAAGGCCATCGGCACGACCGGCCGCGGGATCGGCCCGGCCTACGAGGACAAGGTGTCCAGGCGCGGCCTGCGGTTCGGCGAGCTGCTCGATGCCGCGCACTTCACCGAGCGGCTGCGCGAGGTGATGGAGTATCACAACTTCGCCCTCGAGCACTATTTCCAGGCCGAGCGCGTCGACTTCCGGCAGGTGCTCGACGAGGCGCTCGCGCAGGCGGAGCGGCTGCGCCCGACCGTCGCGGACGTGACCGGGACGCTGCACGCGCTGCGCCGCGCGGGCCGCAACATCATGTTCGAGGGCGCGCAGGGCGCGTTGCTCGACATCGATCACGGCACCTATCCGTACGTGACCTCGTCGAACACGACGGCGGGTGGCGCGAGCACGGGCACGGGCGTCGGACCGCGGGACATCGACTACGTCCTCGGCATCGTCAAGGCCTACACCACCCGCGTCGGCGGCGGCCCGTTCCCGACCGAGCTGTCCGACGCCGTGGGCGACCAGCTCGGCGCCCGCGGCCAGGAGTTTGGAGCGACCACAGGGCGCAAGCGCCGCTGCGGCTGGTTGGACGCGGTGTCCCTGCGCCGCTCGCTCGAGATCAACAGCGTGACGGGCATGTGCATAACCAAGCTCGACGTTCTCGACGGCCTGGAGACGATCAAGATCTGCGTGGCGTACCGGCTCGGCGGTCAGGAGGTGACGGCTCCGCCGGTCGGCGCCGACCAGTACGCCAAGTGCGAGCCCCTGTACATCGAGGTGCCGGGCTGGAAAGAGTCCACCGTCGCGGCCAAGTCCATGGACGAGCTGCCGAGGCAGGCGCGGGACTACCTGCGTCGGGTCGAGGACCTGTGCGAGACGCCGGTCGACATCGTCAGCACGGGGCCCGACAGAGAGGAAACCATCGTTCTGCGTCATCCGTTCGAGTAAAGACCCGGCCGATTCCTCCCGATATCGTGATCCGGGCCACGAACGGGTCACGGACTGACTGGACAAGGACCCCGGATGTGGTCTTTACTTCGAAAGGGCCTGAAAAGTCAGGATCTTGGGGGCGAATCATGAAGCTGAGACTCATCTCGATCGTGCTGGCGGGCGGGCTCGCCTCCGGATGCCAGGGGGGACTGGGGTTCATGAACCTGGCCATGGTCCCGGCGGTCGGCACGCCGGCCGTCGGCGCTGCGGCCCTCGGGTCCGACCTGATGAGCTACGGGTCGCCGATCGTCGGCAACTACGAGAGCTACAACGAGGTCTTCGCCGGCAACACGGTGCGCAACCTGCAGGACGACACCGAGATGGTGACCTTGCGGCTGCTCAACACCGGCGCGACCTGCGAGGGCCGTCTGCGTGCGCCCGACGATGGCTGGCCCACCGAGTGGCCGATTGGCACGCGCAACTGCCTGAACCGTCTCGCGCGAGGCACCCTGACGTGCTCGGATGGCCGGGAACTGGTGCTGGATTGGCGGGCGACGCAATGCCAGACGGCCTACGGTGAGGGCTTCGACCGGGACGGTGGCACGCTCCGGTTCGAGGTGCTCGACAACCGCGAGACGGCGGCAGAGAAGGCGAAGATCCTGACGGCACAGCTGACGCCGTACCCACCGCTCCCTCTCGTGCGCTGATTCCCAACCGACGCCATCCGCGCGGCCGCCCGTGGGCGGCCGCGTGCGTTCTGGGCGTGACTGACCGCGACCGCGGCGCCGGGGAGTCAGCCGGCCGGCGGCGCGGTCGGCATGAGGGGCGATTTCTCGTCGGGGCGGCGGTACACCGTTCCGGTGAACAGGGCCAGCAGACCGTCGTCACCACGGACCTCGATGCGATACACGGCGACGCGCCGACCCAGGTGGACCTCGGTCGCCGTCGCGGTCAGGACCTCGCCCGCCCGGCACGGCTTGAGGTACTCCATGTGGGTCGACAGTGCGACCGCGAGGGCGCCGTGCGAGTTGGAGGCAAGGGCGAAGGCGGCGTCGGCCATCGTGTAGAGGAACCCGCCGTGGGCGGAGCCCCAGTTGTTGAGGTGGCCGGCCTGTACCGTGCCCCACACCCGGGCCTGGCCCGCTGCCGGGACCTCGCCCTCGAGTCCGAGAGTGCGCATGAAGGGGTCGAACATCGCCTGCTCCTGGGGACAACGGCCCGCCGCGGCGAGGCCCTATGCTCCTCCTGAGTCCGGCTTCACGCCACCCTGGGAGCGAGACGGAGGTCGCTTTGCGACGCGGTTCATGGCCCAGCGCCTTTGTCCGAGCGCTGCGCGGCCGATAACCCTGATGTCCATCGGGTGGAGCCGCCGTGAACGACTGTGCACCGGACAGCCTCGATGCGGCCCGCGCCGCTGTCGGCGCGGCCTGCGAGGAGGCCGAAGCCCTCCTGGCGCGTGCCCAGGCGCTGCAGGAGGCGAGCGACGCCCTGCGCGTGCGGTTCGAGCGACAAGGCGTGCGCTGGCTGGGCAGCCCCGAGTGCTACAGCTTCGAGAAGGCGCTCCAACCGTTGGCCGAGCGGCTCTACGATCGCGCCGGTGGGCTGTTCCGGCTCTGCCACGCCCACCGCTGCACCATCTTCGATGCCCGGGACTACACCACCAAGCCGGTCAACGCGATTGGCGAGCAGGCCCTGCGCGTGCGCAAGGCGATCCTCGACGCGGGATACGGCGTGGAGCCGCCGCCGTGGCAGGACCGCAGCCCGGCCGTCCGAGCCGCCGACGCTGAGCACGGGCTGCCCACCGAGCTGACGGACCTGCCGTCCCTGCAGTGGGCCCAGGAGCAGGATGCGGCCGTTCGGGCCCGCAGCCGACACACGCGTTACCTCGTGGCTGCTGCGTTCGTCCTGCTCGGCGCGGCTGGCGCCTCGGTGTCCGGGATCCGCTCGTCGGCTGAAGGCGGTGTCGGCCTGCTGTTTGCGCTGGCGCTGGCCGCTTCGGGCGGCTGGCTCGTCGGCACTCTCGTCGCGGCAGTCTGGCGGCGCCTGCGCCGGTACCGGCTCATGCGCAAGCCGTCCATGCAGATCCTCGCCAGGTTTCAGCGCTCGTCACCCTGAGCCACGCGCCGCGACGCGCGGCCGAGCGTACCTCCGAGCGTCGGCGCTCGCGCCGCCGTCCGCGGTCAGTCGTGGTAGTACCAGTCGCGGTGCCCGTGTCGGCCCCAGCCGGCCCCCCTTGGGACGACGTAGACCGGACGGGCCGGCACAACATAGACCGGCCTGCGCGGCACGACGTAGAGGGGCGGTGGCGGTGCGACGTAGTAGCCGTGGTGATGGTACGAGCTCGCCGCCGCCGCGCCGAGCGCCCCGCCGAGCGCGCCGCCCACGATGGCGCCATCGGGTCCGCCCAGGCTGTCGCCGATGATGACGCCGGTGGTCGCGCCGAGCACGCCGCCGAGCACGGCGTTGGCGCCCGAGCCGGCATGCGCCGGGGCGATCGTCGTGAGCGAGATGGCTGCGGCCAAGGCGACACTGCGAACCGAGCTATGCATAAAGGTTGCTCCTGCTGAAGTGATCCGGGTTCGATGACGAGTTGTCAGAAGAAACGTTCCGCAGCCGAGGCGGTTGACACACGCCCGCGCCCGATTCTTCGCGACGCACACGCGGCGCAGTGTCGCCGGCCGCACGAATGCCTTCCCGACCGCCGTCCGAAAGGCACGGGCACCGTCGGTGTCCTTCGCCGAGCCACGGCGAGCAGCGGCTCGTCAACG
>Ga0208980_10002862_pt1 | contig 10469 bp, 7 predicted proteins | sample WetSurMetagenome_3_FD_187993 | JGI IMG/M metagenome (GOLD analysis project Ga0208980, IMG submission 187993) | Wetland microbial communities from Twitchell Island in the Sacramento Delta, sample from surface sediment Aug2011 Site A1 Bulk (version 2) | ecosystem: Environmental > Aquatic > Marine...
GCCATAATTGCTAAGAAGCTCACGTACCTCGTTCTTCATATACTCACGATATTTGCTCATATCCTTGCCCTTGTTAAGACGCACATAAGCACTGTCTGATTCCTGCCTCTGAGGATGAACCCTGTCAATAGTGTAATCAGGATGATGCCAGTCGATGAGGGAATAATAAAACCCCACTTTCAGACCCTCTGCACGAAATGCCTCAACATATTCCTTAATGAGGTCTTTGCCATAAGGAGTGTTTGTTGCCTTATAATCTGTAAATTTGGAATCGAACAGACAGAAGCCCTCGTGGTGTTTTGAAGTAAGAACAACATACTTCATCCCCGCTGCTTTTGCCATCTTAGCCCACTCATGGGGATCGAACATATCGGGATTGAACATATCGAAGTACTTCTGATACTGATCATTGGTCATCCTTTCAACATTTTTAACCCATTCATGACGGGCAGGGAGAGCATATAATCCCCAGTGGATAAACATTCCGAAACGGGCATCGGTCCACCATTTCATTCTCTGGGCTTTTTCTGCTTCAGTTTCCTTCGGAAGCTGTGGCCATGCCATCTGGGATATCAGCAGAAGCGCCGATATTAAAATCATGCTAATAAGGGTTTTGCTTTTCATATTTTCTGGTTTAATGTGGTTTTTGGATCGGCGAAAAAATATTTCTGACTTCTAATTTACATCTTTAATTACAGAATCAATATACTTTTTCATCCTTTCGTAATGTGATCCCTCCCAGTATATCTTTCCGCATCCGGGACACTTTTTGAATTCAAAATAGAATTTCAGAGTCGCAGGTAATACTTTATCTGCTATGTCCTCCTTCATCACCTTTTCGACCAGTGTATTGCATTCCATGCATCTGATGAAAGGATTAATATGCCCTTTAAGAGCCAAACCTCTGAAGACCTCCCTCAGCTGTTCATCAGGGTCCTGCGAAAGAATCCTTAACCCCTCAGCAATCCTACTGTTCATCAGCAATTCCTTGTCGCGGGTAAGGATCATCCTGCTATCACTCACTGAAAACCTGATAATGTCCATGTCATCAAAATCAGGGTTGCAGATTGTATCGAAACCGAATAATCTCAGAAGTTTTGCCAGCTTTCCCAGATGTACATCCAGAATGAACCTGAAATCTGATATTTGGCTTTTGATCATAGCAGAGAACCTCCAAAGAAAAAAAGTAAACTGGTTTACACAGAGAGAGCCGACATTAGTATCTCTTCCATCTCACCGGAGGCAAGTTTGACTGGATTATTTTTGTTTTCAGTCGCGGCACTGATTAGCCTGATCTCTTTCCCGCCTATTCCGAAATTCCCAAGACCCGTCAATCCCAGATCAATGGTGAGTTTACGGAGATAGGTTATGAAACCGTCAATGTAGTAATCATCATTTTTGCCGGTTTCTTCAAGAAAAAGCCGGCCCAGCAAGGCATACTTTTTCAGTGCAGCCTGTCCGTCGGTTCTTTTTCTTAGTTCCCTTACGTTGACTTCATTCGCTTTTGCCATAAGGGTTCCGCACAGCAAACCGTGCGGAACATTATAAAAACCACCGACTGAGGAAGCAAAACCATGCACAATCCCGAGTCCGGCATTGGCAAGACAAATTCCGGAGGTGAGTGCGGCAAAGGACATACCGGCCCTGGCTTCAATATCATGTCCGTCGCGGCAGCATCTTACAAGAGAATGCTTAATTGCCTTCAGCCCCTCCATGGCAAGCGCATCGGTGTACCCGAAAGATTTATCTGAGAGGTAAGCTTCAGTCAGCTGGGTAAAGCAATCCATTCCGCTTGCAGCAGTAATATCAGGCGGACAATTGATGGAAAGCTCAGGATCTATCATTGCAAGATCGGGAACAAAATTGTCGTGCCTCAGAGACTTCTTAAAGCCATTCACGCCAGTCTCTGAAATGACAGCATTCTTTGTAGCTTCACTGCCGGTCCCGGAGGTGGTTGGCAGTGCAACATATGGTAGTTTTGTTCCCGGATGGTCCAGATCACCAACACCTTCAAGGAATCTTTTCACGGATTCAGGTCTGTTGATCATTGCTGAAAGAGCTTTGCCTGCATCGAGAACGCTTCCTCCGCCGATACCGACAATCAGATCAATGGGCTTACCTTTAAGGGCATCAACCGCAGAGTCAATATCAGATGGAGAAGGTTCCCCATTAATGGCAACATGATGAAATGCTATGCCTTTTCTGCCAAAATCGGTCAGAAGCTTTTCAGCCCTGGCTGAACTCATGAAGGAGCTTTTACCGGTAACCAGGACCAAATTTCTGCCAAACAGAGCTGCCTGTTCAGGCAATTGCGATATTATACCCTCCCGGAATAGTATTCTGGGCAAACGGGCAAGCTGAAAAGACTTTACCATCTGGTTATGTCAGTTGGCTCTATGATATTGTATTTGACTCCTTTTCTGGGTTCTTCCATAAAATCGGCCACTGCATCGCGCCAATTCTGATAGTGTTCAGTATTTTTATGATCTGCTACTGCCTGATCGGATTCAAAAACCTCGTAGATCATAAACCGGCATCTGTCGTCAGCCTGTTGTATAAAATCAAATCTGACATTTCCAGGTTCCTTTACTGTCTCCCGGTGGTTGATAATCGTTTCGTTAATGAAACGGTCAACCGCATCGGACTTAACATGAACATATACGCAATTTATTATCATGACTTCGGATTTATTTACAAAATTAAACTATCTGAATCAAGGTTCAAATTATCTTTTATTCTTAAGGACTTCATCAAGCCAGTCAAAGGCATCTTTCTGCATCGCGAGGTTATACTCGTGCGGGGAATCGTAAAGCCTTGTGATTAGTTTATCTCCTGAACCCTGTGATTCCCAGACCATCCTCATTTTTTTGAAGGCTTCATTTATTGACTCCAGAGGGAAGAGGTCATCCTTATTACCGCAGCAAAACATCATTGGCTTCGGACATGCGATGCTGGCAACATCAGGATAATCGAGGTAATGTGATAGTCCGGGGTGCACCATTGTATAGGCTGAATTACCAAGCGAATGATTATTGCCCGGGACCATAAGACCTTTGAAGGTTGACATCCAGCAGACTGATACGCCGGCAGCTATGTGATCAGAAAGCGCTGCCACCTGCCATGTACGGAATCCGCCTACTGAAAGTCCCATGGCGGCAACCCGCTTCGGATCAACTTCAGGCTGTTCCGATAGAAATTCTGCAGCGCGGAGATCTTCATGGGCTATCAATCCTGCAAACGACATGCCCAGATTGAAGAGGTTGGAAGCGAGAGCCTGCTGTGTCTCATGCCCTCCGCCCTCGCGGTCCGACCAGTTCAGCATGTCTGTTACAAAACAAACATAGCCGCGTTTGGCAAGCTCATCGCCGTAGAACCGGCCGCCATAGCACTCCTTTACCCAATCCCGGGCCGAAGCAGTTTTCGCAGCAGGCACATCCCATGGCTCGACAACTTTTTCCTTACCGATATCAAATTTCCCGCCATGATCATGCAGGAGCAGGACTGCCGGATGAAGGCCCTTTGATTTGGGAACAAGTATAAAACCGAGTACCCTGCTGTCGCCTGTTATGTTCAGAACTATTTTTCGGGCTACATAACTGCCCCTGTCTTTCTCAGAGATCACCACCGGATTGAATGGCACTGCCGGAGGAGGAGTCAGAAGACATTCCATAACCTTTGCCCTCGCCTCGCTACGCCATATCGAAAAATCACCTTTCTCTCCCTGAAGCCACGACATAGGATATACCTGCCTTTCGGCAAGTTTCTTATAAAAAACCGGAAGGTAATCCTTAACTCCATATGTCTGATATTCGGTGGATTGTGCGGAAGATTGATTTCCCGCTTCCAATAATAAAACCACTGCAGTAATAAGGACGAGAGTTGATATCCTGCAGGCCGGATTGATTTTACCAGTTTTAATTTGGAGCTTGCTTTTCATAATTTAGAGATTAGGAGTAGTGAAAATCCTGTTATATTCTATCATGCAGGGACAGGTCGAGACCTGTCCCTACCCTCGGCATATCTTTACCGGTCAGTTCATATCCCTGAATTCCAGCCAGGCATCCCTGAAATCTTTTATTGTTTCCCAACTGGTATCGATAGCCGTATTGCAGCTGGAGGAAAAGATGAACCTGTTTTTATAAGGAAGCATCTTTTTAAAGAGATTTTCGACATATTTAAAAATATCCTCCCTCGTTTTCAGGTTTCTGGTCTCCATTGCACTGATCCCTCCCGTTATAATAAATCCATCCCGGGTATTTCTCATTGCCTCATCAAGCATTACATCTCCCAGCGGGGGTGAAGCAACTCCCTCAAGACCATCAACACCGTAGGAGGAAATAAGGTCCAGGTTATCTTTCTGCTGCCCGCATGCATGAATAAAAAACTTTGCACCATAGTCGTGGCAAAGCTCACTCGCTTTCTTATAGTAGGATGAAGAATATGCCTGCACATAATCCGGAGGATGGAACATAGTATCAAGATTATCCATTGACATTATTACCCTTACGCCGCTTTTAACGGTTTGTTCAATGCATCTCAGCTGGGCTGCTTCATGTAGCAAAACAAGCTCGCCCGCTTTTTCAGGATATTCCATAAGAAAATAAACAGTATTCACAGGACCAATTGTAAAATGCAGCATTTTCAAAGGACTGAAGAATTCACCTGCAATTACGATTCCTTTTTCACCAACCGATTTACTTGTATTAATGAATTTTCCTGTGTTTAGCTCCCATCTTCTGTTTGCAAGAAAATGGCTGAACAGATCAAAATCCTTCAAATAATCCGTTACCAGAAACTTAGTCTGAACCAGTGTGGATTCATTAAAAATATAGGTCAGCTTTTCATCCAGGATACCTCTGGAACTTATGTACTCCCTGGATGTTATTTTATCCTTACCGGAAAGAGTTTTTCTTTCAAATAATTCAAAATCATCCAAAACTTCATCGCATAATCCCCCGAACCAGTATTTCTCTGGATCTGAATAGACATTTCTGCTGAAAATATCCACTCCAAGGTAATTGTACAGATCGAGCAACGTATTACAATGCCCTATTTCCTCGGGCAACTGGTTGTGGCTGGCCTGATGCCTGAACCACTGCCAGTAGTTCGGCGCATAAACGAAACGGGAAGGCTGTTCCCCGGCAAGGATTTTTTCAATTTCCGCTTTTGGTGCAATATTCATAATGATGATTTTTCCCTTTTATAACATTCCTTCGCAATCATCGGTATTCTATTATTTTATTTGCCATTCAGCTCTTTAAGAATTATATTCTGAAGTGCAAATTCAGAAATCTGGTGGCATGGAGCGGTCTCATCAATTACCAGAGAATAATGGCCGTCCGCGCCGAGAGCTTTGAGTTTTTCCTTTACACTAATCTCGAAAGTCCTGAGGTCATTGTCGTAATTCCTGTCTGTATCATGCTGTTTCTGACCAAAACAGCAGTCATCTTTCCGGTTCAGGATCTGAACCTGTTTGCGTCCTTTGCCGAAAGCTCCCAGAACATAAAGGTCAGGGTAACCGGCAATATTCCTGTACAGTTCCGGAATAAATTGTTCTATATCTCCCATAGATGCATCTGACCTGTAATACAGCGGCATTGAGCCCGCCACTGAGAAGCTGAATTTTATGCGGTCATCAATTGCTGCAATAAGGTTTGTTGTCCAGCCTCCCCCGGAAAGTCCGACCATATTAATATCCCGATAATTGCTTTTCAGGAGAAGATAATTAAGGCTTACAATCTCAGGCTCAAGGAAAAACCTTAATCCGAAGGTAGCCGGATGTTCACTTTCACCCAAATCCGTGTTCATTACATTGCAATGATCAAGATCGCATCCTGTCTCCGAAACATGGGGCATAAAAACGGCCAGTACATCGAATCCGGATTGCAGAAGGCCGATTATTGCAGCTTCAATGCGATAGTCTGAACCGGGCTGACTCGAAATTTTGCATGAATGGCCGGGATTTAACATTACCAGCCTGTTGTTTCTTTTAACGGGGACAAACAAATAGGCGAGGTCCTTCAACGGTGTTGCCCCTCCCGGATTATGAGCATTTACGGGAATTTCAATCCTGTCGACCCTCGCAACGGCTGAGTTTGGACTTATCGGGCTTGTTATGTCTGGTGTCACTATGACATCGGACCGGTCAGGCAGATCTTTTGTACCCCATATGACATTTATTATCTCCAGCCTTTTTGCCTTTACTGCTGCCGGGCTATGGATCTTAATCTCCCTGTCGTCAGTATACTGCAAGCCACAGTTGACATAGATTCCATCTGACCTGCCATAAAGCGGCGGCATCCTGTTGGACTCAAGAAAAACCGATGACCTGTTATCGCCGCCTATAGCTCTTTGAGCATAGCCCAGATCATTTCCTGTCATTGTAAGATGAAGGTTTTCCCTGCCCTTCAGCTGAAGGAAGGTCCCAGTACCTTCATCAGCTATGCATGACTGAATAATGGCATTTTTTATTCCGCTGAATTGGATGACTGGTGATGAAATATCGGTCCGTGCTTCTACTCCTTTAAGCTTCAGGTCCGTTACATCATCAAAGACAAGTGCGGGCCTGAAATCCTGTCCTTCATACGCGAGTTCAATATTGTTAAAACTGATGTTTTTACAGTGCCGGCAATAGAATCCATATGCCGGTAACGTGCCAAACATTTCAAACTCCGGATAGGCAGCAGGAAGCTCTGGAATTTCGCGACTGGCATCTTCTGCTGTTCCTCTGCCTTCAAATGTTAAGCGGATATTACTAAGTGTTATAGACTCGGCCATATAACCTGGCAATCCTGTTATTGAACAACCTGTCTTACCGACTTTGGTTCCCTGAACATTATCTATGATTACATGAGACAGTTTTCCCATACCCGGTTTTGGCAGACTGTCGTTATAGGGACGGGCACGATTGCCAAGACGGATGAAGATTGCAGTTCCGACATTATTCATTGTTATATTCGAAACTGAAACACGTTCCAGGGTTCCTCCATCAACCATCTGCAATGTTATGCCTGCAAGGGGTGTATCATAAATAGTACTGTTGCTGAAAACAATATTCTGAAATCCACCGTTGGTCTCGGTGCCGAGTTTGAAGGCATTGCAATCAGAGCTTAAGGTGCAGTTAGTGATTGTAATATCCCGGCACGGGACATTCTGTGTGCTTTTAAGAACGATAGCATCATCACCGCTCACAATATCGCAATTTGAGATCCTTACCCTGCTGCAGCCGTCAATGTCTATCCCGTCGTTATTATGGTTTACCCTGCTGCTGACATTTATTCCGTCAATATTGACATCTTCACAGAGGAGATAGTGTTGCACCCACATCGGTGAATTTATAATTGTTACATCCCGTAGAAGTATGTTTCTGCAGTTAATCATCCTAATCAGGTAAGGCCTGCTTTTATAAAAGTAGAACTCATCTTTTTTTCGCAACCCTTCGTCATTATCCATATTTTCCACTTTGAAGGATGCGCCATTTCCATCAATCATTCCCTTTCCTGTAATGGAAATATTTTCCTCTCCCTCAGCATATATAAGGCTTTTGTTGGTGTAATTATCGCTATAGGATCGGACTTTTGAAATTGTTACAGGGTAGTCCTCAAGGTTTTTACTTCCCTCCAGAACTGCGCCGGCATCAAGGAACAATGTCACATGGCTCCTTAGATAAATAGTCCCTGAAACGTATCTGCCGGCAGGGAACCAGACAGTTCCTCCTCCTGATTTTGAACATGCATCAATTGCGGCCTGGATTGATTTGGTATTAAGGGTGATTCCATCACCTTTGGCTTTGTAATCCAAAATATTAAAAACTTTTGGTGAAGCTTTAATATTGGCCGGGAAGGAAAGAAGTATGCACAATGCCAGTGCATTTTTGATTTTGATAATTTTTCCGGACATATAATCAGGTTTAGTTGAATATTAGTTTTGACGCTTAGCGTAAAGGCACCAGAAATCATCAACGCTGAGCATGCCTATGCGGAGTCAGAATCATTGATGGATTGGTTATATTTCCATCTGGTAATGGATCCACCGCTGTAACGTTACCATACTTTTTCCTTAGTTCATCCATATCACCCCAATCCAATGCCCTGAGCGGACATGCATCGACGCAGGCAGGATTTTTATCAATTGCGCGCAAATCCGCACACATGTCGCATTTACTCATTCGGGAAGTTTCACTGCCAAACTGAGGTGCATCATAGGGACAAGCGTATAAACACGATTGGTCGCGAACACATTTTCCCTGGTCAACATGCACAATACCTTCATCATCCTTGCTTATTGCAGATGAGGGACATGCTTTCATACAGGGAGGAGAGGCACAATGCTGACATGATACAGACAGGTAATAAACTCTAACATCCGAAGGGACAAGATCTCCATTCTGAGTGTTCCATGTCGCACTGCAATATTCAATGACTCTTCTCCAGTTAGCTTCCACCGGCAGGTCATTTTTGTCCTTGCAGGCTATTATGCATGTTTTGCAACCGATACAGACCCTGCTGTCGAGGTAAAAACCCAATTGTTTTTTTCTACTCATGAGTTTCATTTTTAAATAGAACCCGTTCAGGCCGTTTATGATCAGGGGGCTGTTCCTTGTCATATTTTTCCACCTCGATCAGACAGGTATTCCAACCGCTTGTCCCCTGTCCGGTTGTGATGTCACCGGCTAACATATTGGAACTTCCGGCATTATCGACCCCCAGTTTTTCATCCAGATCAGACCAGGCACCTGCCCCCATGCTGGTCACTCCCGGACGGATTCTGGCAGTAACGTGCGCCCGTCTGATAACTGCTCCATAACGGCTGCTGGCTTTAATTGTATTCCCATGCTTAATACCACGTTCTTCAGCATCAAGCGGATTTATAAAAAAATCCTGTGGCCATGCCTCTCTCAGCCAAGAAATATTATCATACGTTGACCCCGCACGCCTGAGGTAATGTACTGAATAAAACTGCAACGGATATTTGCTCTTTGTTTTTGTTTTCCAGTCTGAAAAGCTTGCTTCGTATCCTTCCACAGGCCGGACATATTCGGCATAAGGTTTAATCTCGCTCCATCCAAAAGAGGCAACAAAATCTGCAAGATCCTGACAATGGATCTCCAGTTTCCCGCTTTTTGTCGTTACCGGATTTTTAACAGGATCCTTCCTGAATTCTTCAAGTGGAATATGCCCGAAATTATCATTGGGTGACCTGGGTACCTGGTAAACTCCCTTCTCTTTAAGCTCTTTGAATGTGATGCGTCCGGTTTGAGGAGATCCTTCAGCTCCGAGGTTCTTAATATCTTCTTCTGTAATTGTCAGAAGTGGTTCGTAACTCTTTCCATCATCTTTAATGACCATTGCACCGCTTGCCGAGTTGTATACCTGCTGAGCCTGAGATGCTGATTCGATTAATTTTGTATCCAATCCAAGCCTGGCACCTATTTCTTTGGCGATCCACATATCATCCTTTGATTCAAACCGAGGTTTAATAGCTTTGCTACCGAGAAATATTATCTCTCTGTTACCGTCATCCTGCAATAATCCGTCCCTCTCCCACTGTGTAGTAACGGGCAATACCACATCTGAATATTGTGCTGTTGTATTCAGAAAATGGGCATGGCATACAATAAAATCGGGTTTTCTGATAGCATCAAAGCCCTTTTTCTGACCCTCCCTTGAACCGAGCATATTTGTAACGCCGCCAAGATACATCAATCGGATATCGATTTTACGAATACGGCCCTTACCCGCAGTGTATTCGCCATTAAGGATAGCGTTCCAGATTTGATTACCGGGGATGGAGAGTTTCTCCCCGGGGCGCCCCCTGGTGTAACTGCTACCTCCTCCTATGGGATTAGGTATTTCAACAAGCCCGGAACTCCCCGCATAAACAAGGGGAGGACCTCCGTTTCCTGTTGCAATATGAATTGAAGTGCCTGTCATCCGGCCCGATTCTCCTATATGACCGGTCATGCATCCTAGTGTCATAAAAGCCTGAGGCCATGAATCTGCATTGTTTACCCTGGCAGGAGCCCAGCTTGTCAGTAATGCCACCTTTTTTGTACTGCCTATTTCCCTTGCAAGCATTTTAATCCTTTCAGCAGGGATACCACATATTTCGGAAGCCCATTCAGCATTCTTAGCCTGACCATCATTTTTGCCCAGTAAATAATCCTTGAAGTTTTCAGAAGGATCAACACCCTCGGGCATATGGTCTTTGTCAAATCCTACAGTGCACCTGCTAAGAAAATCCCAGTCAATAAGAGGGTTATTCCGGGGGTTATCTTCATCGAGCAAGGTATGCATCATTCCAAGTACCATGGCATGGTCTGTTCCGGGACGAACGGGGTACCAGTCATCTGCTAAAACAGCTGCAGACGAACTGTAAAAAGGATCGATAAAGATAAACCTTGCCCCGGCTTTTTTTACTTGAAGGAAATTATATGTCGGACTGCCCGGGCTGCTCCATGCAGGGTTAAC
>Ga0208980_10002863_pt1 | contig 10467 bp, 13 predicted proteins | sample WetSurMetagenome_3_FD_187993 | JGI IMG/M metagenome (GOLD analysis project Ga0208980, IMG submission 187993) | Wetland microbial communities from Twitchell Island in the Sacramento Delta, sample from surface sediment Aug2011 Site A1 Bulk (version 2) | ecosystem: Environmental > Aquatic > Marine...
CTTTCCCTATACCCCATACCCGATACCCTGTTTTTCAAGCCTTGCTCACCCTGCAGGGAAGCCCTTTCAGGTTCGGTGTCCCGTACTCTTTCCCGAGCTTGCCGACCGACGTGAGCATGTTGAAGTTGGAAGTCTGCCAGTCGTACTGGGTCTCCGGCGAGCCCTCGGGGAACCACCAGCCGTGGGCGGCGCAGAGAACGCGCGGATCGAGTGCTTCGCTGAAATAGGCCACCTGGGTGATCTTCCCGTAGAGGGTCTCGATCAGGACCTCATCGCCCTCCTTGATGTTGTACTTGCCCGCCGTCTCCGGATGGATCTCCAGCCTCGGGTCGGGGTTGAGCTTCCGGAGTTTTTCGATCATGCGGTACGAGGAATGGAGGAAGTAGCGGCTCTTGGCGCTCGTGAGGACGAGCGGGTATGCCGGGTCCTCCGCCTCGGGCAGGCCCTTGTAGAAAGGAAGCGGCGAGAGCTTGAACTTCTCGGCGGTGCTGAGCCGCAGCTCGACCTTGGTCGTCGGTGTTGAGAAGCCCTTCTCCTCGTATTTCTTGAACCGCTCGGGCCCCTTCAGGTAGCCCTTCTCGCAGAACTGGGCATAGGTGAGGCCCGCGGGCTTTACCACGTCCTCGGCGAAATCGTCGAAGTTCTCTTTCCAGAGCTCCTTCGGCGTCATGAGCTTGCCCAGCTCGTTCATGATCTTGATGTCGGGCCAGCACTCGTCGGGCGGCTCCACCACCTTGGGCCGGGCCAGGATGTAGCCGTGGCCGATTCCGATGTGGCCGATGTCGTTGAACTCGAACTGCGTCGCGGCAGGCAGCACCACGTCGGCCATGGCCGCCGTGGGCGTCATGAAGATCTCGGCGACGGCGAGGAAGTCGAGTTTCATGAAGGCCTCGTAGGTCAGCCGGCTGTCGGCGTAGGAGAGCATGGGATTGCAGCACATCATGTAGGCGCCGCGGATGGGGTAGGGGACGTCCTCGAGGATCGCTTTCCGGAAAAATGCCGGCGCGTTCGTCATGAGTCGCGGGATGATGCCGTGGGAGTTCCCGATCATCTCCTTGCGCTTGTCGGGGATGAGATCGGCCCGGACCAGGGGGGCGAGACCCAGCATCTTGGGGTCCCGGGGGTCGACGTTTCCGCCGGGGATGTCGAGGTTACCCGTGATTGCCATGAGGCAGATCAGGGCCCGCGTCGTCTCGAAGGTCTGCGTGTTGTGCTCGATGGGGTTTCCCCACTGGATGGCCGCGGGCTTTGCCGCAGCGTAGGCCCGGGCCGCCTGGCGGATGGTATCGGCCGGCACCCAGGTGATCTCGGAGACCTTCTCGGGGGTATAGGATTTAACATGGGCGGCAAGCTCGTCGAAGCCGTGTGCCCACTTCTCGACGAACTCCTTGTCATAGAGGCCTTCCTCGATGATGACGTTGAGAAACCCCAGGGCGAGCGCCGAGTCCGTGCCCGGCCGCAGCTGGAGCCAGTGTTTCGCCTTCTTGGCCAGATCGATCCGCCGCGGGTCAATGACGATGATCTCGGTGCCGTCCTTGATCTGCTTCATCAGCATGCTGCAGATCTCGCCCTCCTCGTTGGTGGAGGTGATGTTGCTCCCCCAGAGGACGACGAGCTTGCTCGCGTAGTGCAGATCCGCCACGGGATAGAAGCCGCAGGTGTGCACTCCCGTGATTTCCCGGGGTGCGTGGCAGACGTCCTGGGAGGCGATGATGTTGGGCGAGCCGAAGAGGTTCGCCAGCCGGATCTGGATGAAGTGGTCGAGCCCCTTGGGCATGCCCACGCCGAAGGCGACGCCCTTGGCGCCGTATTGCTCTTTCACCTTCAGCAGGCCCTCGGCCACCGTCTTCAGGGCCTCATCCCAGGAGATGCGCGCCCACTTGCCCTCGCCGCGCTTGCCGGTCCGCTTAAGGGGGTAACGAAGCCGTTCCGGGTGGTTGAGCTTGTCCGCCGAGGCGAGCCCCTTGATGCAGGTGTAGCCCTTGTTGAGAAAGCCTGTCGGATCACCCTTGATCTTGACGATCCTGTTGTCCTGAACCCCCACGAGGAGCGTGCAGCCCCCGTGATCCATGCGTGCGCAGTGTGTCTTTACCCATCGGATGTCTTCTGCCATAAAAAATCTCTCCCTTCGCTCATCTCTCGCCTGCAGCGAGCCGCCGCGGACAGGGGCACCATACACCATTTGCCGACGGGCTGCAAAACCTTATTTGGTGCCGGTTCCGCAGGAGTTAAGGGTGATGCGGTCGAGTTCCACTATGTGGCACAGATTATGCTAAAACATCGTTCGTGTTACTTTTATTGAACGCTCCCGGATCGAAAGCCATAACTCTCCCTGGAGGTAGATCGATGAAGAGAATGCTGGTGATTACGTTAGCGCTGTGTTTTGTTCTCGGGCTTGTGTTTGCGTCGGGTGCCATGGCTTCCCAGAAGGAAGCGAAGGCCCTCGTCGAAAAGGCCGCCGCCTATGTGAAGGCCAACGGCAAAGACGCGGCCCTCAAGGAGTTCAGCAAGGCGAAGGGCCAGTTCGACAAGGGCGATCTCTATGTCTTTGCCTATGACATGAGCGCCACGATCGTGGCACACCCCAAGAACCCGAAGCTAATGGGGAAGAATCTCATGGATGTCCCCGACACGGACGGCAAGCTTTTCCGCAAGGAGATCGTTGAAACGGCCAAGACGAAGGGCTCCGGCTGGGTGGACTACAAGTACCTGAACCCCGAGACCAAGAAGGTCGAGGCGAAGACGACCTACGTCCTCAAGGTGGGTGACCTGGTTCTGTGCTGCGGCGCCTACAAGTAGGATAAACGTTTCCGGCAGGGTTTCCCGACCCTGCCGATCTTTTTTGTTGCCAGACGAAAGGATCAGAGGGATGAGAAAATTGATCGCGAACCTGTCCATGACGAAGAAGCTCCTTGTCTCACCCCTCGTCGTTGTGGTCTCGATGGCTGTCCTTGTAGCTATGGCCTACGTGGGGTTTTCGAGCCAGTCCTCGGCGATCGACGACCTCTACAACAACCGCTTCGTCGGCTACCAGAGCTGTACGCGGATTATCAACGACGTCAACGTCGTGCACAAGAACCTCTACAAGGTCCTCAGCCTTGCCGGGTCCAATGCCGACGAAAAGATCCTCGATGCCCTGACGAAAGAGCAGCTGAAGGTGCTTGCGGAAACGCAGCAGTTTACGGAGGGGATCGTGAAGCAGGGGAGCATCACCCCCGAGGAAAAGAGGCTCGTCGAGACCGCCCTGGAGCAGCTGAAAACCTACCGGGAGCATGCCGTGAAGGTACTCGACATGGCAACCGTGGACTACAGCGTCGCCCTGACCCTGATGGGCCCTGTCGACGGAAAGTATCAGGCCATGTACAAGGCCCTGTCTGAGCTGCAGGCCCTGGAGGATCGGCTCGGCAAGGAAAACCACGGCGCCTCGAAGGCCGGGTTCAGCGCCATGCTTCGCAACTTCATCCTCGTTGCTGCCGTCGTCGTGATCTTCTCCATCGCGGTGAGCATGCTCATCACACGGATGATTTCATCCAGGCTGAGGGAGACCATGGACGTCCTTCAGCATGTCGCCGAAGGGGATCTCACTCATGAAATCTCCGCCCTGTCGAGCGACGAGCTCGGGCAGTTGGCGCAGTCGGTCAACACCATGCGGGTGAAGATGGGCGAGGCCGTCGGGCAATCGAAGGAGATCGCCGAGACCCTCTCCGAATCCGCTTCCCAGCAGGCGGCGTCGTTGGAGGAGACGGCGTCATCCCTGGACGAGCTCGAGTCGATGACGCGTCAGAACGCCGGCAACACCGGCGAGGCCAACAAGCTCATGGCCTCGGCGCACGAGATCATGGAGAAGGCGAACCGTTCGATGATACAGCTGGCCACGTCGACGAATCAGATCGCCGAGGCGAGCCGGAAGACCCAGAACATCGTCAAGAGCATCGACGAGATCGCCTTCCAGACGAATCTGCTGGCCCTGAATGCCGCCGTCGAAGCGGCCCGGGCGGGCGAGGCCGGCGCCGGATTTGCCGTCGTGGCCAACGAGGTGCGAAACCTCGCGCTGCGCGCGACCGAGTCAGCCCGGAGCACCTCCGAACTCATCGAGGACATTGTGAAAAAGGTGCGCGACGGAGAGCACCTGGCCCATGCGACGAGGAGCGACTTCGACGAAGTGACCTCCGCTGCATCGAAGGTGGTGTCTCTCATGGCCGAGATCGCCGCCGCCTCGAAGGAGCAGTCCGAGGGGATCGGCCAGATCAACCGGGCCGTGGCCGAGATGAGCACGGTAACCCAGAAAAATGCTGCCGCCGCTGAGGAGCTGGCCTCGACCATGTCCATGTTCCGCACGGAGGGCCGCGCCGCGGAAAGCGGGGGGCTCGCGATCGAGGGCCAGGCCTGAGCGCAGAGAAGCGGAGAAAAAAAGAAGGGGCTGAAGACGATGTTCTTCAGCCCCTTTCCCGTTTTCCCGTTGCTGCCGTCAGTCGGCCTTTCCTTGCCTTCCCGTCACGTAGCTTCTCAGTGCCCTCTGGAAGGTCCGGGCCGCAAACAGGGCGCAGTGGTGATCCTTTTCGGGCATCCCGCCCAGCTCCTCGATGATGGCGCTCTGGGTGATTTTGAGGCAGTCCCGGATCGGGCGCCCCTTGGCCAGCGCCGTGGCCGCCGCGACGGAGGCGCAGGTCGGCAGGCAGCCCGTCGTCTGGAACGTGGCCTCTTCGACCCTGCCGTCTCTGACAAGCAGCCAGACCTCCACCACGTCCCCGCAGTCATCGGAGATGCACTTCCCGTAGCCGTCGTATTTTTCGAGGGGTCTGGCGTTTGCGGGGTTCGTCCCGTAGTCGATCAGCTTCTCCGAATAGCTCTTGCCCGTCACTGCAAAGAGCTTTTTCAGGATCTCGAGTGTGATGTCCCGGTCCTCGTTCATGTCTCGGCAAACCTCTGCGTCGGTTTCAAGGCCACGTTCCGGCCGCCCGTTCGACTAATCACAAAACGGCGTCAAATGCAACCCGGGGGGGCGGCCAAGCCGCCTGCTCGGAACCGCTTACGTCGCAGCCGTTTCTGTGGTATCATTTTCACACGAAAGCAGAAGGAGGCGCGAACGATGGCAAAGGAGAGGCTTGTGGTCATAGGCGGAGACGCGGCAGGGATGAGTGCTGCAGCCCAGGCGAAGCGGCTCAACAAGGAGTTGGATGTCATCGCCTTCGAGAAGGGGCCGCACACCTCCTATTCGGCTTGAAGCATCCCCTACTACGTCGGCAAGGTTGTCGACGATGTCAAATTGCTGATCGCGGTTACGCCCGAGGAATTCAAATCCGATTACGGCATCGACACCCGGGTTCTCCATGAGGTCGAGGAGATCGACCTGAAGAAGCGCCGTGTCCTCGTGAAGTGCCTGGAAAGCAAGAAAGGGTGGTGGGAGCCCTTCGATCAGCTTCTGATCGCAACGGGGGCACTGCCATTCTGCCCCGCGGTGCCCGGCTCGGACGCCGACGGAATATACGGTATCCACTCCCTCCAGAGCGGGATCGCCGTACGGAACGCCGTGGACAACGAAAAGCCGAAGTCGGCCGTCGTCATCGGCGGCGGCTACATCGGGCTCGAAATGGCCGAGGCGCTGATCATGCGGGGGCTGGACGTTTCCCTCGTGGACCGGGGCGTCCAGGTCATGAACACGCTGGACCCCGACATGGGATCCCTGGTTTCCGATGCCCTCGTCGAGGCCGGTATCAATCTCTATCGTGAAGAAACCCTCGAAGCTTTCGAGGTGGCCGACGGCCGCGTCAACGCCGTAGTGACCGACAAAAGAACCCTCCCTGCCGACATCGTCATCCTCGGCCTCGGCGTGCAACCCCGAACGGATCTTGCGGCCCGGGCGGAAATTCCACTCGGCGTGCGGGGGGCCATCCGGGTGAACGACCGCATGATGACGGGGGCCGAGGGCGTTTGGGCGGCCGGCGACTGCGCCGAGTCCTTCCATCTCGTGAGCCGCAGGCACGTCCACATCGCCCTGGGGACCATCGCCAACAAGCAGGGCCGAGTGGCTGGCATCAACCTGGGCGGCGGCTACGCCACCTTCCCCGGCGTCGTGGGAACTGCCGCAAGCAAGATCTGCAAGTGGGAGGTGGCCCGGACGGGTCTGCAGGAGCACGAGATCCGGGCCATCGGACTGGAATACGTGATGGCCCGAATCGAGAGCATGACCCGGGCGAGCTATTACCCCAATGCGGGCCCCATCACCGTAAAGGTTCTTGCCGAGAAAGGTTCCGGGCGTCTGCTGGGCGCCCAGATCGTGGGCATCGAGGGTGCGGCCAAGCGGATCGACATCTTTGCCACGGCCCTGCATGCCGGCATGTCCGTCCAGGAGATGATCAACCTGGACCTCAGTTACGCCCCTCCCTACTCGAATGCCTGGGACCCCGTCCTCATCGCCGCGCGCCAGGCGGACAGGGCCGTCCGATCGGCCTCCTGAAACGAAGGCAGGGCTTGCAGGACAAAACCCGGGGAGACCGAATCCCCGGGTTTTTTTGCGGGCGGGGCCCGGGCGGCGGGCAAAAAATCCTTGACGGCATCCACATAATCAGATAAATCAGATTCTACTGATTAATCAGATAAACGGGATGCGAGGTGCCGAGCCCATGGGGAAAACGAAAAAGCAAGAGGGATGCTGCGCCGCACCGGGAGACTTCAAGGCCCGCTGCCGCATGGAATCCCTCATCGGCGTCGACGAGCGGGGGCAGATGGTATTGCCCAAGGAGCTTCGCGATCGCGCAGGGATCGCGACGGGCGACAAGTTCGCCCTCATCAGCTGGGAGAAGGACGGGCAGATTTGCTGCTTCACCCTCGTCAAGGCGGACTTTCTGGCCGACAAGGTGAAGGACTTCCTCGAACCCATCATGATGACCCGCTGAAAGACATCGGAGGCTGACATGGAAGAAAAAGACATCAAGAACGTCGTTCGCGAAAAATACGGAAAGATCGCCGCCACATCCGGCTCCTGCTGCCCGTCGGCGTCGTGCTGCGGCGGACCCGCCGCCATCACGGAGATCGGCAGGAAGATCGGCTACGCCGAGTCCGATCTCTCAGCGGTCCCCGAGGGCGCAAACCTGGGGCTGGGTTGCGGCAACCCCATCGCCCTGGCGTCGCTCAAGGAGGGCGAGACGGTTCTCGACCTGGGCAGCGGCGCAGGCTTCGACTGTTTCCTGGCCGCCGACCGCGTGGGCCCTACAGGGAAGGTCATCGGTGTCGACATGACAACCGAAATGATCGAGAGGGCCCGGGATAATGCCCGGAAGGACGCTATTGAAAACGTGGAGTTCCGACTGGGGGACATCGAGCACCTGCCCGTCGAAGACGGGAGCGTCGATGTCATCATCTCCAACTGCGTCATCAACCTGGCCCCCGACAAGGGCCGCGTATTCAGCGAAGCCTATCGGGTCCTTAAACCGGGGGGCAGGCTCATGGTTTCCGACATCGTGCTCACAAAGCCGCTGCCGGATTTTGTGAAAAACTCCGTTGCGGCCTATATCGGCTGTGTCGCAGGCGCCGCCCTTAAGGAGGATTACCTGGGGGAGATGAGGCAGGCGGGCTTCGAGGACGTAACGGTCCAGAGCGAGACGCCCTTTCCCGTGGACTGCGTCACAACGGACCCCATGCTTGCGGCGCTTGCCGAATCCCTGAATCTCTCCATGGAGGAACTGGCGCGGCAGGCCACCGAGACCGTCGTGAGTGTCCGCGTCTCGGGGTTCAAGAAAGGAGCATAAACGATGATCAGGGGAAAATCGCTTCAGACCTACACCGACTTTTACAATTCCGCGCGCTACAACGACACCCTGGATCCGAAAACGACCGTCTTGATCCACCTGGCATCGTCCATGGCGCTTGCCTGTTACCCTTGAATGGAGCACTACCTCGGCGTGGCCGGGGAGATGGGAATTACCGACGAGGAGATCGGGACCGTCCAGGCCATTGTTATGGCCGTCTCCGCCGGACGCGTCCGCGCCCAGTTCCGCGAGGTGAGGCGGCGGGTAAAGGTGAAAGACCTGGCGGAGGACGCCCGTAAACAACAGGAATCGTGCTGACGGAAAAAGGAGCGACGATCATGACTCCCGATGAGATGCGAGACAAGGCGGAAGCGTATTTCGAAAAACGGTTTCACTGAAGCCAGGCCCTTCTTGCGGTCGGGCAGGAAAAGCTGGGAAGGGAGTACAGCGAGGATCTCATAAGGGCCATAGGCCCCTTCGGCGGCGGTCTGGGGCGCGGCGAGGTCTGTGGGGCGGTCAGCGGCGCCATCGCCGTCTTCGGCCTGGTCTTCAGTCGCGGCAAAGAGGAGGAACGGGAAAATCTCCGCATGTGGCCGCATATCCAGAAATTCATCGACCGCTTTGAGCGCGAAATCGGCCGGGGGAGCATCTACTGCCGGGATATTGCCGGGGCGGACTGGCGGGATCTGGAAGCCGTCAAGGCATTCTACCGCAGCGAGAAGCTGCTGGATTGCCAGCGACTCACGGGGAAAACGGCGCGTCTCCTCGGTGAATTCCTGGAGGGGTTCGAGCAGGGAAAATGACCGGCAGCCGAAATTACTTTGAAACAGTGGCCCCGAAGTGGGACAGCATGAGAAGGGGCTTCTTCTCCGAGGCTGTCCGGGAGAGGGCCTTCGACGCAGCCGATGTGGTCGCCGGAAGGCTTGCCGCCGACATCGGCGCAGGTGCGGGCTTCGTCACGGAGGGACTTCTCGAGCGCGGGCTCCGCATAATCGCCGTCGACCGCTCCGAAGCCATGCTAGCGGAGATGAAAAATAGATTCGGTGAGGGCGGCGCCGTCGAGTACCGCATCGGTGAGGCGGAATTCCTGCCCCTGGAAGACAGCTCTGTGGACTACGTCTTCGCCAACATGTTCCTCCACCATGTCGAGGCGCCCCCCGCAGCCATCCGTGAGATGGCACGCATCCTGAAGCCCGGCGGCAGGCTCGTCATCACCGACCTGGACCGCCACGAATTCGACTTTCTCCGGAGGGAGCACTGCGACCGGTGGATGGGGTTTGACCGTCCGGACGTGGCCCGGTGGTTTGCCGAAGCGGGTCTTGTGGATGTGGAGATCGACTGCGTCGGCGAGAACTGCTGCGCCGCATCGCAGTGCGGCTGCGGGGCGGCTGCCGTGAGCATCTTCGCCGCTTTGGGCACGCGGCCCTGACCTATCCTGCGGGCTGTTTTCCTTGCCGATTCCATCCGGATTGTGTTACGCTTTATACCTCTCATCGAAACCCGCAGTCGCGTCAACAGGCCCAATTCCCGAACGACACAAAAGCTGCATCGTTAAGGAGGATCCCATGAAAAAGGCGATCCTGACAGGCTTTGTCCTTCTGACTGCAGCCCTGCTGATAAACCCCGCCATTGCCCCGGCACGCGACGTGCCTCCCATCGTCTCCGTGGAATGGCTGCAGAAGAACCTCTCGAATCCCCGGCTCATCGTCATGGACATCCGCAAGCTCGAGGATTACGGCGCCGGGCACATCCCGGGGGCCGTTTACGCCTTCTACGGTACCTGGTTATACCCCAAGGAGAGCAAGCACATGGAGATTCCCATGGCTGATGACCTCTTCGAGGCCATGGGCGGTGTGGGGATTCGGGGGGACTCCATTGTCGTCGTTGTCGGCAGGACTGACAATTTCTTCGACCGGATCGAGGCTGCGCGCGTCCTTTGCACCTTATTTTACGGGGGCCTGAAGGACGCCGGGATTCTCGATGGCGGGATCGAGGCCTGGGTTCGGGAAGGGAAGCCCCTCTCGACGGATTTCGTCAAGGGCAAGAAGACCGTCTACCAAGGCACTCTGAACAGGACGATCATCGCCGATAAGGAGTATGCCGTCAAACAGTTCGGTAAGGACCTTTTCATCGACGTGAGGGAGCAGGTTCTGTATAGCGGCGAGAAGAAGCAGGAATTTGTCACCCGGTCCGGCCACATCCCCGGCGCGGTGAACCTGCCCGCCTCGGAGGCCTATACGCCGACGGGGACGTTCAAGAGCCCGAAGGAACTCGAGGCGATTGCGTCGAAGGCCGTCGGCACGGACAAGTCAAAAGAGCTCATCACCTACTGCGACGCTGGCAAGTGCTGTCCTACCTGGGCCTTTGTCCTGAGGGAGGTGTTGGGTTACCCGAATGTGAGGCTCTACGACGGCTCCTTCGAGGAATGGTCCAAGGACCCAACCCTCCCCGTGACCAAATGATGGGTGTCGGGGTAGCAATCAGGCCGTAACCGGCATGCGGGAAAACCTGCTGCATATCTGTTATTTCATCCCAAGTGTTGACCGAATGGACTGCAGCCCTTTCATGATGTCGCCCGCCCCGGTGTACTTTTGGGCCTTTGCGCCCGGTGAGAGGATCACGCAGGTCGGCGTGGCGTCCACCTTGTGTTTGCGGATGAGCCCGTTGAGCTCGGGCTGGACAGCGCGGAAGTCGAAGGGGGTAAATGCGACTTTTTCCC
>Ga0208980_10002864_pt1 | contig 10467 bp, 5 predicted proteins | sample WetSurMetagenome_3_FD_187993 | JGI IMG/M metagenome (GOLD analysis project Ga0208980, IMG submission 187993) | Wetland microbial communities from Twitchell Island in the Sacramento Delta, sample from surface sediment Aug2011 Site A1 Bulk (version 2) | ecosystem: Environmental > Aquatic > Marine...
ATATTAACTCCTTCAGGGAGGGTCAGGTACTGTGCTCTGTCCTCAATCCATCCGAAAACAGCAAATGGCTTGACTCTATCAGGCTGAAAGGATTAACTCTTCTGGCTCTTGATCTTGTGCCAAGGACAACACGGGCTCAATCGATGGATATCCTTTCATCAATGGCTACGGTTGCCGGCTATAAGGCAGTGCTTGAGGCTGCATCAAAATTACCAAGGTTTTTCCCAATGTTTATGTCAGCTGCCGGGACCATAAAACCAGCAAGGGTACTTATCCTGGGAGCAGGGGTTGCAGGATTACAGGCAATTGCAGTCGCGAGGAAACTAGGGGCAGTCGTTGAGGTGTTCGATGTAAGATCAGCTGTTAAGCAGGAAGTTAAAAGTCTTGGAGGCAAGTTTATTGAAGTTGAGGGTGCGAAGGAAGATGCAAAAGCAGGAGGGTACGCTGTTGAACAGACTGAAGATTTTAAAAAGAAGCAACAGGAACTTATTCAGGAAAGAGCTATTGCGGCTGATGTAGTTATTGCCACCGCCCAGATTCCGGGTAAAAAAGCTCCGGTTCTGTTGCTGAAAGAGACTGTAAATTCTATGAGACCAGGGTCGGTAATTATTGATCTCGCCTCTTCATCCGGCGGGAACTGTGAACTGACTGAAAACGGAAAGAACATAGTAGTAAATGGTGTAAATATTATCGGAAAATCGGACTATCCTTCAGATATGTCGACTGATGCCAGCAAGATGTTCGGTTGCAATATCATTAACCTGTTGAAAATTATGGTTGATAAAGATGGAAAGCTTACTCTCAATATGCAGGATGACATACTTAATGGTACAACTGCCGTTCATGGTAAGGAGTTTATCAGTCCAAGAGTCAAACAAATGCTAAATATAAAATAGAATTTATCATGGAAAATATTTTAGGATTTTTCTTAATGTACAGGGAGGCTATTTTTATTGTGATCCTTTCAATATTCCTTGGTATTGAGGTGATCAGCCATGTACCTGCCATTCTGCATACTCCTCTGATGTCGGGTGCAAATGCAATTCATGGTGTTGTTATAATAGGTGCAATAATTGTAATGGGCCATGCTGAAACAACCGGCTCTATGATACTCGGTTTCCTTGCAGTAGTGCTTGGAACACTGAATGTTGTTGGTGGATTCGTTGTTACTGACAGGATGCTTGAGATGTTCAAGAAAAAGAAGTAATCGACTTTGTAATAAATGACAAATATCAATATAATGAATGATATATCTCAATTTTCATTTGGAATCTCAATCCTAGAGATTACTTATGTCATTGCCTCAGTGCTTTTTATAATAGGATTAAAAATGTTAAGCCATCCGCTGACAGCACGACGGGGAAACATCTTTGCCGCCATTGGTATGATTCTGGCGATTGTTGCAACAATTCTTTTTCATCAGAAAGACGGTAAACCGATAGGCAATATTGGACTGATACTTGCTGCAATTTCAATCGGGACCCTCATAGGCTGGGTAATTGCCAAACGGGTCAAGATGACTGCCATGCCTCAGCTTGTTTCGTTATTTAATGGTATGGGAGGTGCAGCTGCTGCTCTTATTTCAATGATGGAATTTCCAAATATAAGACCAGAATTGATTGCTGAAAGTGGAATGGCAAATGGCCATGTTCTTGCTATACTAATAGGACTTGTGATAGGTACTATATCCTGGGCTGGTAGTATGATTGCATTTGGGAAGCTTGATGGATGGATTGGTGATATGCGGATCAAAGCCATGAAATATGTTAACCTTACCATATTGGCCGTTATAATAGGATTTGTAATTTATATTATGACACGTAATGTCCAAACTGCCGGCGAGCTGACTCCTTTGATATATATAATGTTTGTGATAGCGGTTATATATGGAGTATTGTTTGTGATGCCTATTGGAGGTGCTGATATGCCAGTAGTTATCTCTCTTCTAAACTCTTTTACAGGTGTTGCAGCAGCAATGGGAGGTTTCCTATATAACAACCAGGCAATGCTGACTGGTGGAATTCTTGTCGGATCAGCCGGAACCATACTTACTATTCTCATGTGCAGGGCAATGAACCGCTCATTACTGAATGTTATTGTAGGTGTCTTCGGTGGCGGAGGCCAATCGAATATAGCTGCAACCGGATCGGTGAAAGAGATCTCTCTTTCTGACGCAGCAATACTACTGAGTTACTCAAAGAAGGTGGTTATTGTTCCTGGATATGGTCTTGCGGTTGCACAGGCTCAGCATATCTGTCATGAACTGGATAAACTGCTTGATGAAAAAGGAGTCGAGGTCAAATATGCTATTCATCCTGTTGCCGGTCGAATGCCCGGACATATGAATGTTTTGCTGGCTGAGGCTGATGTGCCTTACGAGCAGCTTATTGAAAGTGATGAGATAAATCCTGATCTGCCAAATACGGATGTTCTGGTTGTCATCGGCGCCAATGATGTGGTTAATCCTGCAGCGGAGGATGATCCGTCAAGCCCGATCTACGGTATGCCTATCATCAAAGCTCGTGATGCAAAAAATATTATTGTTATGAAGCGTGGTATGGGGAAGGGCTACGCAGCTATTGAAAATATGCTGTTCTTCAATGAAAAGACCCGAATGTTATTTGGCGATGCTAAAGGGACTCTGCAAAACCTGGTAAATGAGGTGAAAAGTTTATAAAAAAAATCCCGCTCAAATAGCGGGATAAAATTATAAATGTATTATAATGGATAAACTAAGCTAGTTTAACATTTACTGCATTTAATCCTTTTTTGCCTTCCTGCAAATCAAAAGTTACCTCATCATTTTCATTGATGCTGTCTTTTAAGCCTGATGAATGTACAAAGTATTCTTTCGATGAATTTGCGTCCTTAATGAATCCGAATCCTTTCGACTCATTAAAGAATTTTACTGTTCCGTTGCTCATAATATGATTTTAAATTAATGGGGGCAATGTACGCTTAATTCCCAGTATATCAATTTTATTTATGAAATAATAGCATTTTAAGTAATCGCGGCATCAATGATTGCTGCGCATTGCACCAAATTCAAACCATATTTTTCTGCAATTTTCTCTATATATCATAGAAATTTAATAAATTTGGTATAACAGGCTCGTGAGGTTGAAAAATTTAGAATAACTGCTAAACTTTTTAACCGATTACTTTCATTGAATTTTCCATATTTTGGAGTGACATTAGAAATGGATAAACTATTGTTTGCCTTCATAACTGTCTTCTATACTTTGAACCTGAATGCCAGGGAAACTACTGCTGATTATAATCTTCATGTTAATTCAGAAATTGGCAGCCTTGCTTTTTCAGCTTCAACTTCAACATTTCAGGTGGTAAGAGATTTCGGAGATGCTCCCATAAGTTATGGTTCGGCAGACCATATTATTGATAACTCGCACTATATGGGGTCGCGCGTCGATGGGGAAGCTGCCAATCAACCTTCACCCCTCGCAGACGCAGATGACAAAAATGGAGTTGATGATGAAGACGGAGTGATTTTCCCGGCTCTTACACAGGGAGCTACTGTGACCATTCCTGTTACTCTTGTTGGCAACGCATATTTAAATATTTGGATAGACTGGAATGGCGATGGTGATTTCGCTGACAGCGGAGAATGGATACTTTCAGATTCGCAAAGAAGCGGTGGAACTGTAAACCTTTCAGTTACAGTTCCTGCCAATGCCATTATATCAGCACCTACTTTTGCCCGTTTCAGGTATGGCCCCAGGTCAACGGCCAAACCAACATATAGTAGTTCCGGTTCAGCAGAATATGGCGAAGTTGAGGATTACCAGATTACAATTTTATGTGCTCCTCCTGCAGCACCAACTATAGGGACCATAACACAACCAACTTGTGCAGTGGCAACCGGTAGCGTGATCCTGAGCGGATTACCATCATCAGGGACCTGGACTTTAACCAGGACACCTGGAGGAGTGGTGACAACAGGATCAGGAACAAGTACTACAATTACCGGACTTCCCACAGGTACATATACCTACACAGTTACAAATGCATCAGGATGCCGATCCGGCTCATCGGGTAATATTGTGATCAATGCACAACCCTTGTCACCTGCAATTCCATTGCAGATTGTGGATTGTTCGCTGGGTGTGGGAAGGGGAGTGGTAACTGTAACAAGCCCGGTGGGAACAGGCCTTGAATATAGATTAGATGCAGGAACATACCAGACCAGCACAGTTTTCAATACTGTGCCAAACGGAAATCATACCATAACTGTAAGGAATTCATCCGGATGTACTGCAACCGGATTAAGCTTTTCAGTATCGTGCGGTTGTGTAAACCCTCCAACTGTGACACTCAGCAGCCCCAGTGGAAGCACTTGCGGTACAACATCCTTTACACTTGATAACAATACCTTTGGCGGTAGTGCAACAAGTGTAACAATAACGGAGAATGGCTCAGGATCAGTAAGTCCATCGTCAGCAAGCAGATCGCCTTTTTCCTTTACATATACTCCTGTAGCTGCGGACGCTGGTAAAACCGTTTTAATAACAGTAACAACCAATAATCCTGCGGGATCTCCTTGTGTCGCAGCTGTGGCAACCTATTCACTGACAGTGGATGTTTTTCCGACACCACCGGTAGTAGGTGCCATTACGCAGCCTTCCTGTATTTTACCTACTGGAAGTGTACTTTTGTCCGGTTTGCCATCGACAGGTACCTGGATAGTAACACGGATGCCAGGTGTGGTTGTCACAACAGGATCAGGAACAAGTACCTTATGTACAGGTATTACAGCAGGTACATATACTTACACAGTTGCAAATGCTTCAGGATGCAGATCAGGTTCATCTGCAAATGTTGTGATCAATGCCCAGCCTCCTTCACCAGCAATTCCGCTGCAAACAATTGATTGTTCATTGGGATTTGGTAAAGCAGTTGTAACAGTAACAAGCCCTCTGGGGGCTGGCCTTGAATACAGGCTTGATGGTGGAACATATCAGACCAGCACAGTTTTCACAGCGGTAGCTAACGGGAATCATACAATTACTGTTAGAAACTCATCAGGATGTACTGCCGAAGGTGTTAGTTTCTCAGTTTCATGCAGCTGTATAAATCCACCTGTGGCGACACTCAGCAGGATCAGTGGAAGCACTTGTGGTACAACTCTCTTAACAGTCACTGGTAATACATTTGGAGGGAGTGCTACATCTGTGACAATCACAGAGAATGGTTCCGGTTCTGTAAGTCCATCATCTGCAACTACTTCGCCTTTTGCTTTTACATATACTCCGGAGGCTGGGGATGCCGGCAAAACAGTTATAATAACTGTAACGACCAATAATCCTTTGGGATCTCCGTGTGCTGCTGCAGTGGTTTCTTATACATTAACAGTAAATGCCATGCCTTCACCACCGGCAACAGGTAATATTATACAGCCTACATGTAATGTGTCGACAGGTAGTGTGATATTAAGTGACTTACCTGCAGAAACCTGGACACTGACTCTAAATCCCGGAGGCACTACAAGAACAGGAAGCGGAAATAGTACGGTTGTTTCAGATCTGACCGAAGGTATTCATACTTTCTCAGTGACAAGTTCAGCAGGATGCACATCACCTCTGTCGGCCAATGTTGTTATTAATCAACAGCCTCAAACACCTGGCGCTCCTGTAGTTCAATCAATTTCCCAACCTACTTGTTCCTTGCCAGCAGGAAGTGTTGTGTTGAATGGACTACCATCGACAGGCCTATGGATACTGACTCGTTATCCCGGAACAGTAACATTAACCGGAACAGGGTCAACCACTACAGTTTCGGATCTGACAGCAGGCATTTATAATTTTACAATAACTAATGCTTTTCAATGTACTTCAATAGCCTCGGCAAATGTTGTTATCTCTGGACAGCCATCATTTCCTGCAGCTCCGGTTTTAGGTACTATTACCCAGCCATCATGTTATTTACCCACAGGTATGGTAGAACTAGCTGGCTTACCTGCAACCGGCACATGGACCCTAAACCGTATACCGGATGGGGTTACTGTATCAGGTACCGGAACAAGCACCATTATTACTAATTTGCCTGAAGGAGCTTATAAATTTACTGTCAAAAATTATGATGGTTGTACTTCTGTGGCATCCTCAGATGTGATAATTAACCCAAAACCTGCAACGACACCTGTGTTGAAAGTTACAAATCCTTCTCCGGTATGTTTCCCGGCAACTGTAGATCTGACATCCTCATCAATAATCAAAGGATCAACCCCAGATTTGTTATATTCCTTTTGGAGAGACTCAAAAGCAACTATATCCTATAATACTCCCGGTGCAGCATCCGGAGGTACATATTATTTAAAAGGTACGACAACAGATGGTTGTTTCGATATCAAACCTGTGATTGCTAAAGTATATCCAAAGCCTTCCGCTATGGCTGGTCCTGATCAGATTCTTGAATATCTGTTTGAAACGAAGCTGGAAGCGGCAGATCCGGCCATTAATGAGACAGGGAAATGGTCAATTATCTCAGGATCAGGTGAGTTTGCCGACTCAGCCTATGCGAGAACCTCAGTCAGGGGGTTGTCTGTAGGTGTTAATAAGTTACTGTGGACCGTTTCAAATGGGGTTTGTCTTCCTTCTCTTGACTCAATGAAAATAACTGTTAATGACCTTTTTATTCCAACATTAATAACACCTAACGGGGATAATATAAACGAATATTTTGTTATAAAAGGGTTAGAATCACTTGGTAAAACGGAACTTACAGTTTTTGACAAACGTGGAGCACAAGTTTATATGATTGAGAATTATGATAACAGATGGAACGGGGTGGATCTTGATGGAAACCCTCTTCCGGCCGATACCTATTACTTTGGTCTGAAATCAGAATTTGGGAAATATATTAATGGATACATTGTTATAAGATATAGGGTGGAAGAATAAAAGAATCATTTTATTAATATTCCTGGAATGCAATCTTCAGAAGAGAAACTTAAGCTTTTACGGGCATCAATGAAGGAACATAATGTTGGTGCTTACCTGATACCAAATACCAATCCGCATCTTGATGAATATATTCCTGATCACTGGCGAATAATTGCCTGGCTGACAGGATTTACAGGATCTGCAGCAACTGTCGTTATAACTGATACATTTGCAGGTCTTTGGACCGACTCGAGATACTTTGTTCAGGCTGAGAAACAATTGACCGGGTCAGGTTTTATCCTGATGAAACCTGTAATACCTGATAAGAAAGATTATAATGTATGGTTAGTTGAAAACATTAAGCAGGGTAACAGGATTGGCATTGACGGGAACATCTATTCAATTGACCGGCTAAGAAAGACTAAAAAGTTATTAAATGGTAAAGATGTTTCCATTGACATAGACTGTGATCTTATTTCCGACCTCTGGGCAGATCGTCCGGCTCTTTCGGGTTCACCGGCATTTGATCACCCTGTAGTTTTTTGTGGGAAGGAGAGGTCAGCAAAGATTAGTGAGGTCCGGGAAGAAATGAAACTAATGAATGTTGATTATCATCTTCTTACCTCAACAGATGATGTTATGTGGCTGCTGAATATCAGGGGAAATGATGTTAAATACTACCCTGCGCTTACAGCTTTTGCCTTGTTAGGAGATATGCAAATTCTGTTATTTACCGACGAGAATAAAATCCCGCCGAAACTTGCCCGAGAGTTTGATAAACTGGATATTGTAATACTCCCTTATGAAGAAACAGCCGGATTGTTATCTGCTTTATCAGCAGATGATGCAATCCTTATAACTCCCTCAACAACATCTGCCTCTTTGTATAATGCAATTCCTGAAGGGATGAAAATTATTGAAGAAATCAGCATCCCAACTCGCTTTAAGACTGTAAAGAATAAAGTTGAGATTGAAAACATCACTAAAGTTATGGTTAAAGATGGTGTGGCACTGACAAAGTTCTTTTTCTGGCTGGAACAGAATTCTGGTTCATTGACGATGTCAGAACTTGCCCTTGCAGAAAAGCTCAATCAATTAAGAATGGAACAGGAAAACTACCTTGGACCAAGTTTTTCGCCGATAGTTGCTGTAAATGAGCATGGGGCCTTGCCACATTATTCGGCTACTTCCGAAACAAACTCCGTTATCGGATCCGACGGAATTCTCCTGATAGATTCAGGTGGTCAGTATATGGACGGTACAACAGATATTACAAGGACTGTTGCTGTTGGTAGACCTACAGCACAGCAAAAGAAGGATTTTACTCTGGTACTTAAGGGCAACATCAATCTTGCCAGTGCAAAATTTCCCGCAGGTACCAAAGGATATCAACTTGATATTCTCGCCAGGCAGGCATTGTGGAAGGAGGGGCTGAATTATGGACACGGAACAGGGCATGGTGTTGGATTCTGCCTCAATGTTCATGAAGGTCCTCAGAGCATAAGCCCTGTTGCAGGTGACAACTCTAAAACGCCTATTGAATCAGGCATGCTTATTTCTGATGAACCTGCAATCTACAGAGAAGGTGAATACGGAATAAGAATTGAAAACCTGATCCTTTGCTATGAAGACGAAGAGACTGAATTCGGACGGTTCCTGAAATTTGATACTGTATCTCTCTGCTATATAGATAAATCAATGATTGATAAATCGCTTCTTGATCGGGAAGAAATTGACTGGCTTAATTCTTATCACTCAGAAATCTATGAAAAATTAAGCCCTTCCCTCTCTTCGGAAGAAAGGAAGTGGTTGCAGGAAAAAACAAACCCGCTTTAACCCTGCAGCCTTCAGCCTGCTGCAAGATTTTTACTTTTTTATATCCTCCATCAGCACTACATCCATCACAGGAAATTCTGTTATCCTCAACTTTGCACATCCGTAAGGAACAAGAGTAATAATCTCCGGATCGCCATCTGGTTTAACGGGACTTAACGGCGGAATATCAGCTGAGTTGTTTTTCATTGTCCACTCAGGTATCCTGATAGCTCTTGCAGTTAATACAAGCGGTGCATCCTGCATAATTTTGATATATTTTCCCGAATCGGACGACCATACCATATCCCCTTTGTCGGAGAAGGGATATTCCCCTACTGGATTTTCTGTCAGTTTTAATCCACTTTTAGGATTACCTCTGTCGATAATAAGCCCGTAGTTCCATGCACTCTTCGGGGAAATTTCCCAATCGACGCTTCCCTTGTATTTGAAATTGTCATAGTTGATTGTGACATTTTTGTATTCTTTTTCAATTCTTAGTGAGAAATACAGGGGGCCCCTTAAAACCGATACTGAGTTATTGTACCTCTTTTCAACCCGGTCATTCATTGGTATTTCGATAGTAATCTGATCGCCGTTCATCCATTTTTCAATTATTTTATAACTCTTACCACCTTTTGCAATAATGGTTTTGTTTTTAAACTTGATTGTTATGGAATCGGCCCAGCCCGGAATCCTCAGGTCGATTGGAAACCTGATGGACTTATCTGTACTGATCGTAAGCTTAACAGATCCATTAAACGGATAATCAGTCTCTTCGGTAATTGTTACTACCCTTCCTTTACTGACCTTAGCTTTAACAACAGACGGCCCGTATGTTACCAAGGCCAGTCCGTTATCATTTGTTGCCATCCACATACTTTCAACTAATTTTGGCCAGCCCTGGTGCATATTTGCCAGGCAGCAGGCAAAATTTGGCATGAGACCATAAATATTTGAATAATCGCCATTTGAAGACCACCCTCTCTTCTGACCAGTAACAAGGACCTGGTTTGACTGCTGGTCATACTGATGAGCCCAGAAATCAGGAGTTGTTGTGCCTGGCAAAGAATTGAATGCCAGTATCTCAAGCCTGTCTGCAAGGGAGTTGTCGCCGAAGATCGCATAAAGTTCCTCAAGGGAGAACATCTCTTCGACAACAGTACAGAGCTCGGTTCCCCTGTCAGGGCTTTTACCTGACAAATGCTCGTCGCATGAGAATCTTCCTGCAGCCTGCCCGTGATTCAGGTCATATTTCTTTAACCCATCAAAAACAGCCTTCCTGTATCTTTCATCGCCTGATTGCTGGTACCATAAGCCGGGATATTTGATTGCCATTCCGTTATTGACCCCATGAGCAGTCAGCCCTGTCCATGTCTGCGTTGGGATCTTATTTTCTGCAAGTGCAATGGAATCCCACGGGAATTTTTCATAATAGGAGGTCCAGTCAAAACAATTTTTCTGTATTGATTCGATTGTCTCAAGTATCCACGGTTCATGTGTCTGTCGGTAAAGCCAGTAACCAGTGACAGCATTCTCCATTGCCCTTACACCGCGCCACTGGTTATCCGGCCAGTCAGGTGGAGTGTCATGGAGGTAACGGAAATATTTTTTCAGGACATTAAGTGCATTGGTATCATCTGTTGCCTCGTAATATTGCATAAGTACCTTGTTTGCAACTGCAAGGGGCCACCTGTCTTTGTTTTTTGCGGGACCATACCATCCGGTGTCACGGCTGCTGGCTATAATGCTTTGG
>Ga0208980_10002865_pt1 | contig 10466 bp, 9 predicted proteins | sample WetSurMetagenome_3_FD_187993 | JGI IMG/M metagenome (GOLD analysis project Ga0208980, IMG submission 187993) | Wetland microbial communities from Twitchell Island in the Sacramento Delta, sample from surface sediment Aug2011 Site A1 Bulk (version 2) | ecosystem: Environmental > Aquatic > Marine...
TTTGCATTGATGGTTCAGGATACTCGATCTGCTTACCGCCACATCCGCAGATTAATGCCGTGACTGCAATCGTCAATGAAACAACAATGGAGTTTTGCTTCATGGCCTTGTCTCCTATTTGATTGTACCTTTGGGGAGAATCGTTTGGGGACGCGCAGACAGTGGCAAAAGGGCCATGAAGAGAAGAATGGCCGTTTTCATCTCATGCTCAAAAAATAGCTCTCTTTTTGAGCATAGTATACGAGGAGTCTTCAAGTTCTTCGTTCCAGCCGATGGCTTCGGACTCCTAAACTGATGGGATTGAACTGATTTGCGTTCTCGCCTCCACGCCACCTGAAGAACAGGTCTTGAATGTGCTGTGAGAATCACAGGAGAACTAGTCAGAAAGGAACATCCACGACTTCTTCAATCTCGGGTACATACTTTTGTATGTGGTAAAGAGCTGCTGGTATTGTCTATGGTTCTTGATATCCGGCTTGATGATTTTCTTGATCCCCGTCATTTGACTTGCGGCTTCTGCAAATGATCTGTACCACCCTACACCCACCACAGCGGCAATCGCTGCTCCCAGTCCGGATGCTTCAGTATTCTTGGGAATACAGATATTCCTGCCGGTGATGTCGGCGAGAATATGACACCACAATTTGTTCGTTGCACCTCCTCCGATCACGACAAAATCGTTTACCCTTGTGCCAATGTTTTTCTCAACAGCGTCGACGGCAAACAACTGTTCGAATGCAACACCTTCCAGGATCGACCGATAGAGATGTCCGCGAGTATGGAATGAGGACAAACCGACAAAGGCCCCCCGCGCATTGATATCCCAGTAGGGATTCATCACACCGCACAAGTACGGTAAGTGTAGCAGCCCGTCGCTGCCGGCGGGAATCTGTTGTGCCTCTTGTTCCAGCAGACTATAAATATCGGATAGCTTTGACGGATCAATCTTCAATACCTTTCTTATGAACCAGTCGACCGCAAATGTCCCCGCTCGTAGACTGCATTCATAGTAGTACCCGCTTTCAGAACAACTGCTCATTGTGCGGAAGGCTTTATTCGTTCTGTAGCGTTTACCATAAACACCTGCCACCACGGCCGTACCCAGATTAAGATACGCGCGATCAGGAGTCAGCGCATTCGCCCCCAACCCGGCGGCTTGTCCATCTCCACCGCCCGCTACAACGGAAATATCAGTGCTCAATCCGGTCAACTTTGATGCTTCCTTGGAGACTCTTCCCAGAATCGTACCGGGACGATAGGCAATAGGTAATTGATCTTCTCCTAATTTCAAGGCATCCAGAATCAAAGGAGACCATCTCTTGTGTCTCAAGTCGAACAATCCGAGTGGATCCGCGCTTGCCCAACTCGTTTTGAATGCGTTTGTCAGCTTCCAGACAATGTAGGTATGCACGTCGCAAATCATGCCGATCTTTCTGAATAACTTCGGCTCATGATTCTTCATCCAAGCTAAACGATAGACAACCGGGGCGTAGTCTGCAGGCTTTCCGGTTATCCGGTGTATCGCACTCTTTCCAATTGTCTCTGAAAACGATTCCACTTCGTCTTTGCATCGCTCATCCAACCAGATGATTGCCGGCCTGAGACACTTTCCTTCCTTATCTAGTGGAACAAATGTTTCTCTTTGGTTGGAAATTGCGAGCGCTGAAATTCTTTCAGGACGAATTTGGCGGGTGATGGTTCTCAAGGCCTTTTGTGTTGAGAGCCACCAGTCGCTCGGGTCCTGCTCATAGTAATGAGCCTGGGGTGAATTGAGCGGAATTGCTTCGTGGGCGCGCGCAGCAACGTTGCCTTTTCTGTCAACTGCAATCGCCTTGGTGCCGGTGGTACCACAGTCCAGGCCAATGACGAGACTTCCCAACTCTTTCCGGTGGCCGTATTTCATTTTGTCAGCGATAATTTGTTGGCGCCCTCGCAACCAAACGAACTTACATCGAGTCCTAGCACTGGCAATAGCCACAAGCTTCAGCTCGTGGATCATATGGTGAAGAGAAACCCTCGGGGTTCTAACCCCAAAAGACTGAGCAGTCTTCTTGTTGGAGCGGGACTAGTCTACAGATATGATGGCCTTCATGACGCCATCTCTGTAATTCGCCACCAGATCGAAGGCCTTCTGTGTTTCTTCCAACGGGAAGTGATGGGTTGCCATTGAATCCATGTTCACCTGACGCCGGGCAAGCAGATCGATGGCCTTCTGCGTGCAGTGAACCTGTCTGCGTATATTGACGATGGTAATTTCCTTCCGTCGCAGTTCATGTATGGGGAAGGGTACTTCATCTGCTTCGGTGATGCCTACAATCACGAACGTGCCCCCCGGCTTCAACAATTGTACCGCCTGGCCGAACGCCTCCTCATTGCCACTGCACTCATACACCACATCCATCAACAGCGGCTCGATGTCCGATATTTCTTTCACAACATCGGTACGATCCGGATTGCCGGACCATTTGGGTTTCAACAATTTTGAAAATGTCAGACGGTCATCTATTTTGTCGGTGACATACACACTGCCAACATTTGTCGTGCGCAGCACATGGAACACGGACATTCCGATTGGACCGACGCCAAGAATGGCGACGTTTGCGTTAACAGGAAGCATGGATCGTTCGACGGAGTAGACACCGATTGCCAGCGGCTCGGACAACGTCGCCTGCTCAAACGTCATGCTCCCTTGTATCGGGAAACAACATTTCTCGTGCAGCACGATATGTTCACACAGGCACCCCTCCAATTGCCTCGGGCATCCCAGGAAGCGAAGTTCGCGGCAAGTATTCTCCCTGCCGGCTTTGCATTGATCGCAGTGTCCGCAGGAGACGGTCGGATCTATGGCAATCCTCTGGCCGGGTTTCACCCGTGTGACTCTGTTTCCCGTACGTTCAACAGTGCCGGCCGCCTCATGCCCGATGATGAAAGGAAATTGGACAATCTGAGAACCGATTCTTCCAGATGTGTAATAGTGAACGTCCGAACCGCACACGCCAATCGTTCCTACCCTGATGAGCACATCGGTATCATGAACAATGTCCGGAGCCGGCACCTCCTTGATTTCGAATTGCTCGATTCCCATTAGTACTGCTGCTCTCATGAAACAACCTTCCAGTGCGTTCTGCTAGTGTGACTTCAGCATTCTGGCCACATTTTCCACTGCCGCCCAGACTCTCAAGAGATTACCGGAACATATCTTCCGAATGTCATCGTCGGAATATCCCTTCTTCAGCAGTTCACGGATGAGATTCGGATAGTCGGCAACAGTCTTCAGTCCGGTTGGCAGGTTGTCACCAACACCATCGAAGTCCGAGCCGAGTCCAACAAAGTCAACGCCGACGAGCTTTGCAACATGATCGATATGTGCCGCCACATCTGCAACATCAGGAGATCGTACGGGATGTTCCTTTCGATACTTGCGCGCATACTCTTTCCCAGCGGCTGCGGTGGGAGAAATACCGTTGGCCTTCAGATGTTCATTGATCACTTTCTCCATGTTGTCTGCATACTTGCGGTACTCATCAGTGATGAAGAAGGATCCGAAATTTATCTGGATGACGCCACCTCTTGATGCGAGCACCCTGATCATGTCATCGCTCATGTTCCTCTCAAATCCGGGGGTGAAATACCGGCAGGACGAATGGGAGGCAATTACCGGCGCCTTGGTCAGTTGCATCACCTGATAGAATGCACTATCAGTAATATGCGACACGTCCACTATGATGCCCACGCGGTTCATCTCCTCTACGATTTTCCGGCCAAACGGACTCAGCCCTTTCCACGTTCCAGTTGTATCGAACGAAGAATCGCAGATCAAATTGTCTTTTGAATGGGTGAGCGTGGCGTACCGAATACCTTTGTTGTAGAAGTACTGGACATTGGAAGAATCGTTTTCAAACCCGGCGCCGTTCTCCATTCCCATCGCCAGCAGAACTCTACCCGTTGCGGACTGAGCAGTGACATCAGCAGCAGAGCAAACCAGCACAAACTTGTCGGGCCAACGTTTGGCCCACCCCTCCACCATCGTGATCAGGCTTTCAGCGAAGGCTTTCGCGCCTCCCGTTTTCTGGTAGCTTGCAGGAATATAGATCGACATGAACCCGCAGTCGAGGCCCCCGCCCTTCGCCTTCACGTAGTCAAACTGGCCCTTGGAGTTGACACTGAGATCGTCTTCTTTTTTCAACTCAGTCATTCGCTCCGGCGCGTCGATGTGTGTATCGACAATGATATACTCTTGCGCGAGCCGTTTCGCTTTTGCCAGAAGCTCCTCGTCAGAACCGCCTTGGCCGTCAGATCCAGACACTCCCACAAAATAACCCGCGAACAAACAACCGATTACAGCCACCACTCTCATTGAATACCTCCTGTTGAGACAACGTATTGATGGTAGATTTTCACCAACCGATAACTTGCATAGGCCACGAACGGTGCGACAAGAACGTCAATAGTGTAGTGAACGTGCTGCCACACGATCAAGACCGCCACGACAATTGCGCAGACTGCAAAGAGAGCCTTGAGCCGCCGGTTCGTCGCGGTCAACGATAGAAGGAGAAGCGTTGAGGTATGGCCGGAGAAAAACAGATCCTTAGTGGGGACGTCACCTGTGGCAACAAACTGCACGAAAGGGTCAGCGAGTGGAATGAGGCCCTGAGGCGGATCAAGTGGAGTAACATACATTGCCACAACGCGAATGCACACCATGACGACATAAGATTGTAGTGCCAAGACCAGCTGAAATGGATGAGAACTGAGCGTGACAAGACCTAGAACCAAGCCCGCGTAGATGAAGACAAATATCGGCCACGTGAAGTCAACGACAGGAAGCGACGCAACAATCGGATCATGGAGAACAACTCCGGGACGTGCCTCTACCCACTCCAAAAAAATCGAGAACAGGGAAAGGACGATGACCAACAACGGAATTGTGACAAGCACCTGAACACGGAAGGCAGCATTGCGCCATGCTGCCTTCCATGCACCGAGCAATTCCCGCGATGTCTCCTGGCTGCTCCCAAACATATCAAAAGGACCTACTTTATAGCCAGCAGTTCAATCTCGAAGATGAGCGTAGACCCGGGAGCAATGACATCGCCCGCACCTTGATCACCATACGCAAGGTTGGCAGGGACAAAGAGCTTCCACTTCGATCCGACATTCATGAGTTGCAATGCTTCGGTCCAGCCTGCGATAACGCCAGTAACAGGGAACTCCGCCGGCTGGCCCCGCTTGAATGAGCTATCAAATTCCTGCCCAGTGATCGACGTGCCAACATAGTTTGTCACAACCGTTTGGGTGGATTTCGGTTTCGGTCCTTTCCCTTCAACCAGCACTTTGTACTGCAGTCCGCTCGGCAATGTTACAATGCCGGCTTCCTTCTTGTTCTCAGCAAGGAACTTTTCCCCTTCTTCACGGTTCTTGGCACCCGCGGCTCGCAGTTTCTCCGCCTTCTTGGTCTGCATCAGTTGCTGAAACGACATCATACATTTCTGCATTCCGCCCATATTCAACATCCACTTTGAGCTATCCACCCAGGCGTCCTTTATACCCTGCAGAAGAGCGGGATAGTCCAGATCAAGTGAATCTCTCACCATGTTCCCACCGATGTTCATGCCAATGGCATAGCTGATTGAATCTTTTTGTGAAGTGAGCGCTGTCTTCTTGTCACCCGATTGGCAACTGACCATCGCCATGGCAAACAGCACCACCAAAACTGTCCTCATTCAAGTATCCTTTCTAGAAATTAGTGACTTCGGCGAGCAGGTTCCTCCTGCGTGTCGCTCCGGTGAAGTCACAGTAGGTTGCACAATATACTGACTCTTGGGATTTGTTCCACGAAGATTATTCAGACAAGGGGACCCAGTGGTCATCCAATCAGTCGCCAGTGCACCCTTCAGGCAATGGTCGAGAAACTCCTTGAATTTGATAGGGTAGTCGAGTTTGTTTGGATACTTCTCAAATGGCGGGCCTTCTCTGTCCCGACGAAACCAACATAGCTTTTCGGGTTGGCGCATGGCCTGCTCCATCTTCTTATTGCCCATAGCCGATTGTTTTCACTTCATCTCCGACACACAGAACGCCTCTTCCTTCGTGAATCAAATTCTGACCAAACAACACGTTCCCATCACGTTTTCGGTACGTTGCCAGTGTTCGCAACGGCTCCTTCCCTTTCTCCCCTGTCAACTGATTCACTGTCGTAATCGCACACCTCTCACAGGGTTTAACAACGTGGAGCCGCACATCGCCAATCTGAATATCATTCCACAAGTCTTCGGCGTATGGAGCACATCCTCGCACAACAAGATTAGGGCGGAAGCGGTTCATCGGCAACGGCTCGTCAAGACGTTTGTTCAAATCATCGAGGGATGCCTCAGAGATCAAGAGGAGAGGATAGGCATCAGCGAAACTCACCTGACTCGTGTGACCATCCCGTGAAGCTGAACGATCCGCGGTGTCAGGCATGAAGACCGTCCGGGCAGGAAAACCAAGATACTCGCTAAACCAGCTCGCCGCATCTTCTCCAACGTCGACAGCATTGACGCTGTCATCCCAGACAACAACGGGGATGAGTATGTCGCTCGCTATTTGAAGAGGGACAAGAATTTCTTCCATGTCTGGGGCAGTGATTCGCAGAAAGCTAGGAGACAATTGGATGGAGACGAGTGCAAGTCGAGGAGCTTCTCGCTGCGTGACGAATCGATTGTTTTGATCGACTATCATCCATCGCCGATCATATCGAAACCCCCGCTCCTCCAACTCAGCGGCTTGGAGAGAGATGCCACTGCAAGACTTGATCGGATAGATGTTGAGCTGAGTGAGAACTGTCGAGGACATTGACCTACTTGGTAACTGCAGTGACTGACCGATTCGAAGAGTTGATCTGGAGGAGGAAGAGTTGAATCCCGCCATAGAACAACTGTGCGTCAACCTTGTGTGCGCTCTCATGCCCTCCCCTCACCTCCAGAAACGTCTTGGGTTCCGGGGCTACTTCGAACAGCTTCCTCCCGAACTCGATCGGGATTGTACGATCATCACGGGCGTGAATGAAGAGTTTGGGAACTGCAATGGCTCTCACCTTCTCATCTGCCGCGAACAGTTTTCCTGCCATCAGTTTAACCGGGATATAGGGATAGTGCCGCTGACCGACATCCGAGATGGACGTGAATGATCCTTCAACAATTAGTCCGGCAGCGGGAACTTTGCTGACCAAATCGACCGCGACCGCCGATCCTATTGAGTAGCCATACACGATGATCCGCTCGGCAGGAACGTGTTGCATCGAACGAAGGTACTCAAAGCCCGACCGAGCATCATCGTACAGCCCCTGCTCAGTCGGTTTTCCGGAACTCTCTCCATATCCTCGATAGTCAACTGCAAGAATATTCAGACCGAGCTTATGGAGTTGCGAGAGGTGCTCGACGTAGCCGCGCTTTGCGATGTTGCCGGCGTTGCCGTGGAGATAGAGGACCCAGAGTGTCGATGTGTCCGCGGAAGGAATGAGCCAACAAACGAGCCGCACGCTGTCCGTCGATGGGATCTGGACCTTCCCATACACAATCCCAAACTGATCAGGCGATGTCTCAAGATCCCTCTCCGGAAAGAAAAGCAGATTGGACTCGTGAGCCGAGAACCAGATGAGTATCCCGCCGTACCCCACAACAGTTAGGACAATCAGCCCAATGAGAACTCTTCGGAGTACTTTTGCAGTGCTCATCTGCAACGGCTACGGTTTGATGAGCACGAGTTCCTTTTGAGGCGAGGAGAGAAACTCTGCCCCGGTGTTCGTCACAACGACCATCTCCTCCACTGTGGCGATTCCCCGTTCGGGGACTGTGAGTCTGGGCTCAAGCGTGAACACCATCCCCCTCTCCAACGGCAGGAAAGGTTTCCTCCCATATTTTTCCCAGGCCGGTCCCAGCAACGCGGTGCCATCATGAGCAAACCGTCCCACTTGGTGGCCAAGAGCATGGGGATACTCCTGGAAACCGTTCTCCACCAAAACCTTTCGAGACACTGCATCAATGTCCTTTCCAAGAACGCCCGGCTTCATCGCTTTGCGTGATTCCTCTATGGACTCCACGATCGTATCGAAACCTTTCTGCACTTCGGGCGGTGCCTTCGTTTCCCCTTTCTTCAGAATGTACACCGTGCGTTGTAAGTCCGAGCAGTACTGATTGTACTTCACACCGAAATCCATGTTGAGGACGTGACCCTCCTGAACTCTTCTTTCCGTCGGTGCATAGTGTGCCTCGGCGGTATCGGGTCCACTGAAAACGGAGGGACACGTCGATGGATCCCAGGCGTAGCCAAGTTTCCTCGCGTCAATCCTCGAACGGATGAACGCAGCGACTTCCGCTTCAGTCTTCCCTGGTTTGATGAAGCCGAAGACTTCGTCGTAGATTTGAAGTGTCGCCTTGATTGCTTCCTTCATCAGACCAACTTCGGTCTCCGTTTTGCGTTGTCTCAATGCCGAGACGACTTTTTCCGATGAGATCATTCGATCCTGCATGCCTATTTCCGAGAGAACGTCCACAAGCGTCAGGTACATCCCGTGCGTGAGACCATCAGCAATCTCGCTGTCCTTCGAGTAGTTCACTGCAATCGATGAAGGGTTGATCTGTTTCAAGACTTGTTGCAGGGGTTCACGCAAACCCGTGACGTGATCAATCACTGTCTTGTACACTCCAAGATCGGCGACAGCTTGCTTGTCATACTTTCCGATGATGGCAAACGAATCACCCTTTGCCGTGATGACAAACGCGGAGTGCCACGTCACATCCGAAGCGATCAAATAGTCGAGGCTCGGGTCGCCGTTAATGCTGCTTTCGCGAACAAACGTGAGCCAACAATCAATCTTGAACTCTTTGAGGATGTTGATGGCCTGAGTGACCTTTTCTTTGATAAGCATGAGAACACCTTTGAAAGGATTGTGGAATAGGGATTTCAGATTTTGGATTCTTGATTTCGGTACATCTAATCTACGCAAATCGGTCCGGATGCAGAAGCGTCATATCGAATTGCGGCTTGCTTCCACTGATAACATCAGCAATGATCTTACCTGTCACAGGAGCGAGAGTAATCCCAAGCATCGCGTGACCAGTTGCTACTACCAGATTGTTGTATCTACTGAATCGTCCGATGAAGGGAACACCATCTGGACTCACGGGACGAAGTCCCGCCCAGACTTCGCCCTGCTTGAAGTCATCCAGAGTGAAGCCCCCGATATATTTGGGAACCGCAGTTAGAATTGCCTCGACCCGGCGCTGCGTGATGCTCAAATCAAGACCAGCGATCTCCATTGTCCCCGCCGCGCGAAACGTATTTCCCATCGGTGTCAAAGCCACACGAGCTTCTGTGAGGATCATGGGGATGAGTGGCTTGCGATTAGAACGGTTGATCGTGATGCTGTACCCTTTCCCTGCCTGGACGGGCAGCTTCAGGCCAAGTCCCCGAACAATCTCCGGCGACCACGCACCACCAGCGAGGACAAACTCCTCCCCACGAATCTCTCCGTCGGATGTCCTGACCGCAGTGATGCCGTTGTTTGACACGACCATGCCCTTGACTTCAGTATTCTGAAGCATCTGAACGCCGTTCGCCTCGAGGTAACGCGTGAGATCGGCTACCCATTTTGCCGGAGTGATGTGTCGGTCGTCGGGAAAGAACAAACCGCCATCAGCACGGATTTCCGTTTCGGGAACAAGTTTCTGAATATCCCGCCTCTCAAGAAACAGCGCTCCAACCCCGAGCTTATGTGCCATCCCAGCCTCTTCCATCATCGCTGCACGTCCTCTCTCGCTCCGAAAGAGGACAAGAAGACCTTTCTTCATGAACTCAAAATCCATTCCGTTCGACTTCGCCATCTCTTCAAACAATGCACTGCTGGCGGTAGACAGGTCGCGCAACAGCGGCGCAGCACGTTCGACGTTCTCTTGGGTACACGAATTCCGGAACTTCCACGCCCACGAAATGAAGTCCAGATCCAGTCTCGGCTTGACGTAGAACGGGCTGACGGGGTTGAGCATCCACCTCAATCCTTGCGAGATGATGCCCGGCGCAGCAAGAGGAACGAAGTGACTCGGAGAGATGTAGCCGGCGTTGTGCAGCGATGAACCGTGCCCCATCTCCCCTTTGTCGATGATGGTTGACTTCACACCCTGTTGCAGTAGATAGTAGGCGGTGCACAACCCGATTGCGCCGCCACCGATGATTACAACGCCATTGTCCTTTGCCATGCTCTCTGCTGTCGCTAGCGCACTAAATCACTTGAAATCCATGTTTGTACGGATCCCGATCATCAATGAATATTGTGTTGAAGCCAGTCACTCTTGCCCAACCTTCAATGCTCGGAATGATTGCCTTGTTGTTGCCGACCATCGTTTCCGCTTCGACTCGCCCCTTGAACAAGCTGCCGATGATGCTCTCGTGAATAAACTCGTCGCCAACCTTGAGCTTCGCCGCGCTCT
>Ga0208980_10002866_pt1 | contig 10457 bp, 10 predicted proteins | sample WetSurMetagenome_3_FD_187993 | JGI IMG/M metagenome (GOLD analysis project Ga0208980, IMG submission 187993) | Wetland microbial communities from Twitchell Island in the Sacramento Delta, sample from surface sediment Aug2011 Site A1 Bulk (version 2) | ecosystem: Environmental > Aquatic > Marine...
ATGAATTTAATATTTCTATGAACAGGGCTGCAGAGAAAGCCGCAGCTGAAGCAAAGACAGTATTTATAACTGCTATAAAAAACATGACTGTGAAAGATGCTGTTAAGATAGTTAAAGGACCAGATAACGCAGCTACTTCATATCTAAAGAACACTACCTCGCCGGAATTAACTGAAAAATTTAAACCTATTATCAAATCCTCTCTTGACAATGTTAACGCTACCAGATATTGGACTGATTTAATTAACACCTATAATAAGATTCCTCTCGTAAAAAAAATGAATCCGAATCTTACTGAATATGTCACTCAAAAAGCTCTGGATGGCTTATTTATAATGATTTCCAAAGAAGAACTGAAAATACGTAAGGATCCGATGGCAAGAACATCGGAACTCTTGAAAAAAGTCTTTGGAACCTGATGTTCCTTCATATTCCATTTAAGCTTTATCGATAGTTGTTCAGATCCGGGTACAGACAGGTGCATTGCAAAGCAATGCATTCTTTGATTCGTCCCTTCAAAAAATCCATCCGGAGAAATCAAAATTTAAAAAATTACTTTTCACATTTTCTTTTGCTTTTATAATTAGAAATTGTCCTAAAACTCAAATAGAGAGAATCAAATCAATAAACGATTATTACCTGAATAATACTGGTTTGTTCATAAAAAAGAGGCTGTCTAAAGATAATTTCAGACAGCCTCCAGCCTGAACTGACTATTTCAATATTATAAAACTTACAGGAAGCTGTTCAGAATTGAAAATAGCTGGAAAATATGTTACCTCTTTCGCCGTGAAACTTCCGGTAACCTCAATTTCCCCTCCTTCAATGGGGGATTTTACTACTGGCCATGAGTATACATGATCATCAATGGCTATGACAATAGATTTATTCAGATTGTTCTTTGTTGCCTCTGCAAAAATGCTTATCGCTGCAGGCTTTAGTCTGATCTGAATTTTATTGTCCTGCGTATCTTTCCCCGGTATTATTTTAACTGATTCAACATCAGAACGCAACAGTAAAGGTCTGCCGTTGTTATCAGTCTTTAATGCGAAAAGGCAATGACCAGTTTTTTCTGATTCCCGACCCCAGTATAATTTACAATTCTTTACCGGAGAAGCAGATTTCAAGTAATCTTCCGCCTTCATGAAACTTTCGCCGTTTGCACATCCTACCCTGGGATCGGACTGTTTTCCTCCCGGTTCGCGTGTCAGAAGTTTAAAAATCTGATTATCTGGCTTTAACAGATCTGCAATCTCCTTTTGAGTATATGTTTCAAAGAAGGCCAGTTCTCCTTTCAATGTTAGCAATCCTTCAATTTCAGAAATTACGACATTATCAGGTACGACGATATTCAGTTGTCCCTTGTCTGCTGAAAGCTTTACTTCAAATGTATTCATTCCCGACATTTTCAACCGGCTGGAGATTATTTCAGCTGATTGTTTTAATACATCAGAGCCGATGTTTTTGACAGAAGGTTGCAGGATTATAGTTTTTTCCCGGGCAGTACTTTTTTGGACGCCGGATGTGAGTGTTATAGAAATAAGTATGGAAATGATTAAAAACAGAAACCTTTTCATGATATTTAATATTAAGTTAATTGATTAGAAAAAATAAATTCTATCTGCAGAAACACAGATCAGGTAATTAACTTAAAATTGGTGGTTCATCATTTTCTGACGGGAAAATGTGATACCTGAGAAGAAAGTGAGGAATATTTATTGAACTAAGACGTAAGACCTGAAGACGGGTGACTTTATAACCGGTAATTCTGTTTTCACATAAAATATTCGGTTTAAACGTCAGGATATGAGAAGTATGCTTATTTAAGCTTATTGTGTTTTTAAATATCTGTATCCGTACAGAAGGTCCTTCAAATGCAGTATTGTCGCTTATGGAGATAAAATTTGTAACTGGCTTCCTGTCAGTTTCAATCGAATTATGGGAAGATTTACTGCAAATTAATAGCCCGAAAAAGACAATTGAAAGAATAACAATTGAATCAAGATTAATAATCCTCGTGTTTTTTCCGGTACTGAACATAGGTCAAAAGTAACTCATTTTTGTTAACAAAACAAAATTATAGCCTTATTCCCTTAATGCCATAGTACTGATTTTTTCTGCTGCATTTCATTGCGGCTGATCAGTTTATATTTCAGAGCGTCTTAGTTAAGCGCATATCATCAGCATTTTAGAATTCAAAGAACCCGGACTGTTATTACTTTTATCACCAGAGATAATGCACTTCGCTCTTAATATATTTATTGTAAATATTATTCATTGCCTGTATCTGTTCTTTTGACAAGGGTGATATGTCATATACCGATAAATTGGAAAGCACATGATCAACCTTTGATGCACCAGGTATAATACAACTTACTTCCTTAAAGTTAAGGATCCACTTCAGCGCCAGGGGAGCCAGGTTGATTACTCCCGGGAACAGGGTTTTTAATTCATTTACAGCTTTTAATCCCAATTCATAATTTATACCCGAGAATGTTTCTCCTTTATCAAATGCTTCTCCCATGCGGTTGAAGTTCCGATGATCACCTGCTTCAAAAATGGTATCAGAATTATATAAACCCGTGAGCAGGCCACTTGCCAGAGGCACCCTGACTATTATTCCTGTATTTCGTCTTGCGGCTTCGCTGAAAAACAATTCGGACGGCCTTTGCCGGAACAGGTTGAAGATTATCTGTATGGTTGAAACGTTAGGGTACTCGATGGCTTTAAGAGCCTCTTCTACTTTTTCTACACTTACACCAAAAAACAGAATCTTTCCATCTTCAATCAGCCGGTCGAACATCTGAAATACTTCAGGGCGATAATATACCTCAGTAGGGGGACAATGCAACTGAACCAGGTCCAATGTTTCCAGACCTGTCCTTCTCAGGCTATCCTCAATATATTTTTTCAGAATTCCCGGCTGATATCCTTCGCTGACATGAGGATTTATCTGCCGACCGCATTTTGTAGCAACATAAACCTTTTCAGAACGGGAGCGAATTACCCTGCCAACAGCGATTTCACTCAATCCGCCACTGTATACATCTGCGGTATCGATAAAATTTACACCATTATCGATGGCGCAGTTAAGTATTTTGTCTGCGTTTTTTTCATTGAAAGATGTACCCCATTTCCCACCTGTCTGCCATGTACCCAGGGAGATTTCTGACACCTTTAAGCCGGTCTTGCCTAATGTTCGATAGTTCATTTTAAACCAATTAATAACTGTTCAGAAAATAAAAATTACAATTTCACAGCTGAATAACCTGATAATTCCGTCTTCGATTAAAACTGATCATCAATGATTCTTAATGTGTCCGGTTTTAAAACAAAATAAATGTCTAAGTGTTTATCCAACTGAGATATATTTATTTAAATCAATACTTTCCGAAGATGGTTTTATTATTGCATCTGAGGCAAACGGAAGCCAGATCATTGCATTATGAGTGAATCTGAACTGCACCGGCAGGAATCATGCCTGCATGTTTCCGTGAGACGGGAGTAAATACTCTTTCACTTTCAGGTTAACCAATAATATCGAACGGCTAATCCATAACAAGTACTTTTGCTCCTTTTATTACCCTGAGCTTCATTTCTACAAGTGCAATGTTTGCCTGTTCAAGGCTATACTCTGTGACTTCAGGAACTATTGATATCTCCGAAGCAAGGTCAAGAAATTCGATAATATCTCTGCGTGTAACATTTGCAACACTTTTAATCTCCTTTTCCATCCAGAGATGCGTTGAAAAATCCAGGTTTAATAACAGACTTTTATCAGTATCCTCTTTCCTGATCGCATTTATCACAAGTCTGCCACCTGGTTTTAGATTCTTCAATGCTTCAATAACGGATTTCCAGACGGGTGTTGTATCGATAATGCAGTCAATAGGCTCAGGGACAATGTCCGAACTGTCACCTGTCCAGAATGCTCCCAGTTCCCGAGCAAATTTTCTCTCATTTTCGCTCCTGGCAAATACGAATATTTTTGTTTCCGGGAATTTGAATCTTACTATCTGAAGGACAATGTGAGCAGAAGCTCCAAATCCGGTAAGTCCAATATTTTTCCCGTTCTGAAGCCCTGAAAGTAAAAGCGACCTGTATCCCACGGCACCTGCACACAATAATGGTGCCGCCTGTGAACTGTTAAAGACCTCAGGAATGCGATATGCAAATGCCTCTGGAACAGTCATATATTCAGCATATCCGCCGTTTACATCCCGGCCGGTAGCCTTAAATTCAGCGCACAGATTTTCCTGACCGGAGATGCAAAAACTGCATTTCCCGCACGATGAAAATATCCATGCCACTCCTACCCTGTCTCCCCTGCAAAGTTTAGATACCAATTTACCTGTGCTTTCAACCAGTCCTACCACCTGGTGACCCGGAATGACAGGCAGTACGGGAGGTGCGGTTCTCCCTTCAATCTCATCAAGTTCGGTATGACAGACGCCACATGCAAGGACTTTAATCAGAACTTCATGATCGTTGGGCACAGGAATTGGCATATCATTCATCTCCAATGGCTTACTATTAAGCCGAAGGTCAGTAACTGAATTCAACAGCATCGCTTTCATAGATAGTCTTATAGAATACTTAACAAAGTTACAGAAGAATTGTATCAAAATCTTCCGGCTTAACTCAGGCTGGCGGTTTTGTTTCTTTGAACATCATTTGTTTAAAGCGTTGAGTTCCAAATTATAGTCAAACTGCAGATCTTCATGCAAAAAAGCTATCTTCTTTATGACTGTAGCAATTAGTCTGCTATAGAATTTTTGGAGTCCCTCGTTCTCACTGATAGGGGGATCGAATTTATTAAGCCTGGTACAAAAATAGAGCAGGAATTCGACTTCAGTTTCCTTCTTTTGTGAATATCTGGCATACTTCCTCAGGGTACGTAAAATTTTACGGAAACTTTTCTTAATTAAATAGGGACTTTTCGTGTTTATCTGTTCAAATTGTTGATTAAGTTCCATTTTAACGCCTTCTATATATAAGGCTTCATCAGATGACTCGTATAAGAGATATGTCATTAACTCTTTGTTCTCTTTCTTGAATCTGGCAAGACGGAGACAGATGTCCCTCAGCTCTTTAGGCGTACAATTAGTCAGTTCCTCTTTAAGTTCTTTGACTGTGACAGCCTTCATCGGATTACGTTAAAAGTCATGAGAATACTCTGGTTGAAATAAGATAGGTCAGGACAGATACTGAAGCTGATAACACCATACCCCAGATCAGATCTACTACAGTAACAACAAAAGGCCAGTCCTTCAGTGTTGCAAGGTTGGTAAGATCATAGGTTGAATAAGTTATAAGCCCGAACAACGCACCCAAATAAAGCGCATGTGTCCAGGAATGCTTTTCTTGTGAAGGTGTAATCACAAATATTACAAGACCTGCTATAAAAAGCAGATAGAAGATAATGGCAGCATACCAGTTGATATCCTGTTTCATCAGAAAGCCAATCTGCGTACTGTAAAACTTTTTTGCTATCAGAACAAGCCAAACCGAATCTATTATAATAAACAACGGTAACGCGATCAGAAATAGTTTGATAAACATATTAGGCAGATTTTTTAAGTTCATGTTCCATAAAATTAGACAAATTATTTCAACAATTCCTCTGTCTGTACTTTTTGCTCTTATGAGTACAGGAAAAAGGATATTTACAAATTTATGCCATTTTGTAACTATGACAGACAAATTGACGTAATAACTTAACCATACTAGTCAACATACTGTACTTAAGCATTATACGATATCTTACAACAATCATGTACGTTAAATTTTACTTTTGGCTTCAATATTGCTATTTAATATTATTCTAAATAAGGAGGTATTATGGATGTTTTTTCCGAAATAATAGTTGGTGCAGTTGAAAAAGCAAAGAATTCAGTTGTTAAGATTGACAAATATACCGTTCTCAGAGGTTATGAAAGACCTACCGGTTCGGGGTCAGGATTTGTTTTTTCAAGCGATGGCCTGATATTGACAAATGCACATGTAATAGACAACTCAGACAGGCTAAATGTTACATTGCTTGACGGAAATGAATTTTCCGGTGAAATAATCGGCAAAGATAAAGATACTGATATTGCCATAATTAAGATATTCGGCAATGGTTATACACCGGTAAAACTCGGAATATCTGGTGATCTTAAGATTGGACAATTAGTAATTGCTATTGGAAATCCTTTAGGTTACCAGCATTCGGTCTCTGTCGGGGTACTCAGTGGTGTCGGACGGACAATGCGAACGCCCGGAGGACAGTTGATTGATGATATATTACAGTCTGACGCAGCCCTGAATCCCGGAAATTCTGGTGGTCCTATGATCAATACTGAAGGTGACGTAATCGGAATAAATACAGCAATAATCCCAAGTGCCCAGGGTTTAAGTTTCTCTATAGGAATCGATTCCGCAAAGGAGATTGCCACATATCTTATAAGTGAAGGGAAGGTGACAAAGGCTTATCTCGGTTTAATGACTCACGAAATCGAAATTCACCCTCGTATAAAGAATTTTTACAGACTCACCTCAAAAAAAGGATTGATAATAACAGGGCTGGAAAGTTCTTCCCCGGCATCAAGAGCGAACCTCCATGAAGGAGATATCATTATAGAATTTGATGGTGGAACGATCTCACAATCAGTTGATCTGACAAAACACTTAATTGGCAATAAGCTGATATCAAAGCCAACAAATATCAAGATACTTCGCCAGACAAAAATTATCGAAACTGATATTATTCCGGTTGAGCGTCCTGCGGCTTAGGCTGAGTTCCTTTGTTTCCTTTTTTCTGAGGATATGAGCCGGGCAATATAACGTTAATCAGTTTTTTGCCCCAGAGACCCAACTGGATACCGGCACCAAGTGACAAAACACTTAATGCTATTGTCAGGATATAAAGATTTCCATGCGGAGCAACAAAAAACAGGGCTACCGATAAGGCCAGGATAATCAGGCTGAATATAATTTTAACCCTTAAGATGGGAGTTGCAAGCGTTTTGAATCTGGTCAGTCCGTCAATTATTCCTGTAATCATAGCCAGGATAAGTGTAAACGGGAAAATTATCACAGAAAACATCAAAACATAATTTAGCATTTCAGGTTGAAACTGCTTAAAAAGATTTGTGATGATTGCCAGGATAGGGATTGCTATTACAAGTGCCTGGGAAAGATGGATAACAATTGGATGAAGATCGAAATTCAATATGGTTAACCTGTTACGGGAAACACGCTCCCTGTAAGGTTCAAAGACTTTCCTTGGCATTCCGCATGCAGGACAGACATCTCCCAATTTATCTGATTCTATAACAAATCCACATGGACGGCAACGTACTAGTTCTTTCATTTGGGTAATGATTGGTTATCTGTGCAAATATAAAATTTAATGAATTGAAATTCTGAAAATGTTCAATTTAATTGTATCAAAATTATATAACCAGATCCGTAAAAAGCAAGAACTTCTCCTTGCTTTAAAATCATGAATATTAGCAGATGCAAATGTGTCGCAGCCCAAAAATTTGAAGCCCGGAGGTGTAAATGAACCGTTTAAGCATCTCACATGTAAAAAAATGCATTAACTTTTTTGTTTTTAGCTTGTTTTAGTTTTCCATGACTGAACTTAACAAGAAGCAGAAATGAAAGGATTTGTAATACTCCTGTTATGTGTACTAATTGTACTGAACTTTTCTTCATGTACTAAATTTGTATATATCGGGAAAAAAATCGACCCCGAGATAAATACCGGCAAAGGCGATCATGATATAGTTTTTGTAAATCTGTTCGATTTTACTTCCCCTGAAAATGTCAGGAAGAAAGACGAAACGGCATATCACGATGGTGTAATGAGTCTTTTAGAAGGATTATCACAGTTTTCCAGTGACAGCACTTTTATTTTTTCAGTTGGTGACACTTTAAAAAAAGGAATCGGAAAAGGACTTCTTACAACATTATTGCCGGAAGATTCTATCAGAGTTATATGTCGCAGAAGCAAATCCAATCTGTTGCTGGCACTTGATTCAGTAAGTATTTTCTTTGAATGGGAAATCAATGTTAACAACAATGATAAGGGAATTTTAAGCGAGACCTGGGATTTTTACCTGAATACCAGGTTCTTTTTGTCTCTATATTCAGTAACAGGTGAACTTATAAACCGCAGTGAGCTCGATCAATCCTCGTTTTACGGTTCAAGCCCTGTTGATCCTGGCATAATAACGGTAAAACCTTCCCTGGGCAGAGCCCGGGATGATATTATTACTCTTGCTTTTCAGGCGGGACAGGATTACATAGATAAGTTTTATCCAAAAATTACTAAAGAAACAAGACAACTTTATACCGGTAAACAATTCAGGGAATCCAACCGTTACATTTTTAGCAAAGACTGGACTAAAGCTGCCGAACTTCTTGAAGTACTGACGAAAAACCAGGATCCTGAAATTGCTGATAAGGCAAAACATAATCTTGATATTGTTAAAGAGGCTTCAGATGCATCTGCCAGGTAAAATTCAGTATTTGATTGTAAGATGAAAACCTGTCATGTTGAATGAATTATCTCAGTATCATAAAAGGTATAGTCATACTTTCAACCGGGGACTTTACCGGCTTTTTCCTGATCAATATATTGAAAATAAATTTTTATAGCTTTGGTGTCAATTAATCTTTCCAAAATCAGGTGAAAAAATTTTCGGTTCAGATAAAGATTGGATTTTTAATGATCCTGGCTGTTGTCCTGCTCTCAGCAACCGGATATTTATCATACAGGAACCTCTCCTCGATTGTTACCTCAATTCAGCTCGATTTAAATCCTGATCAAAGACTGTCAAGCATCAGGGAAATATCCATGGACCTTGAAAAAGCGCAGAATAGTATCCGTATTTACAGCAATACTCATAATAAAGCAGATCTGAAACCCTATTATACCATAATCTCAAACATAGATGATAAAGTAAGCAGACTACGTTCTGAATTTCTGACAGATTCCGTTGTTCTTCAACAAACAGATACTATCAGCAAACTAATTGAAGAAAATATTGTCATATGGAATGAATTGTTGTATCTGAATAATAATCTTACCGTTCTTGAGGATCTAAAACAATTATCTGTTCGCCTCGACAGTAGTTCACTCGAAGCCAGTAAACCTGAAAAAAATATACTTAAGCGTGTATTTAGCAGCAATAACAAAAGTAGACTCAATGAAAAAGAAATTATCAGTGATATTAAAGAGATTGAACATCAGGATAGTATAACGAAAGAAAGGCTTACAAAAAGGGAGACTAAATTAGCAGTAACCAGTAATGAGATCAAAGAAAAATTTTATGATCTGATTACCAAAATAGAAAATGAAATTTCCGGAGTCATAAACGAAAAAGCTATAGCTGCCAATAAGTTAGCTGCTAAGACTTATAACTGGCTGGCTATGTTTTCCATTTCGGGTACTCTGCTGGCAATACTGGTGATGTTTATTGTAATCCGATATGTCAGAAAAACTCATGTTTATCAGATAGCCCTTCAAAGCTCGAGGGATGAAGCTGAAAAACTGGCCCGCACAAAAGAACTCTTCATGGCCAATATGAGCCATGAAATACGGACGCCGGTAACAGCTATCTCAGGCTTTACTGAACAGCTTTTACATGAACCCTTCAAAGAAAATATAACCCGTACTCTGAAAATTATTAAATCCTCTTCCGATCACCTGGCGAAAATAATAAATGATATTCTCGATTTTGCCAAATTGCAGAATGGCCGGCTATCCCTTGAGAAAGTACATTTCACTATCCGACAGATTATGGAAGAGGTTTATGCTTTGTTTGAAAGACAATCCCTCAGGAACAATACAAAGCTTAGCTATTCGATTAGCCCTGAGACCCCGGCTGCATTGCTGGGCGATCCTTACAGGCTTAAGCAAATAATGATAAATCTTGTCAGCAATTCAGTCAAATTCACTAAGAACGGGGAAGTGCATTTCAACGTTTCCGGAAATCAAATATCAGCATCCGATATTGAACTCATCATAAAGGTTACTGACACCGGAATTGGAATCGAAGAGAACAAATTAAACTTCATATTTGAAGATTTCACCCAGGAGGAGATGAGCACGACCCGTAAATATGGAGGAACCGGTTTAGGTTTATCAATCGTGAAGAAGCTAATTGAATTACATAATGGCAGCATAAATATACAAAGCATTAAAAATCAGGGAACAACAATTACCTGCCATATTCCTTATAAAGCCGGCGATGAGAAACTGGTAAGTAAAGATGTTGAGCCGCCTCTATACATCCCGGAGGAATTAAGAATTCTCAATTTTCTTATTGTGGATGATGAGGAATATAACCGTCTTCTTTTTAAAACAATACTTGACCGATGGAAAGTCAGGCATTCTCTTGTAGCCAATGGCATGGAAGCTTTAGATTTGTTGAAAACCGAGCACTTTGATTTACTTTTCATGGATG
>Ga0208980_10002868_pt1 | contig 10456 bp, 8 predicted proteins | sample WetSurMetagenome_3_FD_187993 | JGI IMG/M metagenome (GOLD analysis project Ga0208980, IMG submission 187993) | Wetland microbial communities from Twitchell Island in the Sacramento Delta, sample from surface sediment Aug2011 Site A1 Bulk (version 2) | ecosystem: Environmental > Aquatic > Marine...
CTTCACAGGATCTCAGTTTTAAGCCATCCGCCTTTCCCAGTCCGCCGCCAATTTCGAACGTTCTCTACGTTCCTACGTCTTATACTTCTGCCGGTACTTTCTCTGGATAGCAGGGAAAATGTTCGAAATGAGTAGCACGAAGGCTATCCCTAAAGCCACAGCTGAGACTGGGCGATCGACAAAAATCATAAAACTCCCCCTTGAAAGCAGGAGGGAATGAAATCCCGTACCGCAACCCGCATCCAACGAAGTACCGATGCCGTGGTCCTCGATAAGCGTCTTGAAGAAAGGCCCCTCCCGAGCGAAACGGCTTTCAAATCCGGTCATCTGATCGTACTCCGGAGCGAGCGTGTCGTAGAACTTTGTAACCGACTGTTCTGCGGATGTGCTCATCGCAAGTGATCGTATGAATCGATGTTCTGGAAGTGCTGAAGATACTCGGCCTTGGAAATCCTGTTCGTCCAATGGTCAGTGAGAATGGCAAATCCAGTTATCGCGACGAAGACGCCAACCACAAGGACCCCGTATACCCAGCTAGGATACGCTCTTGCGTTTCGGCTGACCTTCATCTCAAGCGTGTTCTTGACCGGACAAACCTCGACACATGCAAGACAACTCATGCACTCGTCACTCCATACGCGTCCCGCTGAGTGTACCTTGATATCCGACGGACATACCTTTGTGCAGAGTTCACAGTCAACACACGTTGCTTTGGAACGAGTGATCTTGAGAGGACTCAAGAAACTTATCACACCAAGCAACGCACCATACGGACAGAGAAAGCGACACCAGAAATTCTTGATCACAACAGATAACACCATCAAGACAATAATGCTCCAGAGAACAAAGATTGAGAGCTGCGCGAAGAAGAGGTACATCTTGACATCTGCAACCTTGTTGTACGGACTCGTGATGAACGCATACAATGCTGGAACATCCATGTGCCAGATGGCCCAGACGAAGAACAGCAGTAGGAGATACTTCAACGCCCGAAGCGGATAGTCAAGCCACTTCGGCAGCGATATGTTGCGACGAAAGAGCTTTTTGCCGAGCGCCCAGAGTGCTTCGCTGAGAGTGCCAACCGGGCAGAGCCAACTGCAGAATGCTTTCTTGATCAGAAGACTGACAGCAACAATCGCAATGAAGATGAACAATCCGGAAGGGTGAATTTCGTTGATGATCCCGGTTTGCAGCCAGTACTTGAGGCTGATCAGCGCACTGATGGGAAGGAAACCTTCAGCACCAGGTGGACGTGGAAGGAACAACGATTGACCGCCCGTAATCCCCCACTGCACGAACAAGTAGAACTCAAATCCAATCCAAATGCAAAGACATGCGAATGCTAATTGGACGGCCTGTCTAAGGAACTGCGAATCTTCCTTGAGCCTCCACGCAAACCGCTTCCAGTGATTGCGTTCGCTGGAGAAAGTCGGAAGGCGGCGACGAAGTGCGGGCGGAATTTTCTTTACTGTTCGGCATTCTCCCCCGTCTGACACTCGAGCAATTCGCACAATATCGACGGGGGACTCCCCTGGCGTTTCCAGTGAAATTGATCCTTGTAGATTCTCATTTCTCATAATCGGACTTTCAGGTCTGATAAGCTGGGCTATCAAGGAGCCTCTTGCCGTTGGGATTTCGGCGGTTTCAGCGGCCCTTTCGACCATGCCCTATCAAAGCGGCCAATTCCTGTGCCAGTTCCAGAGAAGAATGTCGGGGAGAAGAGGGTATAAAAAAAATGAACCGCCCATCCACCAGCTCAACGTTTTCCTTGAGTCCCTGGCGACGTAGCGGTTCAATTCTTCTTTGCAGACCGAGATGCGTTACGCCTTGCGATACTCAGGCTTATGCATCTGCTTTGCCATCTGAGCGATATCTTGTTTCCCTAGCATCGACTGAATCCGCTCTCTGATTGTCTTCCAGTCGTTGTGCATGGAACATGGGTCCGTAGTGGAACACTCATCGAATCCGAGCACACAGCCATTCGTCAACGCAACACCGTCGATCGCTTCAACGATATCGAACAGCGTGATGTCCCTCGCCGACTTGCCAAGGGCAAATCCTCCGCGCGGCCCTTTGAAAGATAGCAGCAATTTCTTCTGGGCCAGATCCTGAAGAATTTTTGCCAGGAAGGGAGATGGCATCTTAATGTGCTTCGTCAGCTCCTTGATGGGTGTTCTCTCCCCCTTCTCTTTCAAGGCAATATACAATACCGCCTGCAACGCATACTCACATCTACGACTGAAGATTATGCTCATGATCTAGCCCGATCTTTCTTCGTTCTTAGTTTATTCGCGGTTACGCCCCATTCACGCGCACTCTGACTCGCTCACTGTCGTTCTTCTTGTAGCCGTTGCGATTCGAACACCGCCATCGCAGTGATATTAACGATGTCACTCACATCATTCCCCGGGACGAGCAGGTACACCGGCTTCTTGATTCCCATCAGGATCGGTCCGATTGCAACGGCGCCACCCAAACATTTCAGGAGTTTGTACGCAATGTTCGCGGACGTAAGACCGGGGCATATCAGTACATTGGCCCCACCCTGAAGTGAACTGAACGGGTATATTTCTGCAAGAACCTCTGGCATCAGAGCCGTATCTGCCTGCATCTCACCATCGACCGCCAAATGTGGTGCACGCATCTTGACCAGCTCCACAGCCTCACGTACCTTCGCCGCCATCGGATGATCAGTACTGCCGAAGTTGCTAAACGACAGCATAGCGATTCTTGGAACGATATTGAACTGTTCGACCTTCTCCGCGGTCAACATCGCGATCTCAGCCAGATCCTCCGCTGTCGGTTCAATGTTGACGGTGGCATCTGCGATGAAAATTGTCTGGTTCTTGAAGATCATCATGTAGAGACCTGCAATTCTCTTCACTCCTTTGCGCGTCCCCACAATCTGCAACGCCGGGCGAACCGTGGCCGGATAATGCTGAGTAAGTCCAGAGATCAAGCCATCAGCATCGCCTCGCTGTACCATCATCATGCCGAACACGTTATGCGTTGCCATCTGTCGCTCTGCATCAAACCGCGTCAGTCCCTTGCGCTGCCTCATCTGGTAATAGGCAGTCACGTACTCATCGAACTTCGGGGCCTTCGAGGGGTTGACGACTTCCACACCACCCAAGTCTAGACCCAGATCCTTGATGCGTTGTTGGATGAGTGTCCGACTTCCCAAGAGGATCGGCTGCCCGATATTATCGTCGATGATAATCTGTGCAGCGCGGAGAATCTTCTCCTCCTCGCCTTCCGGAAAAACGATCCGCTTTGGTGATTTCTGGGCTTTGTGAATGAAGAAACGCATGATCTCCCTTGACTTGCCAAGACGGGCCTCCAGCGCATCCTTATATGCTTCGAAATCCGTTATCGGCTTGCGGGCAACGCCAGTGTCCACAGCCGTTTTTGCAACCGCGGTGGCTTCCCAAAGAAGCACGCGTGGATCGAACGGTTTCGGAATGATGTACTCTTTCCCGAACTCAATGCGCTTTCCTCCGTAGGCGCGTATCACAGAATCCGGTATATCTTCTTTGGTCAGGGTTGCAAGAGCATGAGAGGCCGCGATCTTCATTTCGTCGTTAATGGTGGATGCACGAACATCAAGTGCGCCACGGAATATGAACGGGAACCCGAGCACATTGTTCACTTGGTTCGGGAAGTCCGACCGGCCTGTCGCCATGATGATATCATCACGAACACTCACGGCATCATCATACGTGATTTCTGGATCGGGATTGGCCATGGCAAATACGATCGGGCCATCGGCCATCGATTTCACCATTTCCTTTGAGACGACCCCTTTCGCAGACACTCCGCAGAATACATCCGCACCTTTCATCGCGTCGGCGAGAGTCCGGGCATTCGTATCAACGGCGAAGTAATCCTTGTACGGGTTCATTCCTTCCTTACGGCCCTTGTACACAACGCCCTTCGTGTCGACGAGCAGCATGTTCTCCCGCTTCACGCCGAGCTTCTCATACAGTTTTGCGCATGCGATGCCGGCAGCACCTGCTCCGCTGAACACCACTTTCACGTTCCCAATCTTCTTCTTTACAATCTCCAGGGCGTTGATCAACGCTGCGCCACTAATGATGGCTGTGCCATGCTGGTCATCGTGGAAGACCGGGATCTTCATCGTCTTCTTCAAGGTCTCTTCGATATAGAAGCACTCGGGCGCCTTGATGTCTTCAAGATTGATGCCGCCGAACGTCGGCTCAAGCATCTGGACTGCTCGAATGATTTCGTCCGAGTTATGAGAATTCAATTCGATGTCGAACACATCGATATCGGCAAACCTCTTGAAGAGGACCCCCTTCCCTTCCATCACCGGCTTGCCCGCCAGCGCACCTATGTCACCAAGCCCAAGCACTGCTGTTCCGTTTGACACTACCGCGACGAGGTTCCCTTTCGCAGTGTACAGATACGCATCTTCCGGATTCTTCTCTATCTCCCTGCACGGTTCAGCTACACCGGGGGTATATGCGAGCGAGAGATCGCGCTGGGTCTGGCATGACTTTGATGGAATAACCTCGATCTTTCCCTTCCGCCCCTGCGAATGGTAATCGAGTGCTTCTTGTTTCCGTATCATTGCTCTGTTCCTTTCAAATTGTCTTTGGGGTCGTTCCCAGTTGTCCTACTACCGCATCCCGCTCATCCCCGTCAATGATGAACGGTGGATCGCCAATCATCGCCTTAATCGTCCATTCCTCTTGACGCACGAAGTGCGCCTTTCTCGCCTCGCACGGTTCAACACGGCACGACGGGCAGTACTTCTCAATACATGGATCTAGATGAATCAAAGTTGTTGCATAGTCCTGTAGTTCTGCAGCAATCTGTTTCACGACAAGACCCTGGAATGCATGTGCCTCCTCAACCGTCCAATAGAACGGGATGATGAGGTGGAAATCGAGGTTATGCATGCGTCCTGAACGCATGATGCGCAGATGGTGGAGATTAATCCATTCCGGAGTTCGTGTCCGTCTGACGATATCGCCAAACTTCACCAGCGTCTCCTGATCGGACTCGTCCATCAAACCACCGACAGACACACGCATCAACCTATAGCCAGCCACCAATATGTTGACTGCAACGGCAATTGCCACCAGCGGATCAAGAATCTTGATGCCCGTTAAATAGACGAGGCCAAGTCCGGCAACCACTCCAAAACTCGTATAGGAATCTGTAAGAACGTGCTTGCCGTCGGCTACGAGAGTGAGCGAGTTGGTCGCCTTACCACGGTTGATCAGGAACCAACCGAGCAGCAGATTCACGATCGATGCAGCCAGAGTGAGCAGCATCCCGGTATCGAGAGCAACCAGATCCCTTCCGAAGATCAGATCCCGCACCGCTGCATAGATGATCGCAATCGCAGCGATGACGATGAGCCCGCCTTCCATTCCTGCGGAAAAGAACTCTACCTTTCCATGGCCATATGGATGCGACTCGTCTGCCGGACGGGAACTGACGACAACGCTGTAAAGAGCAATTGACGTTGCAAATACATGGACGATCGACTCCAGTGCATCTGAAAGGATCGCCGCGGAGTGCGTCAAGAAATATGCGGTCCCCTTCAGAGCAAGCATGCTGAATCCCACTACAACAGAGATCAGCGCGGCCTGTTTCCGAAGACGGTGGTCTCTTTCTTCGTCCGCTGTCATTTGTCAGGCAACGGCTGCTTCACGCTTTCGCTTCTGCAGATGCAAGGCCTTCTGTGCAATATGCTCTGCGCTTACTTCGAATTCCTTAATGAGTTCCCACGGAGCACCGGAATCACCGAATCGATCTTTCACGCCAATTGCACCTGTGATCACCGGGTGTCCGTACACCTCTTCGCTTGCAGTGATAACGTTGCTGACCGGCCAAGCAAGTGCACCGATCTGATGCTCTTCAGCGGTCAGCACGATACCGGTCTCTTTCGCCGCACGAATGATCGCCGCCTCGTCAAGGGGCTTCAATGTATGCATGTTGATGACGCGAGTTTCGAGACCGCTCTCCTCTTTGAGGATGATAGCAGCTCTCATGGCCTCTGGTACCATTGGACCACACGCAATAATGGTAAGGTCCTCGTCCTCGTTCGCAAACTTGGAAGCAGGCACCGTATCGAACGCATCGACGAAATTCTCTGCCTTCCTCCTCAGCCTGATGACGTTTGCCTTCCCGAATTCGAATGGCGTCGCTGCAGCCGAGACAATAGGCGTCGCTTCACGTGCAAATCGGATGTACTTGGGACCAATATACTTCAGGAGAAGAAAATCAGTCGCCTTCTTGGTCTCAACAATATCACACGGAACGACAACCGCCATATTGGGCAATCCACACATTGCAAAGAGATCCTCGAGTGCCTGGTGCGTTGCTCCGTCTGGCCCGACCGAAACACCACCGTGCGCGCCGGCAATCATGACATTGAAATTCCCGTAGCAGATCGATGTCCGGATCTGATCGAGATTGCGGGCGGCAGCAAACGTCGCATACGTTCCGAACACCGGCAGCTTGCCTTCTTTTGCCAACCCGGCTGCGGCAGACGTCGCCGATTGCTCGGCAATCCCCATGCTGATCCAGCGAGGCTTTCGGTTCGGTTTGCCAGCATAGAAGTCGCTGATGGTAATCGATCCCGAGATATCGAGGCCGAGGCATACAATTCGCTCATCATCTCCATGCTCGGCAAGCGATTGACCAAATCCTTTTCGGGTCGGCTCCATCTTTACCGGCATGGTGCCCGGCACGTTCCACCAATAGTCGCGCTTGAACTTCGGCATTTTAGCCGTGAGCTTCTCGCCGATCGTCGCCTGGTACCTGGCGGCATGCTTCAGCAACTCTTCATACGGTACCTTCTCGAGAACACGCAGTTCAGTCAGACCCTTAATCATTTCATCGCGGTTAGGAGTTTTCCCATGCCATCCAGCAACATTCTCCATGAAGCTAACGCCTTTGCCTTTCACCGTGTCAGCAAGAACAAGGAGCGGCCGGCCAGAACCATCAGACATCGTGCTCAATGCATCGACAACCTGCTTCATATCGTGGCCATCTATCCGGACAACACGCCAGCCAAAGCTCTTGTACTTCTCTTCAAGCGGATCAACACCCATCACTTCCGAAACCGGACCATCTATCTGCAACCGGTTGTTGTCTATGATCCCTACAATGCCGTCAAGTTTGTAGTGAGCTGCTTCCATAGCAGCTTCCCAAATCTGACCTTCCTGTTGTTCACCATCCCCCATGATGCAGAAGGTTCGGAGCTGTTTGTTGTTAAGTCGGCCGGCAAGAGCAATGCCCACTGCAATGCTCAGTCCCTGGCCAAGTGAGCCCGTTGATACTTCGACACCGGGGAGTTTCAACCAGTGCGGATGCCCCTGGAAAGGGGAGGAGAGTTTGCGCAGCAGCATCACGTCCTCCAGCTTGCAGAAACCTGCAAATGCCAACCCGAGATAGAGGCTTGGTGCCTTATGACCTGTTGACCAAATGATCCGGTCGCGATCCTCCCAGGAGGGATTCTCAGGATCATGATTGGCGATCTTCAGATACAGTGCCGCAGTGATATCCATAATGGAGAGTGTTCCACCAGCATGACCCGAGCTTGCCGCACAGAGTGAGACAAGGTTGTAGCCTCGCATCATGCGAGCGGTTTCAATGAGGTCTGCTACAGCATATTCGCGTCGTGGTCGGAGAGTCTTACTGTTGAAAAGTGACATAGGATTACGTTTTCATTTGTACGAATGCAGCGCCTTTACGTAGTTCGCCCTCTCGAATGCAGACGGATCAGCGACAGCCTTCTGGCTCATACTTCCCTTCATTTGTTGTATGGAGATATACTCATGCTCGAGCATCCAATGGTGCAAGTCTGAAAGCACCTGAGCAATATGCTGGGGACCGTTCTTCAAGAGAGCAGAGCACATCATCGTAACATCTGCACCGGCCATCACCATCTTGATGACATCCTGTGCCGTGTGTATTCCGCTGGTCGCTGCCAAGCTCATTTTCATCCGGCCGTAGAGGATCGCAACCCAGCGGAGCGGCAACCGCATCGAGTTGGAGGAACTCAACACCACATTGGGTTTCACCTCCAACGTTTCAAGGTCGATATCGGGCTGATAGAAACGGTTGAACAACACCAGTCCATCTGCACCAGCGGTTTCCAGACGCTTTGCCATGTGCGCCATCGAACTGAAGAACGGACTTAGCTTCACGGACACAGGAATTGTCACTGACTGCTTTACCGCGTGCAGCACTTCGAGGTAGCGATCTTCAACATCACTTGATGTGATATCTTGGTCCGTTGGGATATAATAGACATTCAGCTCAAGTGCATCAGCACCAGCTTCTGCAATCTTGTTAGCGTAGCCAATCCACCCGCCAGTGGAAATGCCGTTCAAACTCCCAATCACCGGAATGTCCAACGACTGTTTCGCTTTTCGCACCAGATCAACATATTCGTCAGGGCCGATGTTGTACTCTCGCGCTTCCGGAAAGTAGGTGAGCGCTTCCGCGAAGCTCTCTTTTCCATAATTCAGGTAATGATCAAGCTCCGCCGCTTCGTGCGCAATTTGCTCTTCGAAGAGCGAATACATAACGATTGCCGCGGCGCCTGCATCCTCGAGCTGCTTCATACCATCGATAGTGTGCGACAAAGGACTTGCAGATGGCACAATGGGATTTCTTAGTTTCAAGCCAAGGTATGTGGTTGAGAGATCCATGATGTACTACTCTTGTTAGATGGTGGATAGATTGTTTACAACGTCGTCCGATTGTCGGATCGTTATTTGTCGAGAACCCGTGCGAGGAGCAACAACTCCGGGTCGATAGGTTTCTGCACTCCTACAACTTCGCTGAGGGGTGTTGCAGTAACGGCTCCCTTCAACATTCCAACCAGCGCACTTTCCTCGCCATTCGCCAGGGCCGCAATGGCTCCCGCACCAAGTCGGGTTGCCAGAATCCGATCATACGCAGTAGGTGCGCCGCCCCGCTGGACATGCCCCAGTGTTGTTGATCGTAGATCGAAGCCCACGCGGGCGCTGTGCTCTTTGAAGTAACTCACCAATGCCTCAGCATTGTACTTCGCCCCCTCCGCCACAACAACGAGGGCATGCGCTTTGCCGCGCTCATAGGCTGCGCGTAGTCCCTGCGCCACCTGTTCAGGCGTCGTTTCTATCTCGGGCACAACAACTACCTCAGCACCGCCGGCAATGGCAGTCATAAGGGCGAGATAGCCACATTTGCGTCCCATAACTTCAACGAGAAACGCACGCATGTGCGACGAGGCGGTGATCTTCAGTCGATCGATCGCTTCGAGAGCGATATTGAGCGCCGTGTCAACACCGATGGTGATGTCGCTTCCGACAAGATCGTTGTCAATAGTTGAAGCCACACCGACAACGGAGACACCCATTTGTGAGAGCGCAAAGGCACCAGTTTGTGATCCGTTCCCCCCAATCACTACGAGTCCGGTAATATCCCGCTGCCGCAATTCGCGCAGCGCGGCCATGCGACCTTCTTCCGTCTGAAACTCCAAGCAGCGTGCACTGCCGAGTATCGTCCCCCCCTGCTGGATAATGCCGCCTACGGACCGAGCATTGAACTCCTGGAAGTTCCCCGAAACCAATCCGGCATAGCCACGTTGCACACCGAACACTTCCCACCCTTGTTCGAGAGCGCAACGCGTGACTGCCCTGATTGCTGCATTCATACCGGGCGCATCACCCCCCGATGTCAAGACAGCTATCCGTTTCATCTTCCGCTTACCTCACTTTAAGACATCAATTGTGCGAGACCTGAGGTGCAGGCTTGGTGGAAGCACCGTTCCCTTCCTTCGCCATCTCTTCGAGCACTTCCCATCGTCTATTCACGTCTTCTTGTGCAAGAACCATCAGTTGCTTGGCGGCTTCCGGATCGCTCTTCGTCAACATCTTATACCGCGTTTCAAGATATGCGTAGTCGGAGAACTTGATCTTCGGTGCCTTGGAGTCAAGCTTCAATGGATTCTTTCCTTCTTTAAGCAGCATCGGGTTGTAGCGGTACAACGGCCAGTGACCACTATCGACTGCCGCTTTCTGATTCACCATCCCTGTCGTCATGTTGATGCCGTGTGCTATGCAATGGCTGTACGCAAGGATTATTGATGGGCCATCGTACGCCTCTGCCTCGAGGAACGCACGAATGGTTTGCATGTCATTCGATCCCATGGCGACTGCAGCAACATACACGTTCCCGTATGTCATCGCAAGCAGACCGAGATCTTTCTTTGCTCGCGGCTTCCCACCCGCGGCAAACTTGGCCACCGCTCCGCGTGGTGTCGACTTGGACATCTGGCCACCCGTATTGGAATAGACTTCAGTATCAAGGACGAGAATATTCACATTGCAGCCTGAAGCGAGAACGTGGTCGAGTCCCCCAAAACCGATATCGTATGCCCAGCCATCTCCACCCATAATCCAGACACTCTTCTTCACAAGGCTGTCTG
>Ga0208980_10002869_pt1 | contig 10455 bp, 8 predicted proteins | sample WetSurMetagenome_3_FD_187993 | JGI IMG/M metagenome (GOLD analysis project Ga0208980, IMG submission 187993) | Wetland microbial communities from Twitchell Island in the Sacramento Delta, sample from surface sediment Aug2011 Site A1 Bulk (version 2) | ecosystem: Environmental > Aquatic > Marine...
CCGCCCAGCGTCTCAGGATTCGTTCCATCTTGATTACCGTGGTGGTCACACTGGCAATAATCATTTCCATTTTTGCAATATTCGCCTGGCGTCAATCCACCTCTCATGCTGCTATCAATCACAGTTTAAATTTGGCGAACGCTGCCCAGCAGGCGAATCAATCTGGTCGGGGAGACCTTGCGCTTGCCTTAACTCTTGAATCAGTCAAAATTAAACAGCCTCCATTGGAAGCAATAACCACTCTACGCACAGTCGCACTAGATTCTGGAACGAGAGCTATCCTGAGCGTACATAATCATGCGGTGCGGGCGGTGGCGTTTTCACCGGATTATCACATCGCAGCCTCAGGTAGCTGTGCTGAAATGGATGCCCAGGGATTCTGCTTGGCTGGCGAGCTGATCCTCTGGGATCTGGATTCTCAGCAAGTGCTGCATCGTTGGCTAGCGCATTCGGACTGGGTTATTGCGATTGTATTCAGCCTGGATGGTCAAACGCTCATCTCGGGTGCCGAAGATGGTTCATTAATCCAGTGGAAGACAAATGGGGAGTGGGTTCGAGAATTCGTCGGTCATACAGGAAGCATCAATGACTTAGCCATCGTGGCAAACACTGGAAGCCTGCTCTCCGGTTCAGCAGACGGAGTTTTAATTCTGTGGGATTTAACCACTGGGGATATTTTGCAACGTTATGGAGAATCTCTCAGCCCAATTGTCTCAATTGCGGTGGCGAAAGACAAGCTGATTTCGGTTTCAGCTCACCAGGATGGTAGCCTGGTGTTGTGGAGTCTTTACAAATCTCAGCCTATAAAAATTATTACAGGTTGGGGTTCTGATATCGATTCAGTTGCCATCAGTCCGGATGGCAACTGGATTCTCTTGACAAACCGTACCGCGGCAGATTTGTTCCTGCGTAAGATCGACGGCCAGACTGGTAACTTGCTTAACCAACAACTGTTTGGTTGCACACCAAGTGATTTGGCTCTCAGTCCCGATGCATCTTATGTCCTCGTTGCCTGTCAAACCGCAATTTTTCAAGTCGATATTCAGAATTGGAATATTCAGCGGAGTTTTAGTGAATCTCCCAACTTTATTACGGATATCTCCATCAGCCAAGACGGGCGCTTGGGTCTTTCCGCCTCCTCAGATGGTACCTTGCGTCTCTGGAATTTAGGGAGCCAGCTCGATTACCAGATCACTCAAATCAATACTGATAAATTAAACGCGATGGATATTAGCGCGGATGGAAAATATTTATTGTTAAATGACGCCTCGATAATAGGTCCCGAACAACCGGCTCTGTGGAATATTTCTCAAGGAAAGGTTGTACGGATATATATTGGTTTTTATGGAGCCATTAGTCCAGGTGCAGTCAAAATCAGCCCGGACAACCGTTTTGTTGCTGCAGCTGGATATCAGCAAAGTGTAACATCATCACTCGTGATGCTCTGGGATTTGGAAAGCGGAATTGTAAAGTGTCAATTTGAGGGTTATCAAGCCGTAGGTCGTGCTGTGGCATTCAGCCCCGACAGTTTGTACCTGCTCGGAGGTTTTCAGGATGAAAAAACAAAATCTGGTCGGCTGATCTTGTGGGATGTCCAGACGTGTCAGCGTGTCCGCCAATTTGATACCAACCAGGATGTCACCAGTATCACCTTCAGTGCAGATGGGACACGCGCCATCACTGGGACAGCTTATTTTGGCAGAGCTATCCTTTGGGATGCTGCCACCGGGAAAGAAATTAAGCGTTTTTCCTATTTTGATTATGGACCTGTAATGTCGACAGCTTTTGGACCAGGGGAATACACAATCTTGGGTTCTGGTCTTGCCGATCTATATCTATGGGACGTTGATACGGGGAAAATCATCCGCCGATACTCAGGACATAAAACATTTCCCTACAGTTTAACCATCAGCTCAGATGGAAAGTATGTCATCTCCAGTACATTAGATGGCGATGTGATCCTTTGGGATTTCTTATCCGGTGAAGAACTGCATCGTATCAATGCTCATGCTGGGGTTTACAATGTTCTGTTTGGCACGGATGGTAAAACTGTTTATGCAGCTTCACAGGATGGAAAACTTATCGCATGGCACATCGCCGAGAAATCCCTGCCTGAGCTGCTCAACTGGATCGACTCAAACCGCTATGTGCGTGAGCTCACCTGTGAGGAACGGCAACAATACCACGTGGATCCGTTATGTAAACCTTAAAAAGTATTCTTGTTTTTAGCGGGACTGGAACAAATTATGTTCTCGCTTACGATATGTCTACCCTCAACCCCCATCTTTTACATACCGGTCAAAGAACTCGAGGGTACGTTTCATTGCAAGGTTGAAATAATTTCCTAAATTGTGGTTATCCCCTTCATATTCAAAATATTCCACCACTGCTCCCGCAACCTGTGCCTGCAAGAACAGGTCTTGAGAGAATTTGATGGGCACCTCCGTATCGCCAGTGCCATGGTGCAGCTGGATGGGTCCTGAAAGCTCATTTAAATATGAATTGGCAGAAATCCCTGACCAGAAATCAGGATTTTTAGCAGGTGAGCCGTACGTATTCTGCCAGCGTGTCCGCCAACCGGAGCGGAAATTGGGGTTAGGAGTGGGGGTCGGCACCCCTGGTGTTGGCAGACGCCAGCAGCACAGCATGTCAGGGTAAGACCCAACCACACCTGCCCAGATCACCCCGGCCTTGATATCTTTCGAGATGGTCATTGCCCTTAAGGTTAAAAAACCGCCCATAGAATGCCCCCACATACCAATCCGTTGTCTATCCACCTGCGGGAAAGCTTTCAAGGCAGCGACCGCGTTCAGCACATCCACAGTGTATCCAGGGTCACCGTATGCCCCGGTTGCTTCCCCTTCAGACCGGTCATGACCGCGATAATCAATCTTGTAGACGATGTAGCCGTTTTTTGCCAGTTGATCTACATAAGCCACGTATCTCTCTTCTGTCTTGTAAACATCTGGAGGGATATAGCCATGGTTGAACACGATTGCCGGCCATCCAGAAGCGGGCATTTCCCCATTTGGGATGGTTAATAATCCATATATTCTTAATCCTTCCGATTCGTACCAGGCAATATAGCGAGAATAATTCCCACCGGGCTTTAATATTTCTTCGATAATAATTTCACTGCCTGGATATGCTGTTTCCCTAGCTGCCAGGATGTTCATCGGATGTAAAGTAGGAGTACTGGTCGGGGTTATCGTTGCTACCGCAGTTGCGCTAGGTTCTGGTGTTTTGCTGGGAGCTATGGTTCTTGTGGGATTTTTGGTAGCCGAGGGTACATTGATCGGTGTTTGTGTGGGGGTGATTGACGCCTCTTTTATAACCTCATCTCCCACGTGGCTACACCCACTGATCATGAAGACAAGGATCCATCCTACGGCTACCCATTTAGGTAGATAGTTTGAAAATTTATTCTTACCAGTAAATAGCTTCATCGTGAATAACCACCTGTATGCTTTTTATTATAGCCAGTTTATTTCTTTTATATTTAATAAATTGGTAGACTTATCAGCGATCTATAAGAAATAGCTTAGCAGGTCATCGTAAAGCCTAAATCTTGCGTAAAACAAAACTGAGGTAAAGCGTATCCCCTGTGGCAAGGGCATTTGCCAGATGCGAGCAGTCAACGCCAACCAAGTGAATCGCCAACCAGGTGAGATTTCGCGGTAACAGATTTTGTATCATCTGATCCGTTTTGCTCGTTGCAATCGGATAGACTGAAGTACATTCTTCGTCCAACCCCACCGGTTCATCCAACAAGGTCGCTGGTTGCACATCTCGCCTGCGTACAATTGCATTTTCTCTACCAATAAGCAGTTTCTTTGTCCCCGTGTTCCCTATTTTGTCAGGATCCTTTTTTAACCGGGATCATAGATCCCGGTCGAACTTGAGCGATCAGCTACAACTCAATAGCCGCCATCAGCGATGGCGGCTATATCATTCTTATTTCTGGTACTGCACCAGGGCCACACCCGACCTGAACATCTTCGTCTCCACCAGCTTGAACACGCCAATATCATCATTCCAAAAAGGAATGGTCCATCCAGTGTATTTGAATCCTTTTTACCTCCGGATGCTTCAATGACCCCATCCAGGAATATAAACTCAGATACAACCAGTATAATCATGCTCTTTTTAGAATGCACCCAGTCGATTAGGTGATTCTATCGGTATTATCTGGCCGATGTCCCACATCTCGATGATTTTACCTTTATCAAATCGAAAGATATGGACAACTGCCATCCCTGGTTCGCCGGGTTTCAGGATTAGATTTGAGTGAACTGCTACCAGGTTTGCATCCCCAAGCACATTTTTGACCATTAATCGCTTGTTCGGAAATTGAGCATGATTCTCGATCATCCCATGTTTCAGGGACGCGAACTCTGCTGAGTAGTAGACATTATGGTGTTTGCCATGGATATTGACATAATTATCATATGCTTCATTAATGGAGCCTGCTACAACAAGTTGAAGGAAATCCACAGCGATCTCTTTTTGCGTTTGGAGACTGCTCTTATTGGTCATTTAGACCCCTCCTTTGGTTCATAAATCATTCGAAGTACATTTTTTATACCAGGATTTCGAGAAATTGTTCATCCCTTAGATCTACTTCGCTTGCATATACTTTGATTCGTCGACTTCATCGTGGGTGAAAAGAAGTAATTGGCTTGCCTCAATTGCTCTATTATCTTGACGGCTGGTAATAAAGCAGAACATTACCATTACGGAACGTTCTCGTTTTAAGCAACCTCAGCTTGATTAACTCATGATCATCCTTAAATAAGGGTATACCTGAACCGAGTAAAATCGGGTTTACCAGCAACCGAAATTCGTCGATTAATCCATGTCTGATGAATGTAGACGAAAGCTCGGCGCTTCCGAAAATGAACAAATCTTTACCGTTTCCTTTTTTCAATTTCGTCAATTCTTTGACAGCATCACCCTTCATCAAGCTGGTGTTATTCCAATCCACTTTTGTTAATGTTCTTGAAAAAACATATTTTGGTAATGAATTCATCAGTTTCGCAGTTGCAGGTTCTCCGTCTAGTCCAGCTGGTGTTGGCCAGATATTTGCCATAAGCTGGTAGGTTACACGCCCGAAAATCAGGCCATCGGTTGAGTTGAGTTGCTCAATAGCAAATTCATTGAATTCATCATCTACCTGGTGCCAGGTAATATCATTTCCGGGTCCTTCAAAGAATCCATCCAGGGTTATCAAGTTGAACAGGATTGCATTTCGCACTGTTTCCTGCTATCACCTACAGAAAAAAGACGCAGACCTCATAATAGTAAAAATATTTACACCGTTACAGCCAATGTATCGTAAAAGACACCGAGACAGACCCATTACAAACGAATATTGTGTTGCCATTGCCTGTTGTTTGATTTCATTGATACCATATTAAGGCAATGATTCCTGGTTATGTTGAAATTTTTTCCTCACATTGTGGTTTCGTGGTGGAGCGTGAGTTTCAAGTGAGACAAGTAACCTGGTCGAGATTAAAGCAACCTCATCCACTGCAGTTTGGAATGCAACCTGATTGGCTTTCGATGGTTTGGTAAAACCGCTGATTTTGCGAACATACTGCAATGCAGCTGCTCGAATCTCTTCTTCGTTGACAGGTGGATCGATATTATAGAGGGTATGAATATTCCGGCACATAGTTCATCCTAAGCACTCTGCTAATTTATCAAAAGATTCATTCCATCCTGCCTTGGTCATCTCGAGTATCTCACCTTCGGGTAACCCACAATGCTCCAGGGTCAGTCTGGTTTTTCCGTCTACATCTTCAAGGGTTAAATAGACTTCCATCTCGAGGGGAATTTCGGTGGTCATTCCATAGTAGGTTGCCGGGACTACATTTCCATGTTCATCAGCAAAGGAATCAGTCATGAAGATTCGGTTTAGTTCAATGATTTCTTTGTAGATACCTGTACTCCAGATATCCTTACCGTCGGGTCCACGCATGCTACTATGATGCTTGCCTCCCACCCGCAGATCAAATTTTGCATACGGTGCAGAGTAATCCTTTGGTCCCGACCAGCACATATATTTGTCGGGATCGGTCCAACTTTGCCATACTCTATCGCGAGGGGCATCGAATATCCGCGTGATTATCAAGCTTCTCAGGTTTCCTTCATGGTGTGTCATTCCAACGCAGCTTCTTTCTCGAACTCATCATAAAATTCGTTCTTCTCAACTAGCTCATTCAAGCGATTGGTGGTCTCGATTGTCCCTTCTTCCATCTTCCATTGCAGCATCCGATCGCGGTCTTCAACGGATTGAAAGATGGTTTTAGATGTCATGATGGTGGTTCCATCCTGATCGGCGAATTTATCAATGACGAGGGTGGCATGACCAGGCATCCCTTCATATTCCATGGTATACACCAACCGCTCGGGGATTATCACATCGTGATACACACCATGGAATCCGTACTCTTTCCCATCTTGATCCCACTGCAAGATACGCCATGAACCTCCGGGTGTCACTACCATTTTATGAACCTTCGTGGTCAACCAACGTGGTCCCCACCATTGGGGTACCAGCAATGGATCGGTAACTATTTTATAAACAACCCCTTCCGGTGCAGTAAATGTCCTGGTTACGATGACCTCCTGTCTTCCTGGAGGTGCGAAAAAATCAGTGTGGGCCATGTGAGTCACTCCTTTCGAAGACTTACCGATATTTGTAAATATATCTCCAATAAATTCGGGTAGAGGTTGGAGCTAAAGTCAAACCCCTCGGGGGAATATTGACAAATATCATTTGGTAAGATATCAAAATCTTGTAATGATCTGTTAGCCTTCTCCTTTAGGTATTATATTCAGTGTCATGAATTTTAATAATTAATATATGATAATAATTATCCAATATGAAACTATTTATTGCAGTAGGTCATTGGGACTTCCGAAGGTGTGACATCCTTGGTCGCTTATAATTTATGGTTTCCGAACTAAGTCGTTCGTCAAGCAAATAAGATAGATAAGCCCTCCCCAAAGTTTAGGGGGATGGAATTGTGGGGGATAATCAAGGCAATTAATTTTGATCCAGCAATTTGCTCCCACATTCATTAGGTGGTTGGATTTATAAGCTTCCAACAAACCGAAAAACTCATTTCTCCAGGCCTGGCAGGTTTTTACTCCACCAGTTATCACCACTCTGGTAAATCACACACATAGCATGCTCTTAATCTGCCACAATTATTCCAATTGGAAATTGTCAAAAATGATATACTGACATCTGGTTTTTCAATGATTTATAACCTGTTCAAGTTTAGTATAAGCAAAATTTTAGTTATAGATGTAATAGAAAATGACAGGTAAGTTTTTCAAAGGAAAAAATAAACGAATTCAACAACTGTTCCTGTTGATACTCCTTTCCATTTGCATCTTCCAATGTGTAATAGTCATTAATGGATATGCATTGCTTATGAGTAAGCGGATTTGGCGTAACCGCTCGTTGGATTCATATGGAAGAAGTGCAGTTTTTTTTCTTGGCAGTACAGGTGCAGACTTTATGAGGTTTATTGTAAAAAATACACCTGTCGATAAATCTGTAGTTGTTGCAGAACGCTCAGCTGCTTTCGCCTCCCAAAATGTCCTTCAATTTTACCTATTACCTCGTGCTATAGTGGCTTGTGATTGTGAAATTCTGGGTGGTAAATGTAATCCATGTCTGCAGTCTCCTGATAGTTTTATTCCAGTGACAAAGAATTTTCCTCCGCCAGGATCTGTTGGAACAGAAAAGGTATTTACCAAATTTTCTCCCGAATCGGGTAATAATTCTGATTATTATTTAGGCATCTATGGACCAAAGCAGGTGAACCAGCCATCTCCCGATGTAGACGGTATAGGGGATTTTCGCCATTTAATTAAGGCTCTTTGCATGGATATCATTGTCTTATTTTGTTTAGGTTTCCTCGGATTTGTGGGAACTACCCTGGTTTTTTCTGAAATCAATTTCCTTGATGCAATTAGCCTTGCAATACCTGCAGGTGCAGCCATATTTTCATGGTCAATTTTCTTAGCCTCATGGGCTGGGCTATCCATAACTCTAAACAATATAATAATTCTCTATCTGTTAAGTATATTTTTGTTCCTGATATTTTCCAGACTATTTTCCAATCGTCGCATTTTCCAAGTAAATATTAGTGAGCGGAATAACTACTTCTCTCAGATACGTAACCTTGATTGGCCGTCTATTGTGCTTATCGTCGGTATTATTGCCATGGTTATGCTCGCGTTTTTTATCTCAGTCGGAAGAGGGTATTCAAATTACGATGACATCGCCATCTGGAGCTTGAAAGGATATGGTATTGCTGCTAAAAACTCAATATTTGCGGATCATTTGTTGGGAGGGCATGGACTTGCTTATCCACTTTCACTTCCGCTGTCCATAACCATTTTCAAACTTGCAAGTGGAGATATGTTACCTGGCTCAAAATTATTAATCCCCATATATACTGTTGCTCTTCTATGGGGATGTTTCAGATTTTTAACACGCCATGGAGTGAATTCTCGAATTGCATTAATTGATATATTCTTACTAATCACTGTACCCCAGTTTTTTTACTATTCTACCCTTGGATACGCAAATGTTCCGTTTACAGCATGCCTCCTATTAGCTGTTCTGTGGGGCATTAATGGATTAATGGATGGCAATAAAGGAGAATTATTAATAAGTAGTTTTCTATTTGGTTTTTCCGGTTGGATGCGTCCTGAAGGAACATTGTTTGCAGGAATTCTTATCCTGGTTTTGCTTGCCTGGTACTTCCTTGTGAAGGGATGGAAAACATGGAGGATCGGATTTTGGCTTCTGCCTGGCCTGGTCATTCCTATTGTCTGGTTGATATTCGCACGGAATTATGTTCTGGAAGATCAGGCTGGCGGCGCGCTTAAAGCCCTTTTCAATCAGACACAAGGTGGTCATTTTATTAATCTCGAACCGCTCATCATGACTGCTCGTTATGGGATCGATACCTTTTTTAATCCAAAAACCTGGGGGCTAATCCTGCCGTTGGTTCTGATTTTATTCATCATTACCTTACCAAGATTGATTCGCAGACCTAACCGGGTAGCTTTGCCTCTATTATTAGCTACCCTGGTGACTTTTCTCATACCTGCAGCACTATTTTTTATTGAATCGACCACTGAAGGTAATTTCAGCACTTTCTTATCGATGAGTTTCGATCGGGCATACCTTCCAGCAATGATTTTAAGCATAATAACGATATCGATTATATTTTTTTCAAACCCCAATGCAGCATTGTCTGTTGCGAGCGCCTCAGTTAATCACGAGCTTAAGTAAAATCATTCTACCTCGATCATGTGCATAGCTTCATTTATATATCACTAACAGCTAGAAGATGATCACTATCAACCAATTCCCACCTTCTCCGAATACCACAGTTTTCGATCCACCAGATCTCATCTGCAATTTTTTGGATGAAGTAGCGGTCATGCACCACCGCCAACACCGCTCCTTTGTACTGGCTGAGGGCTTGTTCAAACTGTATCCGACTGGGGATGTCAAGGTGGTTGATCGGCTCATCCAACAACAGGCAATTGCAACCATCTGCCACGAGTTTCGCCAGAAGCAAACGAGTGCGCTGACCGTAGCTAAGCAAAGCAACCGGTTTGATGGATTCATCGCCTACAAAGAGAAAATACGCTAAAAAGGATCGTGCAGCGGTTTCATTTGGGAAATATTCCTTGATGATATCAACGGCGGTTAAGTTGGGGTCTAGTCCAGCTTGATCCTGAGTGAGGTAGCCCATTTTGACCGTGCTATTGAGATGGACTGCTCCTGCCAGGGGTTGGAGCTCACCGGCAATAGTGCGGAGCAGGCTGGTCTTTCCGCAGCCGTTAGGCCCGGTAAGAACGATACTCTGTCCAGCATGCAGGTCGACATTAACACCACTTAGCAATGGATGGGATGGGTGATACCCGATACTCAAGTCTTCCAGCCAAAGTACCGAGCGGCTCAAGTGGTGGGGGGTCTCAAAATCGAGCTTGATCGTGCGGTCTTCCTTTGGTTTTTCGACCCGCTCACCCGATTCCAGATAACGGTTCAATTTCGTCTGTCGAGAGATGGCTTTCTTTGCCACCTTTTTAGCAAGACGTAGCTGGTGATCATTGGCACCTTTTTGTTTATACACTACCCCGCGGATACGCAGGAAGGATTTCTCACGCTCAGTGTGGGCAGCTTGCTCACGCGTGTGGAGGATATCCCTTCGCAGACGTTGGATCTCAACTTGCTGGTCGTGATAGGCTGACCATTGTTGATCGATTTCAGCTTGCCTCTGGCTAATGTAGTTGGAATAATTGCCGGTATATTCGCGGATGCACTTCTTGAGGGTGTCCATTTCGAGGATATGGGTGACAGTGTGGTCCAAAAAAGCACGATCATGTGAAATGATCAGCGATCCGCAAGGCGAATGG
>Ga0208980_10002870_pt1 | contig 10454 bp, 9 predicted proteins | sample WetSurMetagenome_3_FD_187993 | JGI IMG/M metagenome (GOLD analysis project Ga0208980, IMG submission 187993) | Wetland microbial communities from Twitchell Island in the Sacramento Delta, sample from surface sediment Aug2011 Site A1 Bulk (version 2) | ecosystem: Environmental > Aquatic > Marine...
TACTTCGTCCGCACGTACAGTGAGCTGGGGCTTCTGCTCCGATACGGCGGTGCGTTCGAGCGTATTGATCTGATTCTGATAGGAAAGTCCCCTGTCATACGGATGGTCGGTGACAAGATCCACCTCTGTGGACATCGCCACGATCACCAGTGCGAGAATGCCGATGACGAACACCACAAACACGGTAACAATCCCTGTTCCCCAGTGAATTCTCATCGCTGTTTCCCTGGTCCGAGAAATGTCGTTGGTACGGCATGGAGGTCCTTCCCCCCCGCCGATACACCAATGCTGAGAGGTGTACTGATGCCGTGAAGGTCGTCCCGGTTGAGTGTGATCAAGAGCTTCCCTTCCCTGACTGATTGCGAGCCCGCAATCAGGGAGTCGCCAATAACCTGGATGTTCCCCCTGACTTCCTCCAGACGGAACTGGACCTCTGCCGGCTCGAATGTCTTGTTCAGGATCTTGACGTCATAGACGTTGCTGACCCTTCCGTCCGGCTGCTCCTGGAAAAACATTCCGGGTGTGCGCAGAACAGTGATGTCAATCTCCTGTCTGTTCACGAGCAAGATAGTGAGCACCACCATGAGCAGAACCAGCAGAACGGTATAGGAGATCACACGGACGGTCCAGCGGAATCCGGTTCCCGCTGAAATTCCGGCTTCGGAGTCGTACCGGATCAGACCCCTGGGCTTGTTGATCTTCTCCATGACTGCGTCGCAGGCATCGATGCACGCCGTGCAATTTACGCACTCGAGTTGCGTCCCGTTGCGAATATCAATGCCCGTCGGGCAAACGTCCACACAGAGGTCACAGTCGATGCAGTCTCCTGCGGTTCGCCGTTCACTTCTTCGGATCTTCCCTCGCGGTTCGCCGCGTCGGTAGTCGTAGGCAATGACGATAGAGTTCTGGTCGAGCAGCACACCCTGCAGACGTCCGTAAGGACAGACCAGAATGCACGCCTGTTCTCGGAACCAGATGAAAATCCAGTAGAAAAGTCCCGAAAAGAGTACCATTGCCGTCAAGCCGGCAAGGTGTTGCGACGGGGGATCGGCAATGATCGTCCACAGCTGATCGGTGCCGATGATCCATGCGAGAAAGATGTTGCCGAGAACGAAGGCGAGAAGAAAGTAGATCGTGTACTTGACGAACTTGCGGAGAATCTTCCTCCCGGTCCACGGAGATTCGTCCAGCCGGCGCCGCCTGGTGTGATCCCCTTCGATCCAGTGGTCGATGCGGCGGAAGACCATTTCCATGAACACCGTCTGTGGACAGACCCACCCGCAAAAGAGTCGTCCGAAAACGACGGTAAAAAGGATGATGAACACGATGAGTGTGATCATCATCAGAACAAAGAGATAGAAGTCGTGCGGACCGAACGCAGTGCCGAAAAGGATGAATCTCCGTTCAGGAATGTTGAAGAGCATGAACGGATGCCCGTGGACGCTCACGAATGGCATTCCGAGAAGGAAGCCGAGAAGGAGAACGCTCAGGGCTGTCCTCAGCCGGTAATACAACCCTGAGGGCTTCCTCGGATAGATCCACTTCCGCTTCCCTTCGCTGCTGACGATACCCAGCCGGTCCCGATAGGTGTCTCGCGGCCCAGCACTCATGGCTTTGTTACTGTTGGGTTCTCCGGGGGAGTCACGGCAACCGGCGTGGCACCCTTCTCTACGTACAACTTTCCTTCAGGCTTCTTCGCCCCCGGGGGATTGGTGCCGTGCAGCGAGAGAACAAAGCTGGCAATTTCCTGGATCTGCTTTGGTGTGAAGACCAGCTGCCAGCTGATCATCCCCTTGGCAGGGACCCCCTGTTTGATGGTGGAGTAGACGTTGCGGATGCCACCCCCGTGGATCCAGTAGTCATCAGTCAGGTTGGGGCCGACCTGTCCCTGTCCCTTGTTCCCATGGCATGAAATGCAGAATTTCGCGAACTCCTGCCCGCCGCGTTCGATCGCGGCGGGATCGGTCAGTGCGATGAGTGTGTTTTCGTCGATATTCCCTTCCGTGGCCATAACGATGCGGCGCTGGAGATCCGCCCGGACGATTTCCTCCCGGTACTCTTCTCCTGAAAGAGGCGACGATGTAAAGACGTGGTAATCCAGCATATAGATCCCGCCGAAAACTACTGTGGCCAGAAACAACGTCGAAAACCATGGAGGGATCCGGTTGTCCAGCTCCCTGATGCCATCAAATTCATGGTCGAACATTTCGACTTTCTCAACCTTGCCGGAGACCAGGTAGCGACGCAGCCCGGACAATGAGGCTCCCAATCGTGTGAGGTCATCTTCCGGAAGAATCAGCGCAAAGATGGCGAGGGCGACAAGAATGATCGTGAGAACACCGGTAAGTATGAGTGCGGATTCAGTTCTGCCGTCGCTCGCGGATCCGGCAAACGCCGGTGCGGCGGTAAGAAGTGTGAGGGCCAGCGAACGGATGCCGCGGCGCTTGAAAGCGGCAAAGGAGTGCATGGCTTACCTTTCCGTCAAGTGATGTTCTGCAGCAGAATTGTCATCCAGTGGAAGCTGTGACATTTCCCTGATGTAGTTCTTGTCAGCGCGGGCGGCCCAGATGACGATGACTACAAAAGCAGTGAATGTAAGGAGCAACCCCGCGATACCGAGGATCTCTATTCCCGGAATGGATTTCAGGTATTCAGCGAACATGGGTGTACTCCGGGCTATTCCTGTTGGACCTTGATGTCCGTTCCCAGCCTCTGCAGGTAGGCAATAAGAGCAATGATCTCTTTCTGCGGCTCCGCTGGGGCGTTGTTCTTCTGAAGATCGTCGCTGATTGCTTGAGCCTGGGCGCGAAGATCTTCTTCCGCCCTTGCTTCATACCCGGGTGGATACGGAACACCCAGTTTCCGCAACGCGTTGACCTTGGTGGCCGTGGTGGCAACGTCCAGGTCCTGCGCGAGCAACCAGGGGTACGAAGGCATGATCGACCCGGGAGACATCGAGCTCGGCTCGTTCATGTGGAGATAGTGCCACAGATTCGGGTATTTGCCCCCCACTCGATGAAGATCGGGCCCCGTTCGCTTGGACCCCCAGAGGAATGGGTGATCATAGACGTATTCGCCCGCCTTGGAGTATTCACCGTACCTCTCCGTCTCGGACCGGAAAGGCCGGACCACCTGTGAATGACAGGTGTTACAGCCTTCACGAATGTAGATGTCCCGCCCCTGGACTTCCAGAGGAGTATACGGTTTCACGCTGGGGATCGTGGGAATATTCGACTTGATAACGTAATTCGGAACGATCTCCACAATCCCGCCGATCAGAATAACGACAAGGGCCAGAACGGCAAACTGTATGGGACGCTTTTCGATCCAGCGATGCCGGAATTCCTTACTCTCTGCATGGTCAAGCATCGGCGGAGCTTCGGCAGGTTCATTTGCGACAAAAGATCCCTGACGGGCGGTCTTGAGCAGATTGACTACCATCAGAAAGACGCCGCCGAGATACAACACGCCGCCAATGGCGCGGATGATGTACATCGGCTGGATCTGCAGAAGGGTTTCGAGGAAGTTTGGATACTGCAGTGTCCCGAGGGGAGTGAATTGTTTCCACATCAGGGACTGTGTCACACCGGCCCAGTAAAGTGCGGAGGCATAGAAGATAATCCCCAGCAGCGACAGCCAGAAATGCGCATTGGCGAGCTTTCGGGAATAGAGTGTGGTGTTCCACATGCGGGGGATGAGCCAGTACAGGATGCCGAACGTGAGGAAACCGTTCCATCCCAGTGCGCCCACATGGGCATGGGAAATCGTCCAGTCGGTAAAGTGGGAAATCGCATTGACGTTTTTCAGTGAGAGCATCGGCCCTTCGAAAGTCGACATCCCGTACGCTGTTACCGCGACCACCATGAATTTCAGAATCGGATCTTCGCGGACCTTGTCCCAGGCCCCCCGGAGCGTCAGAAGTCCGTTAATCATCCCTCCCCAGGAAGGGGCCAGGAGCATGATAGAGAACACGGTCCCAAGGGACTGCGTCCAATCGGGGAGGGCGGTGTACAGGAGATGGTGCGGCCCCGCCCAGATATAAAGGAAGATCAGAGTCCAGAAATGGATGATCGAAAGACGGTAGGAATAGACGGGGCGGTTGGCCGCTTTTGGAAGAAAATAATACATCAGTCCCAGGTACGGGGTGGTAAGGAAGAACGCCACGGCATTGTGGCCGTACCACCACTGGACGAGGGCGTCCTGAACGCCGGCGTAGATTGGATAACTCTTGAGGAAGCTGACGGGGAGTTCCAGCGAATTCACGATGTGAAGGATGGCGACCGTGACGACCGTGGCAATGTAGAACCAGACGGCCACGTACATGTGCCGTTCCCTGCGCCTGAAGATCGTTCCGAACATATTGACAATAAATACCACCCAGATGAGGGTGATGAGAATGTCCACCGGCCATTCGAGTTCCGCGTATTCCTTGCCGGTTGTTGCCCCGAGCGGGAGCGTTGCGGCGGCAGAAATGATGATCATCTGCCACCCCCAGAAGTGGATGCGACTCAACGCATCGCTGAACATGCGGGCCTTGCACACGCGTTGCAAGGAGTAATACACACCCATGAAGATTGCGTTCCCCACGAAGGCGAAGATTACCGCGTTGGTGTGCAGAGGGCGGAGTCTGCCGAACGTCGTGAAAGCCGTCGAAAGATTCAGGCCGGGGGCGAATAACTGCGTGGCGATCAGAATTCCTACAGTCATTCCCACAATTCCCCAGACGACGGTCGCGATCGCAAAACTCTTCACGATCCCGTTGTCGTAACTGAAGCGCTCAGGGTGCATGCTGCTGGTCATGGTTGCTCGTTTGGTGGTTTTCCTTGGTTGAGAGTGGACGGTCGTCAAAGAGGACCCGGATCGATGGCGTGTGTCGGTCCTCGTATTGGCCGGATCGCACGGCCCAGAGAAATGCCGCCAGAAACCCGCCGGCGACGAGGATGCTGAATCCAATCAGGACGACGATGACGGACATCAGCGCAGCCCCCGTTTCCGGGCCAGAAAGCGGACGGTCAGTGTCGTGAATGCCACCACGGTGATTGAACTGAGAGGCATGAGGATTGCCGCGACAAGAGGAGAGAGCTCCCCGCGGAACGCAAAATACAGGCCAACACCATTATAAACGAGAGAAATTGCGAAACTTGCAAGCACGACTCTCACACTGTCACCCGCGAGGCGAAGGAGCGTCCCAAGGTAAGGAAACGCTTTGCCTTCGAGAATGGCATCACAAGCAGGCGAGAACGCAGAGATGTCTTCGGTGAAGGCAATCCCGACATCGCTCTGACGCAGCGCTCCGGCATCATTCAGGCCGTCCCCCAGCATGAGAATGCGGCGCTTTCGCTGCTGGAGTGACCGGACGAACGAGAGCTTGTCTGCGGGAGACTGTCGGAAGCGGAGATCAAGCATTCCCGGGAATTGCTTCGCGAGGCGTTCCCGCTCTGCCGGACTGTCGCCTGAGACTAGGTACAGGTGATAGTGTGTCTGCAATTCGGCGAGAAGAGTGTCAAGTCCCACCCTGTACCTGCTGGCGAACACAAAGTATCCCCTCACGCGTCCGTTGATTGAAAGAAAAACTCTGGTGGCATCTGGTATTCCGCCGCTGGAGAGGATGGCGGGCTCAGGTGATTCATCGCGTACATATTCCTTCGAACCAAGGCGGATCTCTGTGCCGTTGACCGTCCCGCTGATTCCGCGCCCCGGCTCTTCACTGAATCGGTCGATGGAGATGATCGTGGACTGGCCGAACCCCCCGCTGATGGCCCTGCTCAACGGATGATGCGAGTTGCGGGCGAGCGAAAAGAGTGCAGAGGTTTCCCATTCGCTCAGCGGCTCTCCGACAAACTTGATGACCGACGCTCCCCCATGTGTGAGAGTTCCTGTTTTGTCCAAGACAACAGTATTGATGCCCGCCATCGATTCGACAACCCCGCTGTTCTTCAGGAACAACCCGTTTCGGCCGAAAATGCGATACGTTGTGCCAAATGTGAATGGGGTTGAAAGTGCAATGGCGCAGGGACAGGCGACAATGAGAATAGCGGTGATGGCGTCCCACGCGCGGGCAGGATCGGAAGGGAACCAGAGAACCGCTGCGATTGCCGCAAGGACAAGTACTCCCAGGGTGAAGAATTTGCCGGCACTGTCGGCGATCGCCGAGACGGCGTGTGAGCCCTTTGCCGTGCCGGTCGAGTCATTCCAGAGCTGCGTCAGGTAGCTTCGTGAAACTTCACGGATCACTTCGAGTTCAACAGCCTTTCCGACCTGTCTTCCACCTGCATAGACCAGCGTCCCGGGTCCCGCATCAACGGGCCGGGATTCTCCCGTGACAAAACTGTAGTCGATGGAGGCTTCACCCTTAAGGAGAATGGCATCGGCGGGAGCGATCTCGTTGTTCCGGAGAATGACCCGGTCGCCGGGGCCGATGTTGGAGACCGGCACAACACGTTCTTCGCCGTCTCTGGTCGTGGTCACGGCAAGAGGGAAGTAAGACCTGTAATCCCGCTCGAAGTTGAGGCGGTCATACGTCTTACTTTGAAACAGTTTTCCGGTAAGAAGCAGAAGGACCAGTCCGGACAATGAGTCAAGGTAACCGGGATGACCGAGAATGAGGATCTCAAACAGACTTCTTGCAAAGAGGATGAAAATGCCGAGTGCCAGCGGAAGCTCAATGTTGACCATCTTTTCCCGAAGTCCCGCCCAGGCAGCAAGAAAATAGCCTGACGCAGAATAGAAAATGACCGGCAGGGCTAAGAGGATGTTCAGAATATTGAAGACGGTCCGCAATTGCACATCAACATCTGTCGAAGCCAGGTACTCCGGGAAACTTAGGAGCATGATGTTCCCGAAGCAAAATCCGGCGATGCCTATCTTATAATAGAGGGAGTTGCCCCCTGTCGCCTTGGTGGGCTTTTCGAGGGAGGCAAGAGTGATCTGCGGCTCGTATCCCAGTGACGCAAGGAGTTCAACGACCCTCCTGAGTGAGGTTGCGGATTCGTTGAAACGAATCCGGATCTGCTTCTTGAGGAAATCTGCCCTGGAGTCAAGAATGCCCGGGTCTAGGGTATACAGTCGTTCGAGCAACCAGATGCAGGAACTGCAGTGCATCTGAGGGATATCGAACGTTGCAGTGCTGGTGGTCCCGTCTGTGAAATCCCTGAGTTTCCGCACGACCATCGGATCGTCGAGGTAGGAGAAACGCTTGTCCTGTGAAAAGGTGGAAGTACGGCCGGGGGCTTGATCGATCGTGTAATAATCGCTGAGGTTGTTTTCCTGAAGCAGCGTGTAGACGACTTTACACCCGGCGCAGCAGAAGGTTCGGCCGTCGTGTCGAATGCCGCATTCCCTGATCCTGTCTCCACAGTGAAAACAGGTCGTTTCGGCGACGATGTCGGTCTGTTCTTGGAGAGCCATCCCCGGTGCTTACTTTCGTGCGTACAGCTCAAACGTTCCGCCGCGGCCAATTGCAGCTTCAAGAAATGCGAGCGCTCTGGTAACCGGAACCCCCATCATCTTGCGGAGAGCTTTGTGCGTTACGTTCTCGCCGGGAGGGTTCAATCGCATGAGACTCCCCAGGATTCCGCTCCAGTTGTGTTCGGAAGAGAAGAAATGGATATCAAGCGTCTTGAACCCGACTCCTTCCACAATAGAGGTGAGGCTTCTCGGGGTGTAATGATACAGGTGTCTGGGCACATCAAGGTGATACCACCGATTTTTGAACATGCGTGCCTGAAGACTGTCAAGATTCGGCACATTGATGACAAGTAACCCGTTCGCCTTTGTGGCGTCGTAGAGCTTCCTCAGACATGTCAGTGGATCACGCAGGTGCTCGAAGACATGACGGAGGGTTATTACATCATAATGGCGAGCTGGCAGATCTGCCGAGTTCAGATCGCCTTGTTCAATGGGCAACCCCCATGTTGTGGACCCAAATTTCGCGGCCTCAGGTGAGAGTTCGAAACCCTGCACAGCAAACCCGGCTTCCCTGGCTGACTTCAGGAACATTCCCGTGCCGGCGCCAACATCCAGGAGCAACCCGTTTGGTACATACCGCTGGATCCGTACTAGCTGGGATTTCCGGAGCGCACGTGACACACGGCTTGCTTCCATACGGAGGTTGTGATCCAGGCTGTAGTACTCCGCCGGGTAGTATTGACCGAGTTCCTCGTCCGACAGCTCATGTCGTGTGACGCCCAGCCCGCAGGAATCGCAGCGCCGCACCTCAAACTGTCGGTTACTGACCTGCTGATTGCGGTCACTGGCGTGCAGCCACACGGAGAGGACCGCGCCACAGACAGGGCAATTCGAAATTGGCAAGATCATTGTCCTTGTTCTGTCCACCAACTGCTTGAATTCATGGGTTCAGTACATTGGGAGGGGAAATTGCGGATCCGTCTCTGTTCGCCTGCACGAAATCGTAAAAAGATAGCAAAACGGAGGGGAAATACCAAACCTTGATCGGGCCGACTACTTTTCGTATCTTGAAAAGTTGACTTCGGAGCGTAGCGCAGCCCGGTAGCGCACCTGAATGGGGTTCAGGGGGTCGAGGGTTCAAATCCCTCCGCTCCGACGAGAAACAGATCGAAGTCCCGCAGAAGCGTCTCAACCTAACATCCCTCCCTGCTTTCGCTTCACCCGTTCTCATCTTCGCCAGAGTGCGGTATTGAAGTTTGTCTTGGGAGAACACCGTGGTCTCTTTGCGCGGGCCCCAAAGTACCGTCGCGGAACTTCATATCCCCCCTGGGGTGCCGGCACAAGCCAATTGAACCAAGACTGCAGCACGGCACGTTGGTGCTCTTGTTCAGCACAAACCCGACCATTGATCACCACTCATCGCTTACGGAAGTGTGACATGGAACAAGTAGCGATTGCTTCTCGGCTAAACGATAATAGATTGGAGCTGTTGATGCTGTTCTTATCATGCCCGGTGCCGTGCTCAGCCACAATGAGTCACCACTGGGTGTTCTTTTTCGCTCCCTCTTTTGCTGAGAGGCTAGCGCTTTGAGGCGGGGCAGGAGGTTAGCCAGGAAGAGTCACAAACTGTTTCTCTTCTTCCTTGTAACAGTGAGCCGTGTTTTTCCCCAGCCGAGTGAACCATTTCAGCCTGATTCGACTACACGAGCCCTCTGGCATTTTGAAGATTCAACCGGCACGATTATACACGATTGGGTCGGCGGGAACCACGGAGCTGCCATCGGTACTACCATAGTCCCCGGTCGCTTCGGATATGGCCGCTCATTCAATGGCACGAGCGACTTCGTCAACATCCCCTCGGATTCCGCATTCGACTTCGGCAAATACAGCTTCAAGATCGATGTCTGGTTCAAGACTACCGGAATAGAAGAGTTCCTCGTTCGCCGCGGCCTGGCCCCCGTCCCGGGGTTTCAACTCTCCATTCACAACGGTTACGTGTATGGTCAGATTGGCAATCGGGGCGATAGCAGGTGGCCCGATACCCCTCTGACAATATCAAGTGTCTCTAAATACAACGACAATGCCTAGCATCTTGCGACGCTCTACCGCCATCGATCACTCGGCAAGCTGTTTCTGTGTGTGGATGAATCTCCTGCAACACAACCCGTCAATGATCCCATCACATTTCCGATCAACAGCACCCGTCCTCTGACCATCGGTAGGTGGGAAAATGATCTGTATCCAGCTTTTTCCACTGGCTCGATCGAGGAGGTACGCATTTCCTGCACCGAAGTTCTCTGCCGTCCCGCCGTGTCCATCGGCATCCAGCCCCGGGCACTTGGATTTGGGACTCTTGTAACGGGCACGTCCGACACAATGCTTCTCGCAATTGTCAACAATGGTTTCAGCGACAGTCTCAGGATTTCCTCGATAACGTCCAGCAATGTCCGATTCTCTATTGTCCCAACGGTACCACCGATCCCGCCACATGGATCCGCCCGATTGGCTGTAACGTATCTCCCCGCCATTGCCGGACGCGACACAGGATCGATAGTCATCACAAGCAATGACCTGCGCGACCCGGTTTTCTCTGTTCCGGTATCAGGACGGGCTGTTGACCTCACGGATCGGCCGACGATCACAGGGATTGTTCCCCTCAACTCTTCTCAGGCCCGCCTCGTCTGGCTCCAAAGCATCCTTGACGTTGCCAACAGCGTAGACCCCGTGATCGAATACAGTATCTGGCGGCGTGTTTCTGTTCCTCGCATGTCGGCGGCAAACACGACGATCACCCAGACGCGCCCGCTGTCTCTCTTTTCCCTCGACCCGCTCTGGGAATTCGTCGAAACAGTCCCGTCAATGAGATTTGAACGCTACGCCGCCGTGGTCCCCAGATTTTATGACAATCCGTACACTGTTTTTGTTGTGGCTGCGCATACAAGCAGCAGGAACATCTTTATTTCTGCTCCGGATAGTATTGCGCAATACCCATTCACAACAATCGAACCGCGACGGACAGAATTGGTTCCCTCTGAGGTCAAACTGGC
>Ga0208980_10002871_pt1 | contig 10451 bp, 6 predicted proteins | sample WetSurMetagenome_3_FD_187993 | JGI IMG/M metagenome (GOLD analysis project Ga0208980, IMG submission 187993) | Wetland microbial communities from Twitchell Island in the Sacramento Delta, sample from surface sediment Aug2011 Site A1 Bulk (version 2) | ecosystem: Environmental > Aquatic > Marine...
AAACCATATTTTGCTCCATTGATATACATTATCTACTGTATAGTGGGTGGTAACAAAGCCTGAGAACCAGGTGCCTATAAACATTCCAAGTCCGTATGTGACAAAAGTGAACAATCCCTGTGCCGTATTTTTTATCCTCTCATTCGATTTCTTCTCGGTATACATATACCCTGTAACGAAAAAGAAATCGTAACAGACACCATGAAGAATAATCCCGGCATACAACATCCAGAGATTTGCACCGATGTTTCCATAAGCAAAGCAGAGATAGCGGAGGATCCAGGCTGTCATACCTATAAGCAGCATCTTTTTTACCCCGATCCTGTTAAAGAGAAATGGTATAGCCAGTATAAACAGTGCTTCCGAGATTTGTCCCATAACCATTTTTCCTGCGGCATTCTGCATACCGGACTGGTTAAGATAGAGGTTGGCAAATCCGAAATAAAATGACAGGGGTATGCATACAAATATGGCGGCAATGAAGAAAATCAGGTATGGTCGCTCTCTGAATAATACAAGAGCATCGATTCCTAATATCGATCTGGCTGACGATTTTACTTTAGCCTGAGGCGGTGTGTCGGGCAGGGTAAAACTGAACAGCCCAAGGGCGACCGAGACAATTGCAGCCATATAGAATGTCAAAGGGGTTTTCTCAATGCCAAGCAGGGCAATCATGAAACCTGCCACCACCCACCCGACTGTACCAAAAACCCTTACCACCGGGAACTCTTTACCCGGATCGGTCATCTGTCTGAAGGCAACACTGTTTGAGAGGGCTATTGTGGGCATGTAAGCAAGCGAATAGAGAAGGATCACCCAGTAGAAGGGTCCGTTATGTTCGACCTTAGAAGCCACATAGAGCAGTACTCCGCCCAAAATATGTAATACTCCCATTAAACGCTGTGCAGAAAAGAACCGGTCTGCCACCATACCGATAAAAAATGGCGATATCATTGTGGCAATTGCCAGCGCGCTATAAGCGGCGCCTATCTGAAGTCCGGTTGATTTCAGGAATTCAGTCATAAAAGTTCCCATTGTCACATACCAGGAACCCCAGATGTAATACTGCAGAAACATCATGAATGAAAGTATTGCGATAATCTTTGGTTTCATAGGACCAGGTTGTTACATGAGTAATAAAAGGAATTGAGTTTTAAGAATACAAGGTAAAAATTATATTAATATTTCTTATCTGCAAATATTAATTTTTAGTCCTCCTTAAGGAGGTATCTACTATCTGAACAAATGTTTTTTTGAAATACAACTTAACCACAGAGTTGCACGGATTAAGCACGGAGTGACATTGTTTTATTAGAGAATCATTATTCTGCAATTATTTCACCTCACCCCCTCCCGTCCCCCGCTCCCGGGGAGCGCGGGGGAGGCTATTTTAGCCTGTTTTAAGCCCCTCTCACTCCGGGAGAGGGGTTGGGGTGAGGTAAAAAACCAAGTAGAGACATGCCATGGCATGTTCCTACCTGTAAAACACATAATACCAGAATGTATTCCCGAATTGTTTTCTCAATGCAGGTTCTGCAGCTTTGAGATCATTTCCATACTTCTGAAAAACAGTAAGATACTGAGTCCATCGGTTCTGGGCATCAATACTCAGCCGAATATTTCCAAGGTTGGGTGGTGTGCCATTTCTTAATACCTCAAGAGCTACAATTGCCTCTTCTATATGTACCGGAAACCGTGTAAATCCATACCTGGAAAATGAAGGCAGCTCACTTTCAATCCCTTTATAATCCTTCTGAAGCAACAAAAATGCCACCCTGTATTCAAAAGCTTTTTTATTCAATGAATCAGTTGCCAGTATTCTTCCGATATTTATATATGGATCATCAGTAATTGAGAAGAAATCAGATTTTAATCTGGTTCTTCTCTTTTCCCCAAGCTCCCTGTCAGCATTGATGGCAACATCATTAAAAAGCAGTTTCTCAAAGTATATGGCTTCCTTTCTGTAAAAAAGTGTCTTCTTTAAAATGGAAATATATCTGGAAGCTACTTTATAATTCCCATTGATTAGCTCTGTTCTGATAAGCATTTTTAATCCTTCCGGTGAATGACCTTTCATAACCATATTTTCAAAAGCCCAGCGATGGGCTTCGTTGATCATCCCGACAGTATAATAAAAATAACCTCCGCGCCTGAGTATCTCGCCAACCATTTCCCATTTCAGGAAGAGAGTATTCCCATCCTTGCTCTGAGGAAAACTGAAAAGCAGATCATTAAGCTTATTTGTCTCGCAAAGTGCGATATTGTTCAGGAATATTGTGAGCGAGTTGGTAGGATGGTGGGTAAAATTATAAGAGATAAGTTCATCAAACTTATTCTGATAAAACAGTTTTTCCACATGGAAATACTGAGCGGTTTTTTTATCAAGTCGCAGTATTGCAATTGAGATAAGAATAAGTGCAAATAATGTTGAAACACTAAGGATTTTTAGAGATTCAGAAATTCTTATTCTGGCAGGTAATTTAATCCTTAGTCTTGAAAGAGCCGGTAGTGCAGAGAGAAACAGTGCAAAAGGGATAAAGATTTTTTCATGCGTCCCGGGATTTAAATCTGTAAATGGGAAGGTTAGAAGAGTCTTTTCGGTCTGAAAAAAGAGGAATTCTCTTGAAAAATAAAAAATCAAAAAACTGACACTCCACAGGACAGCAATTTTTATAAATAATATTTTCTTTTTTCCAAAAGCAAAATATACTGTCATCATTAGCAGATACATCCAGGTAAACCCGCATGTGGCAAAATAGACCAAAGGAATCAGAAGTACAGGTATCCATCCCCTCCATATATTAACATATTTTATTGCCAGTAAGAAAAAACAGAGTTGAATTAACACTCCGATATTGTTATAAATCATGAAACGGTAATCTGTCTGGAAAAAGAAAAGTGCAACTCCTGTTAACAGGGGGAACACGGCTGAATTATTTCCTGAAATGATCCTTATTATAGCCGAAACTGTCAGAACAATGAGAGTAAGAATAAGAGCTACAACCAATCCGCCTGCAAAGGGATAATAAAAGAAGGTTGTTAATAGTTTTCCAAGCCATATAAGCAACCCTCCCGGCTGGTGCAGGTTTTCTTTCAGAAAATCAGATGAAAAGATGAATAATGATGATTTTTCCTGGTAAAAAAGTACATAATCAGCAAAAAAACTAAAATAAATGAAGGAAGCAGTGAAGAAGAACAGGTATGGTAGAGCTTCCAGGAGGGGAATATTTTTAAATTTAAAACGCTTCAACATAGTAATCATTGTTTAATTATACCATCTTCCTGCTTCCTCTCCATTTACCTCACCCCAACCCCTCTCCCGGGGGAGAGGGGCTAAACAATTCACATCCTGATGATTACCCCCTTCTCTCCTGGGAGAAGGGGGCAAGGGGGAAGAGGTCTAAAGAGTTATTTCTTATACCATTTCGCCTGTATCGCATCGGTTTTTGCAAGATTCCGTATTTTCCCCGGACTCAGATTTATTCTTTCTGTGGAGAATTCAGGAATATTGAAGCTCTTTAAGAATCCCTGGTAAAATTCAGGATCCTCCTGTGGCAAAATAAATGGTTTTTCTGAGTCTCCATTATCATTTATATACGCAATGTATGGTCTGGCTGTCAATCCATCCCCTCTTTTGCTACTGAATACCAGCCATTTACCATTAGATGACCATGAGTGGTAACTGTCGGCAAAGTCACTGTTGAGCCCTAGCTTTGATGTTTTGAAATTCTCCAGATCTATTAAATAGAGGTCTGCTTCCTTATGCCAGATAGAAAAGGTCCCATAATCAAACAGTGTAAAAACTAGGAATTTTCCGTTGGGTGAGATTCTTGGTAAGGAAACGCTCTTGTTTATCTGCGCAGCATCAAAAATTAGTTCTGCCGCTCCGAATGACCGGGTTTGAATATTAAAAGGAACACGGAATAAATTGTATTTAATTTGTTTGTAATCATAATCTTCTCCAATCTGGGGCGCTCTGCAGAAATAAAGGAACTTCCCGTCGGGTGACCATTCGACAAATGTATCCATAAACTTCTCCTTATCTGCCAGCTCGATATTCATCATTTCATTTTTATCAATATCATAAAGTACAAGCGATGACTCCAGGTCGCTCACTTCGACCTTTTTATTATCGGCAGCATGGAATTGCTGGATAATTTTATTGGATGAAAACGCAACAAACCTGCCTGAAGGATGCCATCGTGGATAAACGGCCCCGTTTTTCATCTCCTTAGTTTTCAGATTTATTTTCCTGAAATCACCTTTCGAGTAAAAATATGTTCCTCCCAGTGATCCCCTCATATGAAAAAGAAAATCATCAGTCTTTCCGTTATTGAAGGAGTGGCAGTTTACACAATTATCATCGACGGCACCATTTTCAATCACTGCCTTTGTCTTAAAACTTTCGAGATTGCGAAGGTTAATACTCAGCTCTGCCCAGCTCTCATAACCCGGGTAAAGAAGTCTGTAGTACAAATAAGGATCTATTGGTTCAGGGGCGATCCTGTTCGAAAAGGTTTTATATTTTGTCCATTTATTATTCTCATCCATTGAGTAAACATCCACCTTAAACTCTTTGCCTTTATTGTCTTGAAGCATTTTTCTCCATTTTTTCCCCTGGATTAAAATTTTCCCCGACTTTGAAGAGACTTCAATTTCAGGTCCGGCAGCTGAAGTAAATTTTACGAAATAAGCTGCTCCTGGTTCCTTTACGATGAAGTTAAGCGGTGCAATATTTGGAGGGATAGCAACTTCTGAATAATCGGGTTCCATTTTTGGCAGTAGTTCTGAAACTGTTATATCTCCGGTTGGCTTATTGCTGCAGCTGAATAAAAGAAAAAGCAGAACTATAAAACATATTTGTTTTCCGGGAAAAGTTCTGCTTATGCTATATAGCAGTAGTTGTGTGTATAAAATTATATTCTTTATCAACTTCATTCTACATCCTTTTCATTATTTTCCATCACTACTCTTTTTTAAACAGGCCTCTCCCTAAATCCCCCGCTTTAGCTGGGCAGGCTCTCCCCCGGCTTTGCTTCGCTGAAGCTGCGCGAAAGCGAAGGGTAGGAGGGACTTTAAAATCATGTATCTCATTTTGTTACTACCAATACTTATTGAATATAGTGTAATAAACTGCATGTTGAATAACTAGCCCCTCTCCCCCGGGAGAGGGGTTGGGGTGAGGTAGATTATACCTGCGAAAAGTACTAAAAAATCCGATATATTAACTTCTTCATCGAATTTCCCGGGAGAAACTAAGAAATATGTTATGAACATGCACGATCCTATAGTTAAAAAACATTAAATAGTCCTAAAAATTTGCTTATTTGCCTCTCAATATTTACATTTGGTTACATTCAAAAACTAACCTGAAGAGTATTTTAATTATCAGTTCTCATAAAACTAATCAAATATGAAAAAATCAAGTATTTCGAGACGTAATTTTTTGGGTAAAGCAGCAACTGTTGGAGTAGCAGGAGTAATGGTTCCCTCTATCATAACCAGCTGTTCCCGTGAAACTAAAAAAGTTGTTGCTATTCCTACTATGCTTGACCAGGCACCAGACGGCCCGGTGCTCAAGGCCGGCGTTATTGGTTGCGGTGGACGCGGAACTGGTGCAGCTATAAACTTCCTTAGTGCCGGACCAAACCTGCAGATTGTAGCGTTGGGAGATACATTCCAGGATCGTGTTGATAAATGCAGGGAAGACATATTAAAACAAAAAGGACAGGAAGTGCCTCTTGATAAATGCTTTGTAGGTTTTGATGCATTTCAGAAAGTTATTGATGCAGGTGTGGATATTGTAATTCTTGCAACTCCTCCGTCATTCCGTCCCGACCATCTGGCAGCAGCAATTGCAGCAAAGAAACATGTGTTCGCTGAAAAACCTGTTTGCGTTGACCCTGTTGGAGCAAGATCAGTAATGGCAACTGCTCAGAAAGCAAAAGGATTAGGACTTTGCATCGTCACAGGAACACAGCGTCGTCACCAGCGCGACTATGTTGCTAACTGGCAGCAGGTCGGTCAGGGCGCAATAGGTGATATCGTAGGTGGAAATGTTTACTGGAATGGTGGAAAACTGTGGCATCGCGAGAATGATCCGAAATGGACAGAAATGGAATGGATGATCCGCGACTGGGTTAACTGGACATGGCTTTCAGGAGACCATATTGTTGAGCAGCATGTTCATAACCTTGATGTGATGAACTGGTTCACAGGTACACATCCTGTGAAAGCTGTAGGATTCGGATCAAGACTTCGCCGGGTTACTGGTAATCAGTATGATAATTTCAGCGTTGATTATACTTTTGAAAATGGAATACATTTCCACAGCATGTGCCGTCAGATAAACGGAACCACGCCAAACGTTTCTGAAAGAATCCAGGGTACAAAAGGTTCAACAAACTGCCAGAGTACTATTCTTGACCTCGCAGGAACAGAAGTCTGGAAGTATGCATACCCGCTCGATAAAGATGGCAAACCGACCACCAGGGTAAGTGTTGATCCTTATGTTCAGGAACATATCGACCTGGTTACAGCAATCCGTAAGGGAGAGGTGATTAATGAAGCAGAAAACACTGCCATTTCAACAATGGTTGCTATTATGGGGCGTATTTCTGCATACACAGGTAAGGAGACAACATATGAAGAAATGATGAACTCTGACCTCAAACTCGGACCAACAGTATTTGCATTTGGACCAGTCGATATTGATAAATCAGTTCCGATAGCAGGACTCGCATATGATGCTGCAGCAGAAGCTGCAAGAGCAGCAGAGAGAGCAGCTGCCAGAGCTAAAAGAGAAGCTGAAGCTGCCAAAGCTGCACCAGCCAAGTAAAAATTTAATTCAATTATAAAAAATTTATTATGGATTACTCAAGGAGGAATTTCATAAAGAATGCAAGTACTACAGGAGCCGCTATTTTAGCTGCTCCTGCAGTTTTTGGATCATCTCCTGCCTCTAAACAACAAAAGGCTACAGATGCTGTAACTCCCTTTAAGCTCAAATACGCTCCCGGGCTTGGAATGTTCCGTCAGAATGCGGGCCAGGATCCCATCGATAACATTAAATTCTGTCACGATCAGGGATTCAGGGCTATGTTCGACAATGGCCTTCCCGGAAGGGAACCTGCACTCCAGGAGAAAATTGTTGCAGAAATAAACAGGTTGGGAATGGAACTCGGCCCGTATGTTCTGCGGGGCGATCCAAGAATTCCGGATTTTGTTCTGAATAAGCAGGAAATCAGGGATATCCTTGCAGAGGTCATGAAAAAAGGCATCGAAGTGTCAAAGAGGACCGGTGTAAAAAAAGCACTGATTGTTCTTGGACGATATGATGATAAACTCCACATTGATTATCAGACGGCCAATGCAATCGATAATCTCAGGTATTGCTGTGATATTGTAGAACCAGAGGGTATTACATTGGTTCTTGAACCCCTGAATAACCTGATAAATCATCCTGGTCTCTTTCTTACCAGAATACCCCAGGCCTATGAAATATGCAGGGCAGTGAACAGGCCTTCATGTAAAATTCTTGATGATCTTTATCATCAGCAGATATCCGAAGGGAATCTCATCCCCAATATCGAAGCCGCTTGGAACGAAATCGCCGTTTTCCACCTGGGAGATAATCCCGGCCGCAATGAACCTACCACTGGTGAGATAAACTTTAAAAGTATATTTAAGTACCTCTATAATAAAAAGTATGACGGTACTCTTTGCATGGAACACGGTATAAGCCAGAGAGGCACCAAGGAGGGTGAATTAAGAGTTATACAGGCTTATCGCGAATGTGATAGTTTTGAAGTATAAGATTTAAGAACATTTTTTAACCACGGAGTTTCACGGAGTAACACGGAATTGAACACCGTGACACTCTGTGCGACTCCGTGGTATATTTTTTTCAATAAAGGCTTAAAAGAAAGTTGGGTCAAAGACAAAATCAGGAAATTCAATGAAGCGTATAATTCCACTTGCCATTATGCTATTCAATGCTTTTTTTGTTTTTTCGCAAACAGATTCTGCAAAACCTTACCTGAGAATACCCATAATCGATCTCAATGATGAAACCTCCCGTCAGGTGGTTGTTGACAGGGAAGAAGGTCAGTACCTCGGACATCCCACAACTGTGCTTCTGGAGGATGGAAAGACGATCCTCATTGTTTATCCAAAAGGACATGGGAAAGGTGAAATTGTATATAAAAAGAGCTTTGATGGCGGATTGACATGGAGCGAAAGAATACCTGTACCCGAAAGCTGGAAAACTTCTAAAGAAGTTCCCACCATTTTCAGAACCATTGATGCCACAGGCAAGAAAAGACTCATACTATTCTCGGGACTATACCCTGCACGCATAGCCTTTTCAAACGATGATGGAATGACATGGAGTGAACTCCAACCGGCTGGAAACTGGGGTGGTATTGTGGTAATGAGTGCCCTGATTCCGCTGAAGACCGGCAAGGGCCACTATATGGCTATGTTTCATGACGATATGAGATTTATGACCGCTGATGGACAGAAGCTTTATGAGCTGGACAGAAAACAAAATAGCCAGGTACTATTTACTCTGTATAAAACATTTTCTACAGACGGAGGCCTCACCTGGTCTGTTCCGGAACCTATACTGAGCAGGAGAGATTTGAATCTCTGTGAACCAGGTATTTTGAGATCTCCTGATGGAAAACAACTTGCAGTGCTTTTAAGAGAGAACAGCAGAAGAGCGAACTCCCAGATCATTTTCTCCAATGATGAAGGCAAAACTTTCAGTGAACCCCGTCCGTTGCCAAACGAACTGAATGGCGACAGGCATGTACTTAAATATGCGCCGGATGGAAGAATTCTGGTTGTCTTCAGGGATATAAGTCCGGCGAGTTACAGGCCTGATCTTGAACGAATTGCAAAGGAGCGTAATGAGGTGAATATTAGCAGGATATCAGCTGAAACAGGACAGGGTAGTCCTACTGAAGGCGATTGGGTCGGCTGGGTAGGTACATGGGATGACCTGGTAACCGGTGCAAAGGGACAATACAGGATAAGATTCAAGGATAATTATCATGATTGGGATTGCTGCTACCCCGGTGTCGAATTATTGCCTGATGATACCTTTGTGATTACAACCTACGGACACTGGGAAAAGGATAAAGAACCATTTATAATAAGTGAACGTGTCAAGCTGAATGAGCTCGATAAAAAGCTGAAAATGAATAAATAAATTAACAAATATATTATGAGGAAATACTTTTTATTCGGAACTGCCTTAATAATGTCAGGCTTTCTCTTAACCGGATGTAAACAGGATTACAGACTTTTCGTTGGGGGATTTGCCAAAGCAGGTGAAAAGGGATTATCTGTATTTGATTTTAATCCCCGGAACGGAGAATTAAAACTGATATCGGAATCTGATGTCGGACTTAATCCATCATATTTTTGTTATTCAGGGAAAAAGAAACTGATTTATGTCCTGAATGAAGTAATGGAGTTCAATGGTACCTTCGGTGGAGGTCTGACAACCTTAAAATACGATGCAAAAAACGGTGTTTTTGAAAAACTTAATGAAATACTGATACCTTATGGTGGTCCCTGTTTTATTTCAATGTCTCCTGACAGCAGTTTTTTGTTTGTTGCCAATTACCCCAACGGATCGGTTGCCGTAGTAAAGCTCGATGGCAATGGGATTCCGGAAGCAATTACTGATACCCTGGTATATTATTTGGACGCACCAAAACCATCCCATGCACATATGATATTAAATGATCCTGCCGGCGAAAAGATCTATGTTACTGACCTTGGCCTTGACAGGATAATGGAATATAATTTTGACCGGAATAGCGGTAAACTGAATTGGGCCGGAAATGATACATTGTTTCTTCCGGTTGGCTCAGGACCACGTCATTTCACCTTTAATGCAGATGGATCAAAGATGTATGTCATAAATGAGCTTGGATCAAAAATGATGGTGCTTGCTGTCGATAAAAAAGAAGGTTTGAAACTGATTCAGACTTTACCAACTTTCCGGCAGGGATTTGAAGGGAATAATTATTGTGCCGATATTCATTTGGCAAAAGACGGGAAATATCTTTACGGTTCGAACAGGGGAGAAAACACTATTGTTACTTTTAAGGTTGAACCTGACGGAACATTGACTCTTGCGGGGCATACCTCCTGCGGTGGCAACTGGCCGCGAAACTTTGTTATAGATCCCTCAGGTAAATTTCTTCTGGTCGGGAATCAGAAATCAGATAGTGTTTCTGTATTTAAACTGAACAAGACCACAGGACTGCCCGTTGAACCATCAAAACGATATAAAGTTAAAATGCCAGCCTGTCTGAAGTTTGTTGATATGAAATAAGAATAAGTTTGAGGATTGGTAATTATTGATAAGCCTTCATTGATTTTCTTCGTTTACCCCGGCCCCAAGGGGAGCGAAGAACCGACGACGCGAAGCGGAG
>Ga0208980_10002872_pt1 | contig 10451 bp, 15 predicted proteins | sample WetSurMetagenome_3_FD_187993 | JGI IMG/M metagenome (GOLD analysis project Ga0208980, IMG submission 187993) | Wetland microbial communities from Twitchell Island in the Sacramento Delta, sample from surface sediment Aug2011 Site A1 Bulk (version 2) | ecosystem: Environmental > Aquatic > Marine...
CTTACCGAACAGTCTTTTAATGCGGTCTAATAGAGTAATTTTCTGTTTTAAAGCCCAACCAGCCCTGAAATTTGTACCATGAATCTTTTCAGTGATTTTAACGCGCTCTCCAACTTGGAACATATCCGTAAAATTTTTCAAATGTTGGATATTTGTATAAATTGGAAAAGTACGATTATTATAAGCACGGTTTTTGCGTATTTGACCTGAAGTAGCATAATTAGGTAGAGCTGGTTCGTATTTATTAATACCTAACGTAGCTGCCACATTGTCACCAGCCATCGGCTGACGACCACCAAGAGTTTTGAACGGATTACGTTCTAAAATATCTAGGGGTAGAAGCACGCCCTCAGACAACTTACCGCGTAAACGAATAGCACCAACCCGCCCACATTTATTTTTTAAATAAGTAATCTCTTGATCATCGATAATCCACTGTGGAATCGTGGCATCTGGTGGAATAAAAATAACCCAGTCATTAATATTATACTGACCAATTTTTATGATGGATTGCCAACCAAAACCCTCAAATTTTGCAATTGCAAGTGTGTCGGCATTTGGATGCTTTTCAATTGACTTTATCTTAACAAGTGGCACAATTAATGTACTCATAAGTTACCTTTCAAAAAATCAGCAATAATATCTGCTATAAAATCACAAGATTCTACTAATTCAGCGTTAGTTGCATGTTTAATTTGTTCCATTAAAAGTTCCTCAAAAGCTATCCAAGCAGACAGCTTCTCAGGATATTCTAATTTGCATTTACAAATAAATCTCAATAGCTCAAAAGCTCGATCTTGATCGGTCATTTCCAATTCCTACTGGGATTTGTCGATTCATCATGTTGATCAAAATTAATAATCTGTCGTTGATCCAATAACCGTTTTAGTTCTTCAAATGAAACTAATTCTGGAAATACATCCAATCCCACATCTTGTATTTTACCATATTCTGGATCATTAAATGCACCGTGGCAGTGTCCGTGTAACATCCATGTCCCATGAGCTGCATCATTCCAAGAAAGTATAGGATAATGACACAGAATAATTGGTTGTTTATTTACTACAATTTCAGCATAATGGCCTAAATAATGAACTTTATCCAAGATAGTGTAAGGATAGTGTACTTGATCCTTAAAAACAGTTTTAATACCGCTATTATGGTTACCCCATAATAAATAGTGTTGACCATTTAATTTAGATAAAATCGAAAATGCTTTAGTGCCAGTTCCGTCTTGAAAAATGAAATCTCCTAAATCGAACACTATGTCATTTGGTGCAACAGTCAAATTCCATAGAGCAACCAAATAATCAAGATAATCTTCCTTATTATTTAGTTCATAACGGTGGTTATAAATAAAATCTTTGTCATGATTAAAGTGACAATCAGATGTAAACCAAACAGCTTGATCTTGTGTATTAAATTTAGGTGGGTTTAATAATGAAAACACAATCAACTTCTCCAACTTCGGGAAACTTTAAACGATGGTACTGATTAACTATTATGTCGCCTGGAACCTTTCGATGGTGAATTTCATTACGCCTTAGACAATCTGTAAGAGGAGTTGCCATACAATAAGCAGTAATCTCATAACCAAATTGTCGAGCAATATTTACAAAACGCTTGCGAGATTTGCGTGTTAGATTCATAGCGTCAATTATAACATAGTTGGTGTGACTTGTCAAGGCTTGGATCAACCGACGCTCGGCTTCCAAAAAGACAAATCGGCTAACAGATTGGTCATCCTCGCCTGTACCAAATTCTCCCCGTAAACGATCTGTACTAATAAGCTCAATATCATCGGCTAACGTGTCTAGTAATGTATTTACATAAGTCGATTTTCCACTACCCGCCACACCAACCATTAGTATAACTTCGTACACACTACCCCCTAAGTAGGAATAAAAGATAAGATATGAGCAATGACATCAATACAAAAACCGTTACCAATTGCTTTATAACGAGCTGAATCAGATAGACCGTCTGTATAATTTTCTGGTAAAGTTTGCAATCGTTCACATTCTGTTGGCGTAAATTTGCGATAACAGGAATGGATACGATCAATTAACACATTGTTTGGCACACCCTTATGAAAATTAGCCGTAATTGTAGCTGATTTTGGATTGTTGGTATCAGAATGATAACCGTAATCCCACTTATTTCGTCCGGTTTTATCCAAGCGTTTCATGTATTCCAAAGCGGCTGGTGTGTGAATATATTTAGGATTAACATATTCATCAATAACATCACGCAATAAAATACCACGATCAGTCGGTTGGGTAACATTAGGAATATTTGTCCAATATAATCTGCGGCGGGATTGACCAGAAACTAAATCAGCATTAATCATAATAGGCTCAACACCAAGGTTCTTAGTAATCTCACGTCTTGCCTGGGTGCTCATGCTGTTAACATTTTCAAGCAACCAATAATCAGGTTTAGTTTCCTCTAATACTCGCAAATATTCAAAAAACAAACCACTTCGTTCGCCAGCTAAACCCCTTCGTCTAGGGCCAGCAATTGATAAATCCTGACAGGGGCTTCCCCCGATTAACAAGTTTACATGCCCATTAAAAGTTACATCTTGAACGTTACCCACATGTCGTGTAGTTGGGTAACGCAGATGAGCTAGACGGATTACGGATCGGTCAATTTCTGAGGCAATGTAATTTTTGGGTTCTATCCCCAACCTAGAAAGAGCTATCCTTGCCCCAGATAGTCCGTCAAATAAACTAAGAACCGTATCCATTTAAATTAAGTTCCTCACAATATTTATTTAATTCAATTTGAGCCATTTCTTTAGTGTCAAATGGCCCAATGCGATATGCCCAAGTTTCATCCCAATAAAACCACTTTTGAAGAGTGGGATCATATACAAGCGGATTAGACCAGTATTTTAATGTTTTCATTTTATTTTCCTAGTGTGCGGGTAGCGGGATTCGAACCCACAACTTTTGGTTGGAAGCCAAATGTGTTGCCGTTAAACACTATACACGCAAAGGAACACAGCGGGTACTTTTTCTAGTTAAGCGATTCAAGGTATTGATCTAGAATCTTTAGCCAAGAAGAAGGACTCAAACCTCCATCTCCCGCAGAAACCCTTGTGAGAATCGAACTCACCCCAATCCTTTTGCAGAGGATTGTTAACCCCAGCTAACTCAAGGGTTATCCAAGAGCCTGAGATTACGGCTATTAAACGGTATATCTTTCGCGGCCTTATAGGTTAGCCACTTATCCACCTAAATTGCTCTAGGTAATACACCAATCACAGCAACTTACGGTTGCCAGTCGTATCGCTCATGACTATCTCGACAGGTACTCTATCTATCTGAGGTTGCTGCCCCAGTTAAATCCTTGCGGGATAATAGACTTTTCGCTATCAAGTAAAACTACCTTGCGAGTAGTTTTACCCCCAATTCCCTACGGTTGGGGATTAGTGATCTTTAATTCAAGAGCGCCGAGTGAATTTTGCAATTTGGTCTATAAGCCATAGATGTAATTCCATCAGAAGTGACGCCCACTCGGTATGGTTTCGATCCTTTTGAGATCAAAATGCCAAACGCCACTTTGTCAGTTCCCACTGACGATAACAGCCCGAAGGTTGCTACTAGCACCGCAGTTATGTTGTTGGGCAACACTCCCACTACTATGTGCTCAAAGATTTCCTATTGCATTAGCCACTTACAGTTGATGGTACTGGTAATGACTAACTATCCTCAACCACTTGGCCGTTGGATAGGTACTTTCTTATGCTTGAGTGCGACTTGCGTCGGGCTTGCGCCTATATTTCCCTTACGGGTATTATCTGACGATTTCAAGCAACCGTTCTCCGAAGAGAAGTGCCGAGAGAGGGGGTCGAACCCTCACGCCTTTATGGGGCGCAGGATTTTGAGTCCTGTGTGTCTGCCATTTCCACCACCTCGGCATAGAGGAACTTTTGCATGTAGACTGGTCTACCAGTACGGAATTTCACCGATTGTACACACGCAGTTCCCAATGAACCACACAGCGAACGCTATATTTCGCAAGCCAGCACAGAATCTAACTGTTTTGTGTGTCACTGATATTAATATTATACCACGTTTTTTAAGATTTGTCAAGCCCCAACATAGACAAATACGCATCTCAATTTTGCGCTGGCAAGATCGTAGGGGTACTCATCGCGCCACACCATCCAATTCAAAGTAAAGAAATGCAAACTAAGGTGCATTAGTCGGAATTGCCTTTCAGTATTTCCTGCAACAGAATTCCTCGATAATTTGTCAGTTTTCTTTTCATCCACGGCTCTTGCGTCTTGGCGTACCTATAGCAAGAATCACCATACACGTATCTTGCCCCGTAGTGAGCAAAACCGCATTTTGGACATGCGTCGTGTTCTGAAACCTTGAATATCCATTCACAGCACCCACAAACACGCAAGTTTGCTTTTTGAGTCATCGAATCTATCCTTCTCACTAAATGAAATGTTATCAATACTAGCAATACTCTGCCAACGCCGCTTCTAAACGTTCGTCCTCAAGATAGAAGATGTCACCTTTCCAATTAGTCACATTGAAGATAATCTGGCCTAGTCGCCAATCTGGATACCGTTTCCAAATACGCATAATCTTGGTTTGAATTCGTTCCATGCGTTCCCATTCGCGCATATTAATCACCTTTGCTATAATTTTAAGCCGGTGAGAGGAATCGAACCCCCGTCAGATGTTTACAAAACAACTGCTCTACCATTGAGCTACACCGGCAAATATTCAGCCCATTTATTATGCACCACTCTAGCAGGTCTACAAAATGGTAACGGTCACGCCAGATAATTTTATGCTCACTGTCACAGCAGGCCTATAAATTACCAAAAGTCCGACCCAGTACCCTTAGAGAGACTCGAACTCCCAAAGTTTCGTTCGTAGCGAAGCGGTTTATCCATTAGCCTATAAGGGCGGTTAACTTCTCACAAAACCATTTCTAAATGCACACTGTTCTAAAGCACTTTCGTTAAATATCTTCTGGGTCTAATTTATTACTTATAAAGTCAAGTATGAACTCCATATCACAATCTTTAACTACAACCAATAGTCCAAATAATAAATTATTAGTTAGAAGATCAGATAATTTTCTATTGAAACGGTCAGTAGTCATAATATACCTTCTGTTTAAATCAAATTATTCTACGCTCACTGAAGTAAGTTCTATGAATAATCAACAGTCCACACATTCCTAAGAATTATTGAAACTTTATATCCCAGTAATTAGGTCTAACATCTCCATTACGACCATGTGAAGTGTTATTTAGTCCGGGAATATGTTGCATCCACCAAATGGTGTATTTGATTTCATTTTGCTGATTACATAAAAACCACTGATATTCATCACTTGGATCGGGACAACTGATACAGCCCCAACTATAACAACTAACAGAACTGGTTGTACCACCGTTCCACTGCCAATCATTACATCTAGTCGTAGCTGTGATTGGTTCACTATAATCATACTCTGTCGAAAATGACATTGGTAGATTTGGCGGCCAATGTGTGTCACCACACACCCCGATACTGTTATTATGAGCTGCACTCGGACGTGCCGTAAATCCATAAACATCGTTCGCAGTATGCTGGCCTGTACATTGTGATACTGGGCCGCCCCACGAATTTAGGTGCTCGGTTACAAAGTCACACTCTTCATAATGATACGGAAGCCACATGCCTGTTAACGGTTGGTCAAAGGTATGACCATATGAATGTACGGCTGAGCCGACATCACGATCAAAATTGAAATACATAGTTGTAACTGTTTTACCACAGTTAGGAACTAGCATACTATCAGCATCTATCGAATAATCCGGGCCATTGACTGAAAATTCAGATGGAGAATATATATGACTACCATCTGCCAAAATCCAAACTTCATCAACTAGCCCATCATCTACCAAATCACAAACATCATTTTGAGAATAGATAGTTGATACATTAAAATAGCCGTTAGAGGTTCTAGTAGGCGGGTAAGTATAATAGATAATTGGCCCGGTTCCATAAACCCCATATCTACGGGAGGGTATAGCATTAGGATTCCAATACCCACCCCATCGAGAACCATCTGTAATTAAATTAAGGGTTTGCATTGACTGGGTAACAGGGAAACCACCGCCATAAAGCGTAGTTGGTGTCTGTCCCTGATAAATTAAAATCATTACATGCGTTTCTGCTTCTAAATTAACACTAGGTAAATATACCGTATAAGTTAAAGCTAAAGGTGACTCAAAAACTGTTGGACTTACTCTACTAGGTGCTGTTTCAATCGCCACATTTGGTACTTTAATATTAACAATTCGTGCATTATGATGTGGGATCGTTACCACAGTTTGCGTGTAAACGGTGTCACCCAAAGCATCACTAAATTTACCACTTCGTGCCTGAATCTTGGCTGGATTATCTAGCCAAAACTGATCCATTAATTTTGCAAGGTTATGGTTGGGCGGTGTAACAATGGGAGACTTAAAAGCTGCGCTATTAGTTGAGGCGTTCGATATAAGCCCGATCATAACAACTACCAAACCAACGAAAAACAACATTTGTCCTAGTTTAGATTTCATATATCCTCGGCAAACAAAATTTTACGAGATTCTACGCACACCTTATGGTTCTATGTATCTCGAAAACAGTCCACTATTTAACTTTTACTTCCCAGTAGTCAAACGGGCAAAATAACCTACCCAAATTTGACTACGTAGTTCGCGTGGCAAATCCTGAAGGGCAAATTCAAGAGCAACCTTACGTCCAGTTTCCTTAGAAAAACGGTCTGCCTTTGAACAGGTAGCGACGCCTTCCAGCTCTTCGACACCATCGAACAAGTTCACATACGCATGAGTCACAATACGATGCTTCTTGTCGGTCGTGTAGCCGAAGCCTACGTGAACTTTTCCACGATCCGTAACAATGTCCATGTTCTTATCCTTTCTTTAAAATTTTTATAGCCCGATTGAGAATCGAACTCAAATTGCAACCGTAGCCCCACAATGCACCGCTTATAAGACGGCGGGGCATATCGGGCTGTTAAGGAAGTTTAGCATACATTTTACCCAGCTTAGTCATTTCGCCACTTTTATAATCAAACAGTGTCATCCACAAACAATTTGGACACCATGGTTCATCCCCAATTAAACGATTGGTGTACCATGCGTAACGAGCGACTCTAGGTTGATTTTCCATCCACAACACAAATAATTCCATTTCTTTAGGTGTGTAAAAAGCAAATTCAGTAACCCATACACCATCAGCAACTTGCCAGTCATCCGCTAATGAAATAATATAGGTAACTAATTCCTGACAACTACCAACTGTTGTATAACAATGAATAGCTAAGGCATCAAAATGCGGGTATTGTTTATACACTCTATAATATAAATTTCTAAACTCAACTAACCACTCAGGGTGCAAATGTGACGGTGCTGGTGAAACTAATTTCCGTCCTGATGGTTCAACTACATCATGCCATGTTTTAACTTGTTGAAGCAGAGTAATTTCTGTATTAAGATCGGGTTCATTATCGCCCAAGAGCCACTCAGAATTACCACCCCCAATGGGATTAGTCGGGTTACTAGCTCGAACCATGGGTATTGATTCAACCTCATTTTTAGGAGACCAGGTTACCGAGCTATAAACATATGTCCACTTAGCCCCGGTTCTTTCCCAATCTTCAGGATACCAATAATTAGGGGCAATTCCCTTTTTGTTAGAAGTGTGGGGTGCGGTATAATTATTGGTCATTACTGGAATAAATACTTGATATATTTTTACCTGTTGTGTTGTTGTTTTTATTGGTTCAGGTGAATATGTTATAATTGTAATTATGATTCCAATTCCTAAACAAATAACTAAAACCAATTGAACAATGTAAAAAATAATAAATAATTTATTCATAAAAATAGTCCGAAGTATGGGATTTGAACCCATGTCTCTGCATTCACAGTGCAGGATTCTAGGCCGCTGAACTAACTAAGGCATGTTAATCTACGACTTCGTAATTTTCAACGCGTGATGGTCGCGGCTCAGTTAACTTTTGAATAAGCAAATCTTCTAGACGAGCTACAGCTACATCAATCCTTGTAGTTTGACTAGGATGATCACCCCAATCTTTAAACTTATCAAATAAGGCTGATTTGTATAATTTTAATAATTGTTCGGCTTCATAGCGTTCCATAAAATTATCCTTTGTCGGGGAAGTTGGATTTGAACCAACGGTCTCTCGCGTCCAAGGCGAGCGCTTTAAACCGGACTAAGCTACTCCCCGTTGAGCTAGAGTACCAACAAGAGGCTCTAGCACCCCCTACAAACACCACATGCCCTGTTTGCTAGGCTATTGTACTACAAAATCAATGCTTTGTCAAGAGCATTTTATCAGACGGTGCCCCCTATATTCGTGTCTATGCGCGGGTGTAAGCCGCGCCTTCACTACTAGGGGGCGTATAGCACCTCTAGCGGGACTTGAACCCACAGCCCTGACGTTAGAACCGTCTCGCTCTATCCAGTTGAGCTACAGAGGTGTTTGATCTGTTATTGAGTAAAAGTTATAAAATGTACGTAAAAAATGACCATGAGCTTCAGACATGTGCCAGATTCTAAAATCTAAGCCCTCAGCTTTTCTGCCTTCCACACCCCAACTACTAATATCAACGGTTGGTAATAAAACTTCAACCTCGTTAAATAACATACACTTATCCCAATAGTTAACTGATGCTGGCATAGGCCAAGATAAACCAAATTTATGGGCAATCACATGCATCATATTTTCTTCAAGGTGCTGATAATTAGGCAACAACGATTTAAGCGGCGAATTAACATCGCCTAAATAAGCTTCAGTTGCATCGTGCAACAATCCCCACAAACGCTCAGCTCGTGGCACTAACTGTGATACATAACAACAATGTTGAGCCACACTATAAAAGGCTGTAGTGTGTCCAGTATAGCGACATATTTGAGACAAAGCCTTGGCAATATCATAAATAGAAATCTCATCTACAGTCGGATTAAGTAAGTGTACTTTGCGTCCAGTATAGGTGACAATATAGGGATTGTTTGGATTATATTTTTCCATGTTTGCTTAATCTTTCACTAATATCAGACAATAGCACTACAATCGTCATTAAAGAAGCGAGTAACATAATGTCAATGGCTGTAAATTTGATGCCCATTAGACTAAATAATACTACTAATATTACTATATCACCTAACCAAAAAATTTGCGCTGAATGTGTTGTCATTTTTTGCAATCCTTTTAAAAGTGCGCTTCGTAAGGGATTTGAACCCTTGATCTCCCAATCGACAGTCGGGAAGCTGTTCCAGACCAGCCCGACGAAGCAATGCCCTAGCGGGGATTATAGGATTCGAACCTATGTGCCCTTTTCAAGACGCCTGTTTAGCAAACAGGTATAATTAGCCACTCTATCAAATCCCCTGAGAACGAAACTTTTTACACTTACAACACAAACATTTACCACCCATAACATGCTGTACCTGCCAATGCTTACACTTACACATAAATGGATTTTTGAAAAACCGGAATAATTTTAACATGGTAGCCTCACTAGAATTAAGAGGGTGGACGAAAACTGGCGAACAGTATACCGTCACACACGCCAGCCGCGTTCCCTAACGAGGTCATCGGGCACGACACCGACTTTGTGACCCCGGACGGCTTCGATCCTTACGGAATATCGTTGCCACCCTCTTTTGTACCCCCACTGGGACTCGAACCCAGATTAACAGATTAAGAGTCTGCTACACTCGTCCATTGTGTTATAGAGGTGTGCACCTTGAGGGATTTGAACCCCCAACCTCGTTCTTGTAAGGAACTTGCTCAAACCGTTGAGCTAAAGATGCATTAAATCTCTGCCGTTCCAATTTCTTTTAGTCTTATATGACGGCTACCTTAGACCTTGTCCTCTTAGAGATTTTATACCGGATGATAGAGTTGAACTATCGTTTCGCCCTTATCAGAAGCGCGTCTTAGCCGTTGGACAGAATCCGGTGTATTAGCACTTTCACATGGGATATGATTAACGTGTTTCGCTACTAGCACTTCATCTAAAGATTACTCGCGTTCGCTACTAATAAGTTCAAATCTTGCGTGGCTGTGTGCTAATGTCTATATTGTACCACCAAATTAGTTATTTGTCAAGTCTGATTGGCACGATTTGAATTTAGTATAGGCTTTGGGAATTGGATTCGAACCAATATGCTTAGATTCAGAGTCTAATATCCTGCCATTTAGATGATCCCAAAAGATTAAACTCTCTAGCGTTGCATTTTTGCTGTCCAAAAAATTCCCAAGACACACGCAATGATAATTAAGACAAGTAATACATTAATAGTGTTAGTATCCATCATTTGCTCCTAGTGACCTCGACGGGATTTGAACCCGTATTTCCAGAGTGAGAGTCTGGTTACCTGTCCGTTAGTAGA
>Ga0208980_10002873_pt1 | contig 10451 bp, 7 predicted proteins | sample WetSurMetagenome_3_FD_187993 | JGI IMG/M metagenome (GOLD analysis project Ga0208980, IMG submission 187993) | Wetland microbial communities from Twitchell Island in the Sacramento Delta, sample from surface sediment Aug2011 Site A1 Bulk (version 2) | ecosystem: Environmental > Aquatic > Marine...
ACTGCTTTTTTAATAAGTACCCATATTCTTTTGGATTATTTGTCTTTTGACAACTATCCGCAAAATGGAATCGGTGTCGCGTTATTCTGGCCTTTTTTAAAAAATTTTTTTAACTTTCCTTTCCACCCTATTTTCGGTTGGTTTTCCGAAGGACCTCAGGAGTTACTTTTTATCCTGATTAATGATCTTTATTTTATGATAGTTTTTGTGGGGCTATTTTTCGGTTTGGAAGCCTCTCGTAATCGAAGAAAGGAGAAGAAATGCGCATCGGCGTAATGAGTGATACCCATGGCGGGCTTAAGAGCTGGAGAGAAATTATCAACGGAGTGTTTTCCGATGTTGACCTTATCCTGCATGCCGGAGATATTTTTTATCATGGCATCCGCAATCCTCAACCCGAAGGTTATGATACTCTTAACTTGGCTCAAGCAATAAATGATCTTAAGAAACCTCTTGTCCTGTGCAAGGGCAATTGTGATTCTGAGGTAGATCAAATAGTGGTAGATATTCCGATCCAATCACCTTATGCGTTGTGTCACTTTAATGGGCTGAATATTTTGCTCCACCATGGTCATTTACTGAGTGATGAAGAGGTATTAAGGTTAACCTCGCATTGGGATTATGGGGTCTCGATTTCTGGACATACGCATATCGCTCGTCTTGAGGAAAAGGGAAAGGTGGTATTTTTAAATCCCGGATCCCACTCTTTGCCCAAAGGCGACGGCGTCCCTACGGTAGCCCTTATTGAAACAAAGGGTGCAAAGGCAATGATAGATATCATAGATTATCAACAGGCAAAATCTCTTAAAAATCTTGTGATGGAATAAAAATCGCGCTCATGGCTAAAGTTAAAACCATCTTTTCCTGCCAGTCGTGCGGTTACCAAAGCTCCAAATGGCTTGGGAGGTGTCCTGAGTGTGGAGGGTGGAATACTTTGGTGGAGGAAGTAATCTCTTCCCCGGATACTCCTTATTCATCGCTTGATCTCCCTTATGAAAGATCATCACCCCAGACATTAAACGAAATCGAGCTGGGTAGCGAGGAGAGACTTCTTACCACTATCGGGGAGCTTGACCGGGTATTGGGGGGAGGGATTGTTCCAGGATCGGTTATCCTTATTGGAGGAGATCCTGGAATTGGGAAATCAACCTTACTTCTCCAGGCACTTAATAAACTTTCAGCAGATGGGAAAAAGGTTCTTTATGTTTCGGGAGAAGAATCTGTACGACAAACCAAAATGCGGGCGGAACGGCTTGGGGTCTCGAGTGCCAATTTATTGGTGCATGCGGAAAATTCCTTGGAAGTGATCATCAAAGGGATTATTGACGTGAAGCCTATGACAGTAGTTATTGATTCCATTCAAACCCTCTTTATGAACGACCTCCAATCGGCACCCGGGACGGTAAGTCAGGTTCGAGAGTCATCAGGCAAATTAATTTTTTTGGCTAAAAAAACCGGTATCCCGATTTTTCTTGTTGGCCACGTTACCAAGGAAGGGGCGATTGCCGGACCGCGGGTTTTGGAACATATGGTGGACACTGTTCTCTATTTTGAAGGAGATCGCGGACATCCCTACCGGATTTTACGTTCAGTCAAGAACCGTTTCGGCTCAACCAATGAAATTGGAGTATTTGAAATGAGAGATAGTGGCTTGGAAGAAATCCTAAGCCCGTCAGAGTTTTTTTTAGCGGAACGGCCGGTAAATGTGTCTGGATCAGTGGTGATTTCGTGCATTGAAGGTTCAAGACCGCTTCTGATCGAGCTTCAAGCCTTAGTGAGTTATACTAATTTTGGCGTTCCTCGGAGGACCTCACTTGGGGTTGACTATAACCGGGTGTCCTTACTCGTGGCAGTTTTGGAAAAAAAAGCGGATTTAAGTTTTCTCAACCAGGATATATTTGTTAATGTGGCGGGGGGGATCAGGGTTGATGAACCTGCGGTTGATCTCGGCATTATTATGGCCTTGGCATCGAGTTTTCGTAACCGGCCGCTTGATCCCCGGATGGTAGTTTTTGGCGAGGTGGGGCTTACGGGAGAGGTGAGAGCCATTAGTCAGGCGGAACGGCGAGTTAAAGAAGCATCAAAAATGGGTTTTTCCCGATGTTTGATGCCGAAAAACAATGTAAGTCAGTTGTCGAGTGATTCTAATCTCGAATGTATTGGGGTTGATTCCATTGAAAAAGCGTTGGATTTTCTTTAGGGCACATTTTCATGCATAAAAAAATATTATTTTTTTGCTCCGAAGGGCTACCGTATATTGCATGCTTACTTGCCCTGTGTCTTGCAATAAGCTTTTATAAGAGACCAGCTTTGGTGATCCTTGCTTTTGTTGCATGGGTTCTCTTCATTGAGGTTTGCTATTTTTTTCGTGACCCGGAAAGGGAAATATCCCAAGCCCCAAACGTTATTGTTTCTCCGGCAGATGGAAAAATCATCGCTATTAAGACAATAAAAGAAGATATTTTCTTAAAACAAGAATGTATCCGGGTAAGTATCTTTATGAACATCTTTAGTGTGCATGTCAATCGCGCTCCGATTTCCGGCGCGGTTGAATATTACCACTATAATCCGGGAAAATTTATTTCCGCTTTTAAAGAAAAGGCCTCCTTAGACAATGAACAGGTCCTGATCGGCATCCGCGGTGAGATGGAAGGAAAAGAGTTTAAAGTGCTGGCAAAGCTTATCGCCGGCCTTATTGCCCGGAGGATCGTGGTGTGGAAACACAAGGGTGATACGGTGATTAAAGGTGAACGTATGAGCATGATAAAATTTGGATCACGGGTTGATTTATACCTTCCCATGGGAGTAGAGTTAAAAATAAAAGAAGGGCAGTGGGTCAAGGCCGGTGAAAGCATCATCGGCACAGTAAAAGAAAATCCTTCTTAACCAGACGTACTGACACACTTCACCTAAAAAAGTACCGTGACGAGCGCGCATGGATCAGCTTTTCAACATCATTAATTCTATTAAAAGTCCCCTCCTTTTTATTTGCCGAACAAAAAAAATCGAAACCGTTAAAGACCTGGAAATAACCCTTGGTAATTTGATTGAGAAAGCGATCGTTTGTGACGTGCACGAGGCCCACCAAAATTTATTTCAGGAGCTTAAGAGACTCTTTTGTGATTTTCGCCTTCTTGATGGATTGGACAAAATAGCGAGGATCGAAGAAGCGTTAAGCATCATCAATCAAATTGAAATGGGAATAAACTCTTCATCTGAAGAAAAAGGCTTATCGTCGGCAATCGAAGAAAAAGTGAAAATTCTCTCAACGCCCATCCAGTATATTAAAGGGGTTGGTCCCCGACTTGCGGAACTGCTCAAAAAAAAGGGGATCGTCACCATTGAAGATGCGCTTTACTTTATTCCTCGGGACTATGAAGACCGGCGAAACATAAAACAAATTTCTAAGGCTCGGGTAGGTGAAAAGGAGACATTAAAGGGGAAAATAGTAGGGCTGAGCCTGGTTTCATACAACCGGCGTAAAGTCCTGGAGATAGTTGTAGGAGATGAAACCGGCACCATTATTGCCAAATGGTTTAATTTCAATCAACCGTATCTTAATTACCTGAAAAAAAGGTTTAAACCAGGTCAGGTGGTTATTGTTTCGGGCAAGGTCGAAGCATTCCGATACCGAAAAGAAATGTCCCACCCGGATATCGAAGTCATCGAAAACGAAGAAGATGACCAGCTTCATTTTAAACGCATTGTCCCCAAATACTCGGAAACCGAAGGACTTCATCAAAAGACCATCCGCCGCATCATGAAAAATGTGGTCGAGGGTTATGTTGGTGCAGTTTCTGATGGAATCCCCCGTTCAATTAGCAAAAAAAGAAATCTGGCCAATATGTCCCGTGCTTTTCAACGCATTCATTTTCCGGAAAACGAGGATAATTATGATTTACTTATTTCCGGAAAATCTCCTTATCACGGTCGAATAATTTTTGATGAATTTTTCTTTCTCGAATTAAGTTTGGCATTGAGAAAGCGAGGAGTTCTCTTAGAAAAAGGGATTTCATTTAATACACAGGATAATTTTTTGGAATTTTTTGAGTCGCGACTTCCTTTCCATCTAACTGCGGCGCAGTGGCGTGTAATCAATGAAATAAAAACTGATATGACAAAACCAAGCCCCATGAACCGCCTCATCCAGGGAGATGTTGGAAGTGGAAAAACTATTGTTGCTTTTGCCGCTGCCCTTATTGCCATAGAAAACCACTATCAGGTTGCGATTATGGCTCCGACAGAAATATTAGCAGAACAACACTTTCTTACCCTTCACCAACTGGCTGAAAAAACAGGGATCAAGATCGCCTATCTTTTTAGTAGTATGAAAAAATCGTTGCGGGATGAAGTTTATAAAAATATAAAAAACGGAAAAATTAATCTGATTATTGGGACCAACGCTATTATTCAGGAAGGAGTGGAATTCGCCAAACTTGGTTTAGGAATAATTGATGAGCAACACCGTTTTGGTGTTATTCAAAGAGCGACTCTGAAAAAAAAAGGCGAGAGTCCGGACATATTGGTTATGACCGCTACACCGATCCCGAGAACTTTAGCTATGACTGTCTACGGTGACTTGGAAATCTCCATCATTGATGAAATGCCCCCCGGTCGAAAGCCGATCAAAACAAAAGTATTTCATGAAAAAGAGCGGCAAAGGGTCTATGACCATATCGCCATGGAGATAGAAGGAGGTAATCAAACTTATATTGTCTATCCTCTCATTGAAGAGTCTGAAAAATTGGACTTACTGAATGCGACCAAGATGTATGAACACATCCAAAAGGAAATTTTCCCACAATACCGTGTGGCGCTCCTTCACGGAAGGATGAAAAGCGATGAAAAAGAAGAGGTGATGGAAAGATTCAAAACCGGTGAGGTACAAATACTGGTGGCCACGACGGTGATTGAGGTGGGAATTGATGTGCCCGGGGCCACCCTCATGGTTGTGGAACATGCGGAACGATTTGGTTTATCACAGCTTCATCAACTAAGAGGAAGAGTAGGGCGGGGAGAAAAACCATCGTATTGTATTCTTTTAGCGCAGTATAAAAAATCTGATGACGCTCGAAGAAGGCTAAAAATAATGGAAGAGACAAATGATGGCTTTAAAATTGCCGAGGAAGACCTAAAGATTAGAGGACCAGGAGAGTTTATCGGAGTTCGACAATCAGGGATACCAGATTTCAGGGTAGCAAACATTATCAGAGATGCACGGATTCTTAACGAAGCTCGCGAAGAGGCTTTTGAGTTAGTAAGAAGAGACCCTTTACTGCAAGACCCCCAGAACTTTTTTCTTAAAGAAGTATTAAAACAAAGATGGAAAGGCCGTCTCGAATTGGCCGGGGTGGGGTAGGGCGGTTTTAAGATGTAAAAATTAATGTACCTTTTTTTTATACTCTTCCCAGTATAGATCGCGCAACGCTTTTTTGTGAATCTTGCCGGAGCCGGTTTTTAGAAGAACATTAACAAAAACAATTGATTTAGGAGCTTTGAAGTGGGCGAGTCTTTCTTTGCAAAATTGAATGATGTCCTCTTCGGTTGCCTCTTGATTCTGTTTCAGCACGACAACCCCTTTTACGGCTTCGCCCCACAGTGGATCCGGAACACCAATGACGGCACATTCTGAGATTGCACTGTGTTTATAGAGAACATTCTCCACTTCGGTGGAGTAGACATTTTCTCCACCCGTGATAATGACATCTTTTTTCCGATCAACAATAGTTACATAGCCCTCTTCATCTATTACCGCTAAATCACCGGTAAAAAGCCAACCATCTTTTATTAGGTTTGCCGTTTCTTCAGGAAGGTTCCAATATCCACTGGTCACTATATCGCCTTTCACAATAATTTCTCCTACCTCTTTTTCGTTCGCGGCAACTTCCTTGCCTTGGTTGTCAACTACCTTCAACTCGACATTGATAAATTCCCTTCCGGTTTTAGATTTATACCGAAGTTGATCGTTATGTGGTAATTGCTTTAAGTGGTTTTTTAGAATTGATAATGTTAAATAAGGACTTGTTTCGGTCATCCCATAGGTTTGGATATAGTCACATTTGAAGGTTTCGATCACCTTTCGAACAACTTCCGGGGCAATGGGAGCCCCCCCACTTAAGAGAAGTCTTAAACTGCTATAATCATATTTTGTTACATCAGGATGATTGACCATAACATTGAGCATCGTAGGAATGAGGTTGGTGAGGGTAACGGTTTCTTTTTGGATAGATTCAAATATAATTTTCGGGTCAAACTCCCGGACTAAAACATGCGTTCCTCCCACCAACGTTATGGCCCAGGTAGCCCAGGCATCGGCTAAATGAAAAAGGGGTGCCACATGGATCCAGACATCGTTATCCGTAAGATGAAGCTCGGCAATGGTCCCAAGAGCATGCGTAAGAACGTTTTTATGGGATAACATTACCCCTTTGGCTCGACCCGTGGTTCCACTGGTGTAATAAATTTGGGCGATATTTTCTGCGGTTATCGCAGGCTCTTGGCACTGGCTATCATGAGCGCAGGCTAATATTTCTTCGTAATGAAGATCATCTGGTTCAGTAATTTTGTACTTTTCGCCAGTCCAAATAATTCGTGCAATCCCTGAGGTTGTATCCCGGATGGAGTTAATTTGTTTTTGGAACAGGGGATCTGCAATCAAAATTTTTGAATCAGAATCGTGCAGGATGAAAGCGATTTCTTGGGGAGAGAGTCTATAATTAATCGGGACTGCGACTGCACCAAGTTGAGAAATGGCGAAATATGCTTCTAAAAAGTAGTGACAGTTAGGATGAAGAATCGCCACCTTATCATCCTTATCTATACCATAAGATTTTAGAGCATAAGCGAGCCTGGTTAACCGATTATAAAATTCTTGATAAGTCCAATGATGGGTTCCACAAATAATCGCTTTTTTCTTGGGAAAGAACTTTAAGGCCTTTTTTAATGTATCAATGAGAATCAAGATTTATTTTCCTTCGAAACGGAGCAATTGTATTATTGCATAAGCTTTGTTATAATTAAAAATTATATAAACTAAATACCGAGCGTAACGCAAACTAATATTTTTATTTTATAAAAAAACTAAACCCATTCGAAAGTAGTTATTTTATATTTGAGTATTAAAAAGGTATGCAATTATGAATAGTTCCGTTATCATTCCAGTCTATAACGAAGAGAAAAATATTTCAATTTTAATGGACAAATTGATGCATTCATCAGGACTCGTTGAAAATGAATGGGAAGTAATTTTTATCGATGACGGAAGCACGGATGGAACCTTTTTCGAATTACAAAGGTTAAAAGAAAAAATTCCTCAGATTAAAATTATTCACTTTGGGATTAATGCGGGGAAAGCAGCAGCGTACAGCGCAGGTTTTCAATTGGCCTCAGGTAATGTCATTATAACCATGGATGGAGATCTGCAGGATGATCCGGCTGAGATTTTCTCATTTCAATCTGCGCTTGCCAAGGGGGCGGATTTAGTAGTGGGCTGGAAATATAAAGGAAAAGGAAGCACGGGTAAGACAATCCCATCAAAAATTTTTAACTCATTGCTTAGCATTTTGACCGGGCTTAAGATTAATGATTCGAACTGTCCGTTCCGCGCCATGAAAAAAGAAGTTGCAAAAAGTTTAAATATTTATGGAGATTTATACAGGTTTATTCCTTATCTTGCATTTCAAAAGGGATATAAGGTGACGGAAATCAAGGTGGAGAATTATCCTCGCCAGTTTGGATCATCTAAATATGGAATCAGTCGTTTGTTTAACGGGGTGATGGATTTAATGACCGTCCTTTTTATCTCTCGCTACAGCAAAAGGCCACTCCATTTTTTTGGCATTCCGGGACTTGCATCACTCTTTTTTGGTTTTTTCATTGATGGGTTCTTGGTATTACAAGGATTTTTTATTACGGGGAAAATAGGTCATACTGCGCTCCTCATTATGGGGGTAATGCTTATCATTATCGGGATTCAGTTCATTTCGTTAGGACTATTAGGGGAACTGCTGGTTACTGCAAAAACAATAGAGCTAAAAGACCTGCCTATAAAAGAAATTGTCAAGTAACAAAAAAATCTGATATTCAGGTACTCACGGAGGGGTGGTCAAGTCTGATTTCTTCTCGCCTGATTTTTTCTCCATCAATTGGACAATCTTAAAATTTTTTCGGGCTAACTGGTTAGTAGGATCACAGCGAAGGGCTTTTTGATAGGTTGCTTTTGCCTGGGAAAATTCTTTGAGTAAGGCATAAACGTTCCCCAGGTTCACCAGAGCATCACAGGAATAATCCGGAACCGTAATCAGCTCAGGGGGGTTGATGGCGAGGGAGGAAAGGAACTCCTTTTCGGCCGCATCAAGCTGATTGCGCTCTGCAAAAGCAGAGCCAAGATTGTAGTGTGCCCGCGCGCAATCAGGCTCGTGTTTTACGGAAGCGCTCCACAGGGACAAATCGTCATGCCAAACTCGATTCTGTTTTATGGTTGTAAAAGAAAAGATGAGCAGTATTGCGCCCAGCAGTCCCACCGCATATTTTTTGGGGAGCATGATGAGAAAGTCTCCAACAATGAGGCAGGCGCCAAAGGAAAGAAAAATAATGGATCGTTCTGATATAATTTCAGAATAGGGAACCAGCTGGCTGATCGGGAGAAGGCATAGCAGCATCCACAAAAATCCAAAAGAAATTTCTTTTCTCCGCTGGCGGAAGTAATATGCCGCTAATGCACAAAGCAAAAGGACTGAAAGAGAAATAAAAAAATGAAAATCTAACATGGTGATTCGCTTGATAGCATTGAAGGTGTAATCCGCACTGAGTGTGAAGGGGAAAAATGCTAAATAAAGTATGTACGCCGAGATCTTTATGGCAGTGGAAAAATTAACCCCTTGGTTGTTACCGTATACCGGGATGATATGGAGGTAGTCGAAAAATATTCTGTTCCTGAAAAACATAACATAAAGCACGAATAATAATGCCGCAATAGCCAATCCGCCTAAAAGCGCTTTATGTTTTTTAAGCTGTTCACCTTGGTAATATCCTATCGCCCAAAAAAGAACCGGTAGGATGGCATAAGTTTCTTTGGCATTAATGGCAAGCAAGAAAAAAAGGAACGCAAGCAAACTGTAGGCCCGGTTTCTATTTTTAAGATATTCAATAAAACAGATAAGCGAAGCAAAACTCAAAAGTCCACCAAGAATATCCTTCCTTCCTGAAATATACGCCACTCCTTCAGTGTGGAGAGGATGGGCAATAAAAATAAGAGTGGTAAAAAAGGCAAGGGCTTTATTTACAAAAAAAAGATGACAAAAATAATAGGCAAGGATGCAGAAGCCGGTATAATAAAAAATATTTGAGATATGATACCCCGTGGTGCTTTTGCCAAAGAGAGTAGTATCTAAATAAAAGGAAAGAAGGCGAACCGGTCTGCCAAAGGTTTCGGTACCAGAAGTGAAGTAAGAAGTAAAATTTGAAAAGTTTTCTATGAAGGGATTGTCACGGACCAAAAAAGTATCATCAATAAGAAAGGCACCAGAAATTGAATTGGCATAAAGGGCCGAAATTAGTAAAAAGAAAATAATGGGCAGTCTAAATTTACTCATACCAACTCAAAGATCTTTGGTTTACAAGGTTCGTTTAACGGTACCTCTCAAACTCTTCTCCTTCGGTAACATTTATTTATGAGGCAACTGGGATATAATAGTATTTTAAAAAATATTTTTTCAAATTCACGGGTTCCAGGTATGACCTTACCCATAATGTGAGCCAATTTCACCTTGACACTTTAGAGACTGATGTTGAATAAAAGGTGCTCTCACTCATTGTAAGGGTAACGGCAGGGTACTCTGAGCATAATTATGACATCTATCTAACATTTTTTACAAATATCTTCTCCTAAAGTGCCTTCAAATACCAAGCACGTATCTCCTTCCAAGTACACGTGAGAAAAGGAAAGGTCGTTGTTTTTTTGGAAATGGATGGTAAGGATTTCATTTCCCCGGGTTTTGACTTCCACCGGGGATTTAACATGGTTTAAAGCAGCAGTAATGAGAGCGGAAGCAACCGAACCGGTTCCACACGCCAAGGTTTCATCTTCTACACCTCGTTCATAGGTTCGGATATTTAAATGAGAGCCATCGATGAGATAAACAAAATTAACATTGGCCCCCGCTGGTTGAAATGCCTGATGAAACCTAATTTTTCGGCCCACGTCAATTACTGGAGCATGGTCTATATCCTCAATGAGCAAAACCGCATGGGGTACACCAATATTGATGGTTCCCATAATATAGTTCCTGTCATCGACAGAAATTTTTTGATTTAATTTTAGGACAAATATACGGAAAAAAAAGAGGTTTGAGGTTTGTTGTTTGATGTTTGTTGTTTGTTGTTTATTGGCAATAATTAGTAGATTTCTGTCTGTGTGGAAGCAAAGATACCAAGCAAAAAAAGCGGAAATT
>Ga0208980_10002874_pt1 | contig 10451 bp, 10 predicted proteins | sample WetSurMetagenome_3_FD_187993 | JGI IMG/M metagenome (GOLD analysis project Ga0208980, IMG submission 187993) | Wetland microbial communities from Twitchell Island in the Sacramento Delta, sample from surface sediment Aug2011 Site A1 Bulk (version 2) | ecosystem: Environmental > Aquatic > Marine...
CTGTGAAACTGCCTGCATCAGAAGATATGGTCTTATTATCCGGATCCACTATTAGAAATGTCTGTCCAAGTCCGGTCTGGACTATGAAAATTGTCTCATCAGGCAAGCCAGACGACTGGAATTTAAGGGTTCCTGATCTTGAATTGGGGGAACTATTCGCATTATAATTGACCGTCACAGCCATATTGCCTGAACCGCCAGTGGAGGGATTGCAGGTCACCCAGGGTATTGTATCGAGGATTGTCCAGTTTGTATTGGATTGAACATTAGCGGTAAAATTTCCTTGATTGGAAGAGACGGTTTTATTATCCGGGTCTACAATAAGGAAATTTTGACCTATCCCGGTCTGGGCAATAAAGATTGTTTCATCAGGAAGGCCAGTTGCCTGAAATTTCAATGTTCCGGATCTGGATATTGGCGAGGTATTTGCTGTATATGTTATAATTACCGTCATATTGTTTGAGCCACCAGACTGTGGATTGCAAGTAACCCACGGTATTGTGTCAAGGATTGTCCAGGTAGTATTGGACTGGACATTGGCATTAAAACTGCCGGGTGCAGATGAAACTGTTTTGCTATCCGGGTCAACAATGAGGAAAGTCTGACCGACTCCAGTCTGGACAATAAAAATCGTTTCATCAGGAAGTCCGGCAGCCTGAAATTTCAATGTACCGGATCGTGAAGATGCAAGCGTGTTGGCTGAATAATTTATTACGACCGTCATATTATTTGAGCCTCCCGATTGAGGGTTGCAGGTAATCCAAGGAATGGTATCTAATATTGTCCAACTGGTATTTGATTGGACATTGGCATTAAAACTACCGGTTCCGGAGGAGACGGTTTTATTATCCGGATCGACTATCAGGAAAGTTTGCCCGACTCCTGTCTGGACGATAAAAATCGTCTCATCAGGGAGTCCCGGGGCTTGGAACTTCAAAGCACCGGATCTTGAGGTTGCGAGGGTATTAGCTGTATAATTTATCACAACAGTCATATTATTTGAGCCTCCCGACTGTGGGTTGCACGTAATCCAGGGGATTGTATCAGAAATGGTCCAATTGGTATTCGACTGAACATTTGCATTGAAACTTCCGGAACTTGATGAGACTGTTTTATTATCCGGATCGACAATCAAGAAGGTTTGCCCTACACCTGTCTGGAGTATAAATATTGTTTCATCCGGAAGCCCGGCTGACTGAAACTTAAGAACCCCAGACCTTGAGCTGGAAGATGTATTGGCAGTATAATTAATCAAAACGGTATCATTATTTGATCCTGAGGAAGGTGGGGTACAAGTAACCCATGGAATTGTATCATAAATACTCCAGCTTGTATTTGAAAATACATAAGCATTAAAGCTTCCTGACGAAGAAGACACGGTTTTTGCATCCGGGTCAACGATCAAGTATTGGCCAGGGGCACCATCCTGAATTACCAAGACAGAATCTGCTGTATTACCAGAACTGTTGGCTACCACTATATATCCGCTTCGGGAGTTCGGCGATGCATTTTGAGAACAAGTAACAAGGAGTGTGTCATCATTGGATCCACTACTGGGTGTAACTTGAGTAATCCATTGAAGATTTTCAGTAACGTTCCAGTTAATATTAGAAAGAACAAAAATAGAATCAGTCCCCCCGGAAGAACTAAATAGTAATGGATTTGGACTTAAATTTATATAACTTAATGGAGGAATAGAGCGTTCAAATTGAATATCGTCGCTCTGGGGATATGCGATTTCTGCCAATATCGTCAATGTAATTAAAGTCCTTAGAATTAAATACTTTTTCATGGCATTTAGAAGTTAATTTTCATAAAAAAAGATACATTCTCAAACTGACAAATATTAATTGTTGTAAGTGGTTCGATCATGTTGGGCATGCACGAAGAACGGGTAAAACGAAGCTAATCAAATATAAACAGAATATAGTTTAAACCTGCAACAATTAATAATTTAGAATGAATCCACCTAATCTAATTTCATCAGCTGGTGAGCTGCTTTTTTGCCACATAGTATTATCGGATTGCATTGAGTTTATTGAATATGTTTAGGGCAATATTTGAGGCTTAAGAAATTATTCCGTTGAAATCCAATTAAATTTTATGATTTTATTAAATTTGTAATGGATTGGATGAATGAATGGAAAAACTTGCTGAAATAGCGGACTTGATCACGGATATGCGGGAAGATATCCGGGCGGAGGTTGTTGCAGCCAATCTGATAGAAGCAGGCATTGAGCCCGAATCCATTGTATCACTGAATAAAGGCCAGTTTAAAAGAGGTTACAGCAAAGACATTCTTTACTCCGATGTCATTAAGTTAAATGACTACAAGAAGGTCCTCGCCCTTATTCTTTCCCGGGATGGTTTCTACGATGGGCTTCCTGAAGGCTTATTCCATCATTTTTTATATGACCCTGTGGATTCAGGTAAAGAAATGGCTCATGAATCCAGGAAGCTCAAGAAAGAAGAAGAAGCAACGAGGAAGTTTTTCTGGCCCTTTGAACAGGAACTCTTCCTTCATCGCTTGCGGCTGGAGACTGAAGAGCGCAGGCTGTTAAAAAAAATCAGCAGCAAGCAATACCAGGAAATCTTTGAAAGATTCTGGAAAATAGAACCTGGATTACCGGCTGATCTTGTGTCGATGCTGATACTTTTACTTCCCTTTGCCCACAGGATTACAGGGGATTATTCCCTGACCGCCGACTGTTTGTCGGCCATACTGAAAGAAGAGGTTAAGTTTCGTGTCCTGACTCCTAGAAGAACCTTCTCGATAGAAAATGATCACCGCCCGGCATCCAATAATCAGCTGGGCAAATGCTCGCTTGGCGGAGATCTTATCTGTGGTACTCATTATGCTGAACTATGCCCAACGATTGAATTTGTCATAGGGCCCCTCAGGCACAGCCAGGTTGATGATTACATCGGAAGTGGCAAAAGGGTGAATTTCCTTCAATGTTTTTTTTCTTTTTTCGTACCTATTGGTTTTGAATGTTCATTTACGATCGAAAAACCAATTGTTTTCCATTTTACGCTTAATGAAGGGGAACAAGCCCCTGTCATGGGTTACAATACTGTAGTATGAATATTTTATAACTGTATCATAATGTCCTTCATCCTGAAAATTACGATTCCACTTTTCATCATCAGCCTGGTGGGATTTTCCATTCTCTCGGGCAGGGTTAAAGAGATGAAACGATTTAAAAGGAGAAGCCTTTTTTATGCCATCCTGGCGGCTATAGTTTATGCCTGCTCTTCCCTATTCTATTATTTGATATCTTATGTTTCATGGGAATTCCTTTTTATTTCACTGGTCCTTTTTTATTCCGGCCTCAGTATCGGACATTTTTTTCTCAGCAGAATCATCCTTCCCTGGATCCGTAAAGTACATGTATTCTGGGCTTTTCTTTATTTATTGATCATTGCATGCGTAGGCACCATAGGATATATGTATGCCTATTACTTTTTATCAAGGGGGGAATTTAATTCCAGCTTTATTCTGCCTGCATCATTTTTCTTTGTCCCGCTCTTTATATACTATTCATTCCTAGCATTTTACGATGTTCCCAGCAAGGAATTTAAAAAGTGGTACTATCCTTTTGGCAAGGCTGTCGAGGATCCAACGGATAAAGAACTTGAATCACCTGTCGTGATCAGCTTTGAATTTGAAAAGAAATTCGATGATAACGAATTAACCACATTCCGGGCAAAAGCGCCAAAATACATGAAGTTCGGACGATTGTTCTATTTTTTCATCGATGATTACAATAACCGGCATCCTGAAGGGAAAATCGAGTATATCTATGATAAGAGCAAGCCATATGGATGGATTTTTTATCTGAAACCCACCTGGTATGAATCTCAAACTTTTATTGACCCAGATGAAACCATCGCCGATAATAAGATTGAAGAAAATTCGGTCATCATCTGCAAACGGATAATGGACTAATTAGAAAGTTATGACCTATTCAAAATACTTACCGGTAAACTGGATTGATGGAATGCGCATCAACAAGGATCATTTCATTGCGTCGGAGAATGCCTTGTCTGAGCAAATCCAATGGGCAGCGGGCTCAGCACTTTCCGGGATCAATTATGGACTGCTTCCTCCTTTTGATGATATGGAAAGTTCCTTGAAAATCACCTCTGAGATCGATGCGAAAGATATCTTTCATGTTCGGATCAATACTTGCAAAGCTGTTACCCGAGGGGGCATTTTCATCGATATATATAATGCTACCGGGGACCGCGCTGAATTAAATCTATCCTTTACTGAAACGACCCTGGATTTGCAAAATCCATCATCGGAAAGCTATTACCTTGTTTTAACCGTTGACCCATTTAAAAGGATCCCTGCCGGCGAAGCCAATCCCGATGAAAATCCGCCCAGAAATCCTTTTGTGATCCCTGAATATGCACTTAACCTCGTAGCCTCGGAAAATGCTGATACTACCAAGCTTGGCAGACATTACCTTGTGCTCGGCATTCTCAAGATTTCGGAAAATAAGCCTCAATTTGTTGAAAATTATATTCCCCCCTGCAGTCACGTGCGTAGTCATCCGGCATTGATAGACCTGCACAACCAGATCACAAACTTTATTATTAACCTTGAAAAGAACTCACTGGAGATCATCCGAAAGATCCATACGAAAAAGCAAAAGTCGACTTTATCAAATAGTGTACTTGACTTCAATGAAAAGCTACTTATTGCCTTAAGCAGGCTCATCCCTGAACATAAATGGATCCATCTTCATCTTCCGCCGGTATATATGCTTGAGTCAATCGTCCATCTGGCCCGTTTGGTCATGAACATTACCGAGAGCTATTCTCATGAAAACAAAGAGGAGATGATCAATTACTATTCAGACTGGTGCAATCTGCGCCAGGGGGAATTTGAAGAAATGCTGATGAAAGCCATGAATGCAAAATATATCCATGAGAATATAAGAGAAACCATAGTCCCTCTTATCAAATTCATGGAGGTGATAACATTCCTTTATGAAACCCTGAGAGGCCTTGAATATATAGGAAAGCCGAAAGAACTGGGAGTATATATCAAGGAAGAGGTAAAAACTAAAAGGACATTCTTTGCTGAAGATTAATTAACAAGATTTTACGGATATGAAAGCATTAAACAGACAACAGCGGAAGGGCGCCATCTTAAAATTTGTGATACTTTATGTGATAACGGTCATTTTGATATTAATACCATTCGTATTCCTGGCCGATTTTCCTGATCAACAAAATGAAGAGCTTTCCGATCAGCTGAAAACATGCAGGAGTGACCTTTCCATTTGCGCTAAACAAACAAAAACACCTGTAAAATGGGATAAGAGGCTAAGTGAACTTCAGATTCAATATGTCAAGATCCAGGAAGAGATGGATACTACTGTGAGAGGAATGTTCAGCACCCTTGGCACAGATGAAGGTGACTGGACGATGGAACTCATCACTTATTTCTACAAAAAGGTGGATGACCTGGATTACCTGCAGAAACGTCTGAAGGTTGAAAATGAGAATCTTAAGGATATTTTACCGGAGTAGTTACTCCATTCAGGAATCATTGATAGCAGATTTTTACAGCCATGGATTACTATAAGGTGCCCATAAACCTGGGTAGTGTAATTAAAAATAAAGATTGTGCCATGTGCAGCCTGAAAGAGTCTGTTGCAGGAATGATTCATCTGATCGCAACAACAAGTTTCGGTGAATGTAAACATGATGAGTCTTTTGGCTGTGGCATCTGGGATCATGATTTTGAAAATATATCTAATGCGGAAGCATTCAAGGAAAGTGTCAAGGGATCCATGGCTTCTGCGATAGCGAGGTATGAAAAAAGAATAGAATATGTGAATATTGATGTTGAGATAGAACAAGTCATGACAATGGTTAAAAGGAGAAAGATCAAAAACAGGATTGTTTTGAATGTAAAAGGGAAACTAGTCAAGACAAATGAGGATTTTAAATATAATGAAACTTTTTTCATTGGCCCCTTATCCTATTTTTAATGAAAGACATTGAAAATGCCTGAAGGCAAAGAGAAAATAAAAAGCAGAATGATCAGGACAGCCTCACATTTATGGGGCTTTAATGATTTACAGCCGGAGGATTCATTTGATCCGATTGTAGGACTGCTTATCGGTGCTTGTGCAAATGAACTTGAAAAATTAAGCAGGGAGATCAGTGACACAGAGTCAAGGCTCATAGAAAAGCTGGTGGAAATACTTCTTCCTGGGCCCATCACCAGCCCATTTCCTTCACACGCCATCATGTATGCCAGGCCTTCCAAATCAAACCTGGTTTTACATCCTGATTACCAGTTTTATTTTATAAGAAAGGATACAGACCCCCAGACAGGAAAATCGGAAGACAGGCATTTTTACTTTACCCCGGCTGGCTATTATCAGTTATTTGATGCCAATATTAAATATGCAGCCATTCATTCAAGTATTTACGAGTTTACGGAGAATGAATCGAAAGAGATCATCCTTGAATCTGAGCAGAATGCCCGGTTGCCTTCAACCCGGTTCTGGATCGGCCTTGAATGGAATCATGATTTAGCGAAGATAAAGAGCATTCCATTATTCGTCAATGCAAGAAACAGCTACTTGCGGGAATTGCTTCTTCATTTAATTCCGAGGACTAGCTGGTATTTTAATGGCCTCAAACTGGATAGCCATCCGGGTATTCCTGATTTACCAATGTTTTCCGAAAGTCCTCTAAAGAAACTTGAAAGAGAATTCGATGTCGTTGACAAGATATTGACTTACATTAACAGATACTACTCAGACCATTTTATAACTCTTGATTTCAGTGGTTTAAGTGAAATCACCGAATCAGATCTGAAAATACCGGAAGATTTCAAAAAAGTCTTTTCCGAGAAACAACTGGATAAAATAGACCAGGAAATTCTCTGGATTGAAGTTCATTCACCGGTTGTGCTGGAGGAAGATATGGCCGAAGACTTTTACCTTTACGTGAATGCCTTTCCGGTGATAAACAGGAGTCTGAATGAATATACCGGCAATACGAGGGAAAATTTAAATATTATCCCATTAATTACAGAGGACCTTTTCCTGGATCTTAAAAGTGTGATTAATAAAAGCGGAGAATCATACAGAAGTGAACTTTTTGCCGGTATTAACCAGTTATCATCCGGGTCCTATTTGCTGAGACACGGATATATAGGCAGATTTGATTCCATGCAGGCAAAAGAGTACCTGGAATTTTTAATAGAAATGTTAAAAGATGAAAGTGCTGCCTTTAATGTCATCGGTTCAGATCTTTTACATTCAAGTTTAAAAGAACTTAGCCAGGCAATTGCCCGACTCGAAAAAAAAGTATCAGAAACGGAAATAAACAGATCGGATAGCCATTATCTCATTGTTCAACCAAAAAAAGGCGAAGATCTCGTTTTCATTCAATTCTGGTCGACGACAGGTTCTAGTGCAAATAGAATTAAAAGTGGATCCAGGTTCAACATTTATTCAGGGAAGGATTTAATAACTGGCAGCTTGAAATTGCTGACTACGACAATTGGCGGAAAAGAGCGACCTGACCGTGAAGAGAGATTCAATATATTCAGAAGTGCCCTTTTATCGAAAAATAGGGTCGTGACGGAGGGAGATATCAAGACATTATGTTATGAGCAGGTTGGCGAAGACTTAGATAAAGTCTCACTGAGCAAAGGCATCAAAGATGGTGCCTCATCTTTGCAAGGTTTTATCCGAACCATCGATGTAAGTCTTAAATTAAAAGACTCAAAGAAGTTTACATCAGAAGCTTTATATGAAATGAAAAAAGGACTCTTGACGAGTTTAGAACAAAGGTCGGCTAATGTTTTCCCTTACAGGGTATTCATAGAATGATCCGTATCGTCATAGTGCTTTTCTATCTTTTCTAAAAGAACATACACCTCCATTTCATTTGCGGCCTCCATCAGGGCCACCCTGAAATTCTTAAAGTTCGGGTAGCCTTTGAAATAGTCGGCATAATGTTTTCTGATCTCAAAAATGGCCGTGCGTTCCCCTTTCCAGGCCACGGATCTTTCCAGGTGAATGCGACACACTTTTACACGTTCATGGATATCCGGCGGAGGAAGTATTTCACCGGTGGCCAGGTAATGCTTGATGTCCCTGAATATCCAGGGATTTCCATAACTGCCGCGGGCGATCATCAGCCCGTCGACTCCGTAATTGTCCTTGCAATATTTGGCTGTTTCGGGTGAAAAGATATCCCCGTTGCCAAAGATCGGTATGTGCATACGGGGATTTTTCACGACCTCACCCACGAGCGTCCAGTCGGCCGGTTCGCTGGAACGAGTTACACGGGTGCGGGCATGGATGGTGATGGCCTGGATGCCCACATCCTGCAAACGCTCGGCGATCTCAACGATATCTTTACGGTGGTTATCATATCCCAGGCGCGTTTTAACTGTAACCGGCTTTGCAACGGCCTTCACCACTGCTTCCGTCATCCTAACCATCTTGGGTATATCATTCAGGATGCCCGACCCGGCACCTCGCTCTGCCACTTTTTTGACCGGGCAGCCGTAATTGATGTCAATAATGTCGGGGTTCGCCTCCTCGGCGTATTTTGCGGCTTTCACCATGGAATCGATGTCATGGCCGTATATCTGGATGCCGATGGGGCGCTCGAAGTCGGTGAATTCAAGCTTCTTCAGGCTTTTGGCAGCTTCCCTGATGAGTCCTTCCGAGGAGATGAATTCGGTGTACGTGATGTCGGCGCCCAGCATCTTGCAGACGTACCTGAACGGCGGATCGCTGACATCCTCCATGGGAGCCAGCAGGATAGGGAATTCGCCTGCTTCGACCGGGCCGATATGAACCATATTTGCAACAGATTTGGAAGAGGCAAAATTACTACTTTTGGGGCAAGAATCATGACTATGTTCAGAGAGCCTCCATTCCGCGATTTCAGCCCGTTTATGAAACTCCTTGCGTTGATCATGGTCATGATCATCACTTTTCTTTTATTCCTGGCGCTGGGTGTTGGCATTTCCATTCCTGTTTTCGGGAAAGGCTTCCTGGAAGGAGCAACGGCCTTTATGGATTACACAGATCCGAAAACGGTGGCCATGCTCAAATACCTTCAAATTGTCAACCAGCTCGGCGTTTTCATCGTACCCGCCATGATCTTTGTAGCCCTGACCGACGACAATTATTCGGGATATCTTCAGTTGAACGGTAATTTCAGGCGGTTCAGCCTTATCCTGGGAATCATCCTGCTGTTTGTTTCCCTGCCATTTGTGGGATGGCTGATTGACATCAACAGCAAAATGCATCTTCCTGCGGCTTTATCGCGGGTTGAAACCTGGATGCGGAGCTCGGAAGACAGTGCCGAGAAGCTTACAGATGCTTTCTTATCTTCCTCTTCATGGATTGGTTTCCTGGTCAACCTGCTTATGATCGGAATCCTGGCCGCGATAGGGGAGGAATTGATCTTCCGGGGGATCCTGGTCAGGTTGTTCAAGGAATGGACCGGCAGCATTCATCTTGCCGTCATTATCCCGGCCTTGCTTTTCAGTGCTTTTCATCTTCAGTTCTATGGTTTTTTTGCCCGGCTGATGCTTGGGTTGATCCTGGGTTACCTTTTTGTCTGGACGGGTTCCCTCTGGGTGCCGATCCTGGTGCATTTCGTTAACAATGCCCTGGCGGTGGTTGTATCCTTTATGGATCAGAGGGGCATCATCACCGTGGAATTAAAGAACTTCGGGACCTCTGAGGATACGGTGGTTATTGCCGGCAGTTTTGTGCTGATGGTTTTCACCATGGCCATGGTTTACCTTCATGAGGTGAACTACTTCAGGCGGGCTGAAAAAAAAGGCCCTGATCTGCATTGAACTGACCAGGGCCCTGATTATCTTGAAATGATAAATTACTTAATATTTTTCGCAATTTTCCTTGAAGAGTAGTTGATTTTAAATGCCCCAGCTTTTCTCAGTTCCTGCTTAATATCACTCACAATGCCCATACGGGTATCACGGTCGGCCTTGATAGAAGTGGTCAATAATTTACGATCAACTTCATCGCGTTCTTCACGTTCTTTTACGATGAAGCTCTGGATATCGTTAATAGTGGCATACTGGTCATTCAGCTGTATCCTGGATTCGGTTCCATACTGGCTCCGCATAGGCTGTCCGACATAGATAAAACTTACCAGCGCTTTTCTCTCAAGTTTTTGTACTTCAGATGCTTCCGGAAGGCGGATTTTCACCAGGAGGGTAGTTTCACGCATCGAGGTGGAAACCATGAAGAAGCACAACAGGATGAACATGATATCCGGTAATGATGCCGTACTGATTTTTGGCATCCCGCTTGATCTTTTCTGTTTAAATCGTCCCATATTGCAACTCCTTATTTGGTTTTACCGACGTCTTCCGGTTCGGCTTCCGAGATAGCCATTGGAATGACGGCCTGGATGGCTTCCTG
>Ga0208980_10002875_pt1 | contig 10451 bp, 11 predicted proteins | sample WetSurMetagenome_3_FD_187993 | JGI IMG/M metagenome (GOLD analysis project Ga0208980, IMG submission 187993) | Wetland microbial communities from Twitchell Island in the Sacramento Delta, sample from surface sediment Aug2011 Site A1 Bulk (version 2) | ecosystem: Environmental > Aquatic > Marine...
ACCCTCGCTGGATTCCCTGCGTGCAAGTGGGTTGCTTTCCAGCAACTGGGTGGTCATCCCCACCCGTATGGATTCGCTCTCAGTGGATGGGCTGCAGGAGGTTATCCGCAGTATGGGTGAGTTCTCGCGTCGGGGTCATTCCCTAGAAGGTTACTGCATTCTACCCACATTTTTTGACCGTACCACCCGCGAGACCTACCTGCAGTTCCAGGGTTTGATCCAAACCTTTGGTGGACACCTGTGGCCGCCCATCCCTCAGGATACCCGTGTCCGCGAGGCGCCAGCCTACGGCAGGACGCTCTGGGAATACGCGCCTGCCTGCCTGGCCATGAAAGGCTTGCCAGAGGACCGCAGACGGATCGGTGGGTACCGTCAGATACTAACCAAATTTATGGAGGTGCTGGATGCCTAAAAGCAACCTTCCCCGCAGGGATTTAATAGATCCGGAAGTTTCGGCATTGTTGAAGGAGATGGAGCAGCGCCAGGTGGACGCACAGATGCCAAGGCGCGAGCGCGAGAAAAAAGCCCGGGAACGACAAAAGATCGCAGATCGGCGGGAGCGGCGCGCGACGTATGACCTGCCCCCGCACATTCGCAATCAAATATCCGATCTTTCCACCCGATTATCGATTCCGGCCAGTCAGCTGGTCACATTGGCTTTGATTCGTTTTCTGGAATCTTTCAACGCTGGCAGTCTTGATCTTGGTCCGCTTAAAACTCCTTCTCGCAGCCCGCGTTATGATTGGAATCTGGTAATCCCTGATTTACAGACCGACGATCAGAAAAGGAATAAAAAAACGATCCAGGAGTCTTCCAGTAGAAAAAGTCGTTAATTAGTAGTGATTAGAATCTCGTGCAACTTCTGCACTCTTAACACGTGCATATTCTGCATCCTTAAGGAGGGCAAATCCTGCCCGCAGGAATCCGGAGGGTAAAATCTGCCTTCCCGCCTGAATGCAAAAATCTCCACTTCGCGAAATAGCAAATTTTGCACTTACCCAATGAGGCAAATTCTGCATTACCGCCAGAATGCAAATATTGCATAAAGGAAAGATTTTTTCTGACAGCCATTCGTATAGATTAAACAATAATTGTCTCCCGTATATTATATATTCTCGCTTGTTGTATGATATTTGTATAATGTAGGACAACATTAAAACAGAATGTTAATTTATTACTGATGACACTCGCCTTACTTAACGAAAACTTCCGGGTGATATAATTTTGTTCGCGAGAATCGAGTGTCGTGGTTTATTGGAGGTACCTGTGAAGCGCTTATTGGTCATATTTTCCCTCAGTCTTCTCTCAATTACTTTACTTTCCGCATGCGCAGCCAAGTCAAACGGCGATGAATCAGCCGTGGCGGTGCAATCCTATCTGAACGCCCTAGTGAACAAGGATACCAACGCGCTTTCCACGCTCTCCTGCAAGGACTGGGAAGCCCAGGCAGCCATGGAACTCGATTCCTTCCAGGCGGTCAAGACCGAATTGCAGGACCTCGCCTGTAAGAAGACAGGCAGCGAGGGGGATATGGACGTGGTCACCTGCACAGGCAAGATCAACGCCACCTACAACAACGAGAACATGCAGATCGATCTGAGCAAGCGGCCTTTCCTGGTCAAACGGCAGGGGAGCGATTGGCAGGTATGCGGTTACAAATGATCTTGGGGAAGATTTTTTCCCGCGAAAACCTCTGGGCGTTGCTGATCTGCCTGCTTGTGCTGGCTGTTTTCGTCTTCACGGCCGATAGCGCCCCCCAGTGGATTTACCAGGGATTCTAAGAGCAATTCGCTGTTTCCTCCTGAAATTGGTGAAAACAGCGAATTTTTCATTTAAAATACTAACTTCGAATCATGACCCTTCAGAATATCCTGATCTTCGCCATCCTGATCCTGGCCTACAGACTGCTTCTGCGCCGGCTTTCGCGTGGTTGGGTGCTGCTCGTTCTGAGCTGCCTCTCTGTATTTTGGCTGCAGCCAGCGCTGCCCATCCGCTACCTGGATTTCTGGCTGCCCGTGGGAACGCTGGCTTTGACCGTTTTTGCCTGGGCAGTCACAGCTCCGCCTGAAGACCGCAGCCTCAAAAACAATCTTCCCGCCCTGCTTGTGGTTGGGGGGATCGTCGTTCTGATGGGCTTGACACGCTTCATTACCCAAACCGGATTGATCACACCCGGACGCCCACCACAGATCTTCCCAATATTAGCCGTAGTTTTGGTCGTGGGCGCTTTCACCTGGGCAGTTGCCCGCCAGAAGCGTACCAACCCCGTTTTGCTTGCTGGTGGCATCATCCTTTTAATCACCCTGCTGGTTGTGCTTAAATACCCCCCGCTCACCAACTGGGTCAGCGGCCTGCTTCGCGAATGGAATGGTCAATCCGCCGCACTTGCTTCACCCCTGGATATCCGCTGGCTGGGATTCTCCTACATCTCCTTCCGCCTGATCCATACTCTGCGCGACCGGCAGACAGGCAGGTTGCCGGGGGTGAGCCTGCAGGAATACGTCAATTACGTCATCTTTTTCCCGGCGGTAACAGCCGGTCCCATAGACCGCCTGGAACGATTCATCGGCGACCTGCGCAAGCCCTCGAACCTGGACTCGGGCCAATTTATGGCGGGGGGAAAGCGGCTACTCGCGGGGCTCTTCCGAAAATTTGTGCTGGCGGATGCGCTGGCGCTCATTGCGCTTAACGCCACGAACGCTTCCCAGGTTAGTTCCAGCGGCTGGACCTGGGTGCTGCTTTATGCCTTCGCCTTCCAGATCTACTTCGATTTCAGCGGCTACACGGATATCGCCATCGGCCTTGGCATCTGGTTGGGGATCGTCCTGCCCGAGAACTTCAACCGCCCTTATCTGAAGCCCAACCTGACCCAATTCTGGAATAACTGGCACATGACCCTGACGGGCTGGTTCCGGGCATATTATTTTAACCCGCTTACCCGCGCCATGCGCTCCTCTAAAAAACGCTTTCCGACCTGGTTCATCCTGCTGTTCACCCAGGTGACCACCATGGTGCTGATCGGGATGTGGCACGGGATCACCTGGTCGTTTATCATCTGGGGGTTATGGCAGGGCGTGGGTTTGTTTGTCCAGAACCGCTACTCAGAGTGGGCGAAGCCGCGCACCGCCGGATGGATCTCTCAACCGGGTTGGGCGAAAACCTTCAATGCACTAGGCGTTTTTCTTACCTTTAATTACCTGGCCCTGGGGTGGGTGTGGTTCACGGTGCCTGATCCAGCCCAGGCGCTGCAGGTCATTGGCAGGCTGTTTGGAGCATAGATGAGCCAGAATCCAGAGACTCCTCCAAAATTCCAACCCTCCCCCCGGTTTGTGGGTACTGTCCTTGCGCGGGCGCTGATCCTGCTGGCAATCTTTCTGGCCCTGACGTTGATTTTCAAACCCGCAAGGGCTCTGGGACCGCTATCACTCTACAACTATCTTTTCCCGGGGCGGGAGCGTTTTCCCTACGGAGAAAACCCGCAAAAATCCAACAATATGACCATCAATGATTTGGACACGATGCTGGCTTCTCATGCCGCCTCGCAACCCAAAGGTGTTGATGAGTTCCGCGTATTCATTTTTGGAGATTCCTCTGTTTGGGGCACACTGCTGGCAAACAATCAGACCCTGGCGGGGCAGCTCAACAAAAAGGGTATCCGAACTTGCGATGGAAAACCAGTTGTTTTCTATAACATGGCATACCCCACACTCTCCCTGCAAAAAGATGTGCTGTTTATGAACCGGGCATTGAAACTTGAACCGGATTTGATCGTCTGGCCGATGACGCTGGAATCCTTTCCGGGCATGAACCCCGCCACATCTCCTTTATTGAGTTACAACCGCACCGAGGCGGAAAGCCTTTTTCCGGGCATCCAGATCCCGCCTCAAGCGAACCAGCATCTATGGGACAGCATCCAGGCGCAGCGGCGCGGACTGGCGGATTGGGTTCGCTACCAGCTCTTTGGTGTGATGTGGGCAGCCACTGGTGTCGACCAGGATCTTTCCCAATCCTGGAAACCCGCCGAGCGGGATTTTGAGCCCGATAATACATTCAATAAACGGGAGCCGTTCGACCTTGCCTCCTCCCTGGATTTCAACCCGATTGTCGCTGGGTTAAAACTGGCAGGGGATACACCGATCATTTTCGTAAACGAGCCCATCCTGATCAGCCGCGGCGAAAACAGCGATATACGCTACAACTTCTTTTACCCGCGCTGGGCGTATGATGATTACCGTCAGGCGCTCCAGTCCAAAGCGGTTGCCAACGGGTGGAACTACCTGGATCTTTGGGACCTGGTGCCGGAAAGCGAATTTACCAACAGTGCCATCCACCTGACCCCGGCTGGCGAGCAGCTTCTGGCTGAAAGGATCGCCCGGGAGATCGAAGGAAGGCTGGGGTGTGAATAAATCGATGGGGTCAAGAATCCCCTCGCTTTTAATACAAACTTTATGTCTTGCGTTGCTGCTGGCAGCTTGTTCTGCTTCGCAGGGCAACCCGCTGGCACCCGCGCCTATTACGACCGTACCTCAACCAACCCAGACGCTTCCAACCACGGTTACCGGCACCCCGTTTCAGCCGGACCCCACCCAAATGCCTGACCCAACCCCGATACCGGTTCTTCCCACCCTTGCCCCAGGCGAATGGCAGAACCTGTCGGTCATCCCGGAAAGCGTTTCCACCAGGGTGGGGGAGATATATCAGAAGGGGTTGGCGCTGGGCAACAACCCCCACTCATTTTCCAAGGTGGGTGATTGCGAGTCCTCCGCGGAGTGGTTCCTGGGAGATTTTGATAAAGGTGCAGACCACTACTCCCTTGGTCAATACACGGACCTCCAGGCGGTCATCGACCACTTCCAGGGTTCCTTCAACCGCCGCAGCCTGGCTGCTGAGCGCAGTTTTACCACCGCTTCAGAACTCTCCCCCTTGTGGGCCAACCCGGATTTGTGCCAGAGCGGGGAGACACCCCTGGAGTGCGAGTACCGCATCCAGAAACCCGCATTTGCCATTATTATGCTGGGCACCAACGAAGCCCTCTCGCCAATCGGCACATTTGAAACCAACATGCGCCGCATTCTGGATATGACCATCGCAAGGGGCATCGTACCGATCCTGACCACCAAGGCGGATAACCTGGAGGGAGACGGGGCTGTCAACGAAATGATCGTGCGGCTTGCCAGGGAATACGATGTTCCCCTATGGAATTTTTGGGCGGCGGTTCAGCCGCTGCCCGGCGGAGGGCTGCAAGAGGACGGAGCTCACCTGACGTACGCCGGCAATCGTTTCGACGACCCCTTTGCCATGCAGAAAGCCTGGCCGGTTCGCAACCTGACCGCGCTGCAGGCTCTCGATGGAGTCTGGCGGGCAGCATCGGCAGCGCAATAAGTATAAATTAATTTGAATATTTAAAATATATTTAATTACAACAATATGGAATTTACCCCAGGATTATTGTAGAATCACAACTTATTGGCAGGTGCAATGAAAAAGATGATGGTATACAGAATTATCTCCGGACTGGCGGCTGCCTCCTTGCTTCTGGCAGGCTGTAAGGTTAAATACGAGCCCACCCCGGTTCCCCCCACGGATACTCCCCAGCCAACCCCCACGATCACCCAGACCACGGTTCCTCCGACGGTTACCCCCACCTCCGCCCCCACGCCAACGGTCACCCCTGACCTGCGCCTGAAACCGGAAGACTGGCAGAACTGGCCGATCATCCCCACGCTCAGCCCCCGTGCGATGGAAATTTATAAAACCGGGCTGGCGCTGGGGAACGATCCCAAATCGTTTTCAAAGATCGGGGATTGCCAGAGCATCAAGGAGGCATTCATGGGTTTGTTCGATCTGAAGGACCGGTTTGTCCTCACCGACGACCATAAACAGTTTCAGGAAACGATCGATAACTTCGCAGGTCACTTTAATACAGACAGCCAGGGGGTGAAGGGCGGGTTCAACGCCGCAGCGGTTCTTTCGCCCATGTGGGCCAACCCGGATGTGTGCCTGCCGGGAGAAAACCCGCTGGAGTGTGAGATCCGGGTTACCAAACCAACCTTCATGTTCATCCGCCTGGAGGTCTGGTGGGACGGGCGTACCGCGGAACAGTATGAAGCCTATATGCGCAAGATCATCGAATATGCCATCGCCCATGGCGTGGTTCCCGTCCTGGCCACCAAGGCAGATAACCTGGAGGGCGATAACAGTCTGAACCTAACCACGGCGAAGCTGGCGTATGAGTACGATATTCCGCTGTGGAATTTCTGGCGTGCGGTCCAGCCGCTTCCGCATCATGGCATGGATCCCAACCGCCCCGATGGGTTCCACGTTTCCTACGATGCCTGGAACGTGGCCAGCTTTGGCGGACTGGAAACCCTGGATACCCTCTGGCGCCAGGCGACCGGAAAACAAAATTAATATCATCTCAGAATTTGAAAGAATGAAAACATTCCACATCGCGACCTCCTGGATGATTCTTCCATTGCTGTGTGCCTGCGCCACCGCCGCTCCAGCGGCTGCCTCTTCGCAGCCCTCACCGCAGGTTCTGCCAGCACAACTTTCCCCACAGGTGCTGCCAACGGCTCCGTCTTCCACGAACGATCAAACAGGCCAATCCTTAACGAAAGCCCCAGTTTTGACTGGGGAAGAGATCTACTATGGTTTCCGCGAGCGCCTGGGGGAGGGGTACCAGGATATGGGGGTTTTCCGTTATGACTTGGGTCAGGCAGCCCTGACGCAGGTAGCGCAGCAGGGTTGGAACCTGCAGGACGTTTCTCCGGATGGCGCCCATCTGCTTCTGAATCAGGGGAGTAACCTCTTTGAGGCAAATAACGACGGGAGCGAAACGATGCTTATCACGGATGCCTTCTTTGATTCAGGATCGCGCGGAGCAGCCTGGAAAAAAGATGGCAGCGGGGTTATTTATATTCGAACCGGCGAAAACGGAAATGCGATCGTCGCCACCAATCTTGAAGGCGCCGCGCTCCAGGTGATGACTGCCAGCGGGGATTCCCCGATCGAACTCGAAGCGCTTTCTCCCGGTGGGGATATCTACTGGCAAAAAGGGAGCTGCGGCGGGGAAGGGATCTGCCAGCGGGAGGGGGTTTTCCGCTTGAAGGTGGATGCGGGCGCCTCCGAACTGCAGGAGGGCATGAAGCACGTAAGGCTCTCGCCGGACGGAAAGCAGATCGCATATTCTTACGAAAATGAAGCCGGGAAAAGCAGCCTGGCATTAACCGGGATCGATCTGGCAACACGAACACCGATATCCTTGCCGGGCGACCTGCTGGGTGATTTTACCTGGTCGCCGGATGGTGCGCGCATCGCCGCTGTTCGCTACGACCGCAGCGATTATTCGGGCAAGGTGAGCGGCACCCGCAACTTTCTGGTTGACCCCGCCACCCTGGGAACAAAAGAGCTGCCCGAATCACCGGGTCTCCTTGGGGGGGCAGCCTTCTCTCCGGACGGCAGGAAATTGCTGCTAACCTCTTCGGCGCAAGCCTCCGGTGGGTATGGGATAAAATTTCAATTAATCGATCTGGTTTCCGGCGGGTTGTTGCCTTCCGGGGCAATGGAACCCGAGGCGAGCCAGAACTTCCTGCTCCTCACCAACCAATTATGGCTTGGAAATTGAAACACACATCCAAATAAGTAGACCTTGCAAAAGTATCAATTCTTAAGTTGGTTTGTATTGGTAAAATAATTGTAGAATAGGGATGTTGACGAGCTAAAAAAGAATCATCCCTGAAGCCTGGACGCAATGGATAATTACTCTTATAAAACCTGTTCGGTATGCTATCAGGAAAACGATCCCGAAGCGAAAATTTGCGTTTCCTGCGGATCCGACCTTTCCCTGCATTCTGAGGAATCCTACCCGACCACAGAGATGCTCGGGGCGTCCACCGGCGAGTATTCCACTGGGGCGGACATCAAGGCTGATGCGCTGATCCCCCGAGGCGCGATTGCGTTCTTCCCGATCGACTCGGCGCAGCCGCTGGCAGTGACAACCGAGAATGAGATCATCCTGGGTAGATTAGAGAAGGAACTTACCCGGGACGCGCTGGACCTTTCCCCGCACGACGCGCTTTCACTGGGCGTCTCCCGCCGGCACGCCCTGGTGCGCCGGAAAGGACTGGGGTACGAGGTGATTGATCTGGAAAGCACGAACGGAACTGGCTTGAACGAAAAGCGGCTGGCTCCCGCTCAGGCCTATGAATTGAAAAGCGGGGATATCATTTGGTTGGCAAGGTTACCGGTCAAAATCCTATTCATCGAGACCAACCCGGCAACGACTGTCACGACCAGTCTAAATAGATAAAATATTTAGAATATTTAAATATATTTAATCATTATAATTTCGGAAAATATTCCATTGAAGGATCATCATGCCAGACGACCTCACCGCACAACTTGGAAAATTGATCGCAGAAAAGATCCTCAAACAACCGGGAAGGGTGATCCAGCCCGGGGAAGCGCTCATCTCCAGCGGGTTGATCGATTCGTTCAGCCTGGTGGATCTGGCTCTGCTGGTGGAGGATAGCTTCGGGGTGCGAATTGAGGATACCGAGCTGAACGCCGAAACCTTCGATACCCTCAACCAGTTGGCGGATTTGATCCGCAGGAAACAGGGATAAGCTTCCTGCGTACATGGTAAAATCAACCGGCTGCAGAAATGCAGCCGGTTTTTTACCTAATTTGATGTAAGAAGGAAAGAAAATGAATTTGATTTCGTATTTTATCGACCTGGTTCTGCATCTAGACAAACACCTCGTCGCCCTGCTCAACCAGGTGGGGGCGTTCGCTACCTACGCGGTCCTTTTTGGCGTGATCTTCATCGAGACCGGCATCGTGATCTTCCCTTTCCTGCCTGGCGATTCGCTTCTCTTCGCTGCCGGATCGCTGGCAGCCCTGCCGAATTCCCCCCTGAATATTTTTGTGCTTTTCATTCTTATGGCAACAGCTGCCATCCTGGGTGATACGGTCAATTACTGGATCGGGCACTCGCTCGGCGAACGCGTTTATACGGATAAGATTCGCTTCATCAAAAAAGAATATATCGACCGCACACATGTTTTTTATGAAAAACACGGCGGGATCACGATCTTCCTCGCGCGATTCATTCCCATTATCCGCACGTTCGCCCCGTTCGTGGCGGGCGTGGGCAGGATGTCCTACGGCAGGTTCTTCAGCTACAACGTCCTGGGAGGGATCACCTGGACGGCACTATTCACTTTCGGCGGCTACTTCTTCGGCAACCTGAAATTTGTCCAGGACAACTTTTCCTTTGTCATCATCGCCATCGTGGTGATCTCCTTCACCCCGGTCGCCTACGAAGCCGCCATGGCAAAATGGGGAAAAAAGGAAACCTCCCCTAAACCGCAGGATCCTTTGGCCAAGTAGAACCCTGCGTATGCCCACCTTCTGCGAAACCCTGAAGGAACGCTACCTCTCCACGCCTGAACAGGCGACCATCCATGTTTTGCTGGCGGGCAGGGAGGATACCCCGCTCACGTACCGCACCCTCCTGCGCGGGGCAGCCGGGTATGCCGAAACCCTGAAAAAACAGAGCGTGCTTCCCGGCGACGTCGTCATCCTCATCTTCCAGCATAGCATCGAGCTGATCTATGCCTATTGGGGCTGCATCCTTCATGGGGCAATTCCCTCCATCATGCCGTTCCTGACCGAAAAGCTGCTCCCCGAACGGTATCGCGCCGACCTGGCTGCCCTGGTATCCGTCACCCGCCCGCAGGCGATCTTCACTTACCGTGAATTTGAAAACGAGGTTAACGCCGTTGCCGGACCGGAAACCTCCATCAGGGCAGTGATTTTCGCCGAAGATGCACTCCCACCCCGCGACCCGGATTTCCATAACCTGGAGGGGATGAAACGCAATGACGCGGATATTGTTCTCCTGCAGCATTCATCTGGTACAACGGGGCTACAAAAAGGCGTTGCCCTGACCCACGGGGCGGTGCATAACCAGCTAGAACACTATCGTAGTGAGCTGCGCCTCGACGATAAGGATGTGATCGTGAGCTGGCTGCCGCTTTACCACGACATGGGATTGATCGCCTGTTTCCTGATGCCTGTACTCCTGGGAGTGCCACTGGTGCTGCTTTCCCCTTTTGATTGGGTGCGGGCTCCTCACCGCCTGATGCAGGCAGTCTCCAATTACAAAGGGACTTTATCCTGGCTGCCGAACTTTGCTTACAATTTCTGCGCCCAGAAGGTCCGCGACCGCGACTTGGAAGGAATCAATCTTTCCAGCTGGCGAGCGATCACCAATTGCTCCGAACCCATGCGGCATGAATCCCACATGGCGTTTTTTGAACGCTTCAGGAATTACGGATTAAAACAAGAAGCGCTCTGCACCTGTTACGCGATGGCGGAAAATGTTTTTGCGGTCACCCAGGGAGGTATCAAAGACCCGGTCACAGTGGACGAGATCGACCGGGAGG
>Ga0208980_10002876_pt1 | contig 10450 bp, 7 predicted proteins | sample WetSurMetagenome_3_FD_187993 | JGI IMG/M metagenome (GOLD analysis project Ga0208980, IMG submission 187993) | Wetland microbial communities from Twitchell Island in the Sacramento Delta, sample from surface sediment Aug2011 Site A1 Bulk (version 2) | ecosystem: Environmental > Aquatic > Marine...
CTGGAGAAGGTCAAGAGCAAGGCCTTTCTCATTGGCCTGTTTATCACCCCGATGATCATGGTGGGAATGGGAATACTTCCCGGACTTCTTGCGACTACCGCGGACGAAGAAACGAAGGTCATTGGAGTAATTGATCTGAACGGTGAGTTTCTGACTCCGCTTACAGAGCGACTTCAGAAATTTACACTTCCGAACGGCCAGCCCAATTACTTCGTACAGACGATTGCTGTGGGGAAGACTGTCGACGAGGATGAAGCCGTCGAGCGGGCGAACGAGAAGGTGTTACGCGATGAGATTGAAGGGTATTGCATTATCGGCGCCGATGTGCCGGTGGATAGCGTGATAGAATATCGCTCGAAACATGTAGGGGACTTCCGTGTCGCAAATCGAATTGAGGAGACCCTCCGGTCGATCATCATTGAAAAAAAGCTCACTCAGCTCGGACTCGAGCCAACTCTGATGTCAAGGCTTCGCGTCCCGATTGACGTGAAGACAGTGAAGCTCTCGAAGTCGGGTGAGATGGAGAAGGGTGACTTCATGACCGTATTCTTCTCGGCATACATCTTTCTGATGATGCTCTTTTTTCTGATCCTGACTTCTGGCCAGCTTCTCGTACGCAGCATGATTGAAGAGAAATCGAACCGCATCGTGGAGATTCTTGTCTCTTCCGTTTCCCCCACCGACTTGATGATTGGGAAAGTCCTCGGCCTTAGCGGCTTGGGGTTCACCCAGATTGGGTTCTGGGGAGTGATAGGGCTGACCTTGTCACTCCAATTCAGCATCTCGATGATACCCTTCGCGCAGGCTCTTCTGCTTCTCATCTATTTTGTTCTTGGCTATTTGTTCTATTCTGCGATCTTCATCGGGGTTGGTTCTCCGCTCACGACCGAGCAGGAGGCGCAACAGATTACCAGCTATCTTGTCCTTATTGTGGTGTTGCCGATTGCACTGGCGCTGCCTGCGATCCAGAATCCCGGGGCGACGTGGATCAAGGTGCTCTCCTACATCCCGTTGCTCACGCCAACGATGATGACGCTGAGAATTCCGATACAAGTGCCTTCGGCATGGGAGATCATCATCACGACTGCCATGATGATGGCTTCAACCTATGTTGCGATGGTTGCAGCAGGGAGGATCTTCAGAATTGCTATCCTTTCGACGGGGAAAAGACCGAGTATAAAAGAGATCTGGATGTGGGCAAGGAATGGGTGAGGATACACTGACAATGTTCCTTTGATTTTGTTTCAGGTGAAGCCACTGATGCTACATATGAAAGGATCGTTCCGATGACCACGAAGATTGTGTTCGTCATTGCTCTGATTGCTGCTGCTGCGGGTATGTCTGATGCACAAGTCGCGCTCCCAGAAAAAGGTCAAGAACCTCAACTAAGCGAAAGTGTGTTTGGTCTGGGCTTGTGGGGCGGACCCGCAACTGGATTGGGACTGAGTTTCCGTCATCATCTGCCGTCCCGGCTCAGTTATATGGTGACTGGCGGGATCCTCAAAGTGGATGACGAACTCAAGTACGATATCGGGGTCGAGGGGCAATTCGATCTCATCCACAACTCAACGAACCGGTTCTTTGCCGCTGCCGGGTATGGGTACTACTATTCAGGCAAGAATAGCAACGAGATGGAAGCCCCGAGTCGTGTTGGTCTCGGAGTCGGTGGCGAGTTTTCCCTGACGACGGTGATTCATGCAAGTGTTGAGATGATGTTCACGTACTTTTCTGATCATAACGTTCTGCCCTTGCCTCAGGTCGGGGTTCATTACTATTTTTATTGAACATCGCCGGCATTCAGGGCGAGGATTCTTGGTGTGACGCATCCAGCTACACGACGGCGTCATGGTTGGTTGGATTTCGAGATCCGTTTCGCTTTGGCAGGCGTTGTGCTCCCAATGCCGCATGAGTCGCCGCTTCCCTTTGATTCTCTCCGAACTTTGTGGTATCTTTGTACCAGTTTTTCTTGAAGCGTTCTTGATAACCGAAGTCTTCCCGTGAGCTTAGATTCCATCTTCTTCTTGCTGGTTGCTGCTTGTGCCATTGCCTCAGCGTTTATGGTCATTCTGCAGCGGAACCCCGTTATGAGTGCGATCTCTTTGATCGGCAACTTCTTTTGTCTCGCTCTTTTGTATCTGCTCCTCAAGGCTCAGGTACTCGCGGTGCTGCAAATCGTGGTTTACACTGGGGCAATCATGGTGCTGGTCATCTTCGTCATAATGCTGCTGAACCTTGGCGACGAGACAAAGCTCACGGAGAAGTTCGACGTAAGGAAGATTGCAGGGGTTGTGCTGGCCACCGGTTTCCTGCTTGAGATGCTTTATCTCTTCGCAACGGGTGACGCAGACGTGCCTCAGTCCGCAAATGCACAGGAGATTGGGACGATCGAAGCGATGGGGAGCGCGATATTCTCGAGGTTCCTGCTTCCGTTTGAAGTTACATCATTGTTGCTCCTCGCCGCCATCGTTGGTGCAGTCGTATTGGCAAAGAAACGTACCTGAGAAGATCATCCATGCAACTGTCACTTTCAGCATATCTTGGGCTCAGCGCGATCCTCTTCACTATCGGTGTTGCCGGCGTTCTGTTACGCCGGAATGCAATCGTTGTCTTCATGTGCATTGAGTTGATGCTCAACTCAGTAAACCTCAGCCTCATCGCCTTCTCCTCCTATCGGGGGGACATCACCGGGCAAGTGCTCGTGTTCTTCGTGATGGCTGTTGCTGCGGCTGAAGCTGCTGTGGGTCTTGCCATCGTGATTGCACTCTTCCGCAACAAGCAGACGGTCAATATCGACGAGGTCAATATCCTGAAGTGGTAGAATTCTAGTCTATGGCTCATCAATACATCGGCTACGCAGTATTCCTTCCTCTGATCGGGTTCCTGATCAACGGTCTCATTGGCCGGAAGATCAAATCTGAATCGCTTGTGGGTATTATCGGCTCGGCCGCGGTCGCCATCGGATTCATCATCGCGGCAAGCATACTCGTTGAGATGCTTGGTAGTCCCCCCGACGAAAGATCCCACATCGTCTACCTCTTCAACTGGATCACTGCGGGCGATCTGAGCGTTAGCGTTGCCTATCAAGTTGACCAGTTGTCAGTTCTCATGATGTTGATCGTGACAGGCGTCGGCTTCCTAATCCATGTTTACTCAATTGGTTATATGCACGGTGATCCGGGGTTCTGGCGCTTCTTCTCCTATCTGAACCTGTTTATCTTTACCATGCTCAATCTCATCCTCGCCGACAATTTCCTGCTGATGTTTCTCGGTTGGGAAGGTGTGGGGCTCTGCTCGTACCTGCTTATCGGTTTCTGGTACGACCGGAAATTCGAAAAGGGGACGACGGGCGATGCGGCGAAGAAAGCGTTCATCGTGAACCGCATTGGTGACTTTGGTTTCCTGATCGGCATGTTCCTGATCTTCACGACGTTCGGGTCCTTGAACTTCTCTACGGTCTTTGCTCATGCATCGATGCTTTCCGTGGGGACGCCGATCGTCATGTGGATTACGCTGGCGTTGTTCCTCGGTGCCACGGGTAAGTCTGCGCAGATACCGCTGTTCGTTTGGCTTCCTGACGCAATGGCCGGTCCCACACCTGTAAGTGCTCTGATCCACGCCGCGACGATGGTCACCGCAGGCATCTACATGGTGGCGCGATGTTCTGTGCTTTATGCGTTAGCACCTGCAACGATGGAAGTCGTCGCAATTGTCGGAGCATGTACGGCTCTGGTTGCCGCGTCAATCGGACTTGTGCAAAATGATATCAAGAAGATCCTTGCATATTCGACTGTCAGCCAGCTCGGCTACATGTTCCTGGCGCTTGGTGTAGGCGCTTTTGCGGCTGGTCTTTTCCATGTCCTGACGCATGCTTTTTTCAAGGCACTTCTCTTCCTTGGTTCTGGTGCCGTCATCCATGCAATGCACGAAGAGCAGGATATCAGGAAGATGGGAGAACTGAAGAGCCATCTGCCGACAACATACAAAACGTTTCTTGTTGGCACCGTCGCAATCGCAGGCATTCCGCCGCTGGCGGGTTTCTTCAGCAAAGATGAAATACTCTGGAAATCGTTTGCTCACGGTTACTATGTGTTGTGGTTCATGGGTCTCGTTGGAGCGGGGCTGACCGCGTTCTACATGTTCAGACTCCTCTCCCTCACGTTTGATGGAGAGAAACGCTGGGATCCCGGCAAGCATCCGCACGAAGCGCCTGCCACAATGACGATCCCGTTAATCATTCTTGCCGTGCTTTCGGCGATCGGGGGATTTGTTGGTATCCCCGCGAGTCTGGGTGGAGGGAATGCAATCGAACATTGGCTTGATCCGGTGTTTGAGAAGGCCAATGAAAAGATGCTGCTTGCTGGCCATGATGTTGAAGCTATCGAGTATGTGTTGATGGCTTTGTCCGTTGGCGTTGCCATTGCCGGTATCTTCCTCGCTCGCAAGTGGTATCTCCAGAGGTCAGAGATTCCCGACCGGTTGAGCGCTCGCTTTGCAGGATTGTACAAGTTGCTCCTCAATAAGTACTATGTGGACGAAGCCTACGATGCGGTGGTCATCACTCCAGCGGCAAAAGGATCGGAGAAGTTGCTCTGGCGTGGGATTGACGTTGGTGTCATCGACTGGTTTGTGAATGCACTGGCTGCTGCCTTTGGCTTTGTGAGCAAAACTATGCGGGTGGTGCAGACGGGTGTAGCACAAAGTTATGCGCTCGTGTTTCTTGCGGGTGTCATTGCGATTGTTGGCTGGCTGATAACGAGATAATCAAAACCCTGCCTCTTCTCCCGGTTGTCACTTGGGGGGAAGCAAAGGGAGATTTCATCCTGAATGAGAATATGAACGACAGCTTCATCCTCACTAGCATACTTGCCCTTCCGCTCGTCGGGGCGATCCTTATCGCCTTGATGGACGCGGAGAATAAGAAACTTGTCAAGACGCTTGGACTTGTCTTCTCCACTGCATCATTCCTTCTCTCGGTATGGTTGTTTGTGAAGTTCAACGGGGCGAGTGCCGAGATGCAGTTCGTGGAAAAGTATCGCTGGATTCCCACCCTTGACATCTCATACCATCTTGGCGTCGACGGCATCTCTCTTCTCCTCGTGGTATTGACGACATTTCTTACGCCGATTGCATTACTTGCTTCGTGGGAATCGATCCAAAGCAAACTGAAGGGCTTCGTCGCTCTCATGTTGTTGCTGGAGGTGGGAACGCTAGGCGTGTTCATGTCGCTGGATATGTTTCTCTTCTATGTCTTCTGGGAGTTCATGCTCATCCCGATGTACTTCATCATCGGCATTTGGGGTGGGGGAGAGAGGATCTATGCGGCGATCAAGTTCTTCCTTTACACGATGGCGGGCAGCCTGCTGATGCTTGTTGCCATTATCTGGCTTGGGTATTATGCCTCAACTCAGCCCGGCGGAGCGTTCACAACTGATTTGATGAAGCTCTTCACGATTGCACCGAGCATTCCGATGTCCATTCAGTCGTGGATGTTCCTTGCGTTTGCACTTAGCTTTTGCATCAAGGTCCCTTTGTTTCCGTTTCACACCTGGCTCCCGGACGCGCATGTGCAGGCGCCAACGGCTGGGAGCGTCATCCTTGCCGGGGTTTTACTGAAGATGGGGACGTACGGGTTGGTCCGGTTTTGTCTGCCACTGTTTCCGTTCGCGACATTCACATTCATGCCGTACATAGCGGGGTTGGCGGTTATTGGCATCATCTATGGCGCACTCGTTTCGATGGTGCAGGCCGACTTCAAGAAGCTGGTGGCGTATTCTTCCGTGAGTCACCTCGGGTTTGTAGTCCTCGGAATCTTTGCCGTGAATGAAGAAGGGATGCAGGGTGGCGTCATCCAGATGATCAATCACGGGTTATCCACCGGGGCTCTCTTCCTTCTGGTTGGAATGATCTACGATCGACGACATACAAGAATGATAAAAGACTTCGGCGGTCTTGCAAAACAGATGCCGTTGTATGCCACATTCTTCATGATTGTGATGCTCTCATCTGTGGGATTGCCCGGCTTGAATGGCTTTGTCGGGGAGTTTCTGATTCTCCTTGGCGCGTTCAAGTCACAGTACCTTGCTAACTACCTGTATGCGATCCTGGCTGCAACAGGGGTGATCTTTGCGGCAGTGTATCTGTTGTGGAGTTACCAGCGAGTCTTTTTCGGTAAATTGGAAAACCCGGAGAATCAGAAGCTGATCGATCTTTCCAAAAGAGAAATTGCAGTACTCGTTCCGGTAATTGTGTTCATCGTCTGGATCGGATTCTATCCGAACACGTTCCTTGAAAAATCAGCTGCGGCTTCGAGGCAGATTGTGCAGCAGGTAGAGAATGCCCGTCTCGGCCAACTCCCTAAGATTGTTCAACTCTCTCCGTCAGGAACCCACTCTCGATGAGTTCCAGATTGCGGAGAGCCGCGTTTCTTTTGGTGTGTGAGCTTGCGAGCGTTGTCGTGGGACTGGCGGAAGATGGGACGCGAGTAGCTCCCAATCCGGTGATGATGTTGCCGTTCTTCTTGTTGCTGTTGGCGATTGCGGTAATGCCATTCATCAACAGGCACTGGTGGGAGCGCAACTACCCATACGTATCCGTGTCGTTCGGGCTCGTGGTGGTTGTGTATTATATCTTCGGCCTGAATAGCGTTGGTCGGTTGTTGCACACGGGGTTCGAATATCTCAGTTTCATTTGCCTCATCGGTTCGCTGTTTGTAGTGGCAGGCGGAATCCACATCCGCATCAAGGGCAAATCCAAGCCGCTGGCAAACGTGCTTCTATTATCGGTGGGTGCGATTGTCTCGAATATCATCGGTACCACTGGTGCCTCGATGATACTCATTCGCCCTTTCATCAGAGTGAATCGCTACCGTATTAGGCCGTATCATATTGTGTTCTTCATATTCATCGTCAGCAACATGGGTGGAGCTCTTACGCCGATTGGCGATCCGCCATTGTTCCTCGGATACCTGAAGGGCATCCCGTTCTTCTGGGTTGCTGAACATCTCTGGTACAAATGGGCGATCGGGATTGTCGCAGTACTGGCAACCTTCTACGTAATCGACCGGCGGGACTTTAACAATTTGCCGGCTTCAGTTCGACATGGTGCCGAAGGCTCAGAGGAAGAAGGTGAGGTAAGCGGCGTTCAGAATGTGTTTTTCATTTTGATGATCCTTGTGGCGGTGTTCATCACAAACCCACCATTCGTGCGCGAGGCATTGATGGTGCTGGCGGCTGCTGGTTCTTATTTTTCGACGAAACACGATATCCACAGAAAGAATGAGTTTAATTTCCTGCCAATAAAGGAGGTTGCAATCCTTTTCCTGGGAATCTTTGCAACGATGGTCCCGGCGTTGGACTGGCTGGAGTTGAACGCAACGATGATTGGTATTCATCACGCCGGACAGTTCTACTGGGCAACAGGAACACTCTCATCATTCCTGGACAATGCCCCGACATACCTCTACTATCTGAGTGCTGCCATCGGCTTGTTTGTAAATGAGGAGATCGTCAAGCAGGTTTATCACCTTGTCCAAACACATGGCACCGATATCGGGCAGGTGACTGGACCTTATGCGCTGGAGATCAAAAATACGTTTGCCACGCTCATGAAGTATCACGGTGACCTCGTCGCTTCAGGGTATGTTCCTTTAGACGATATCAGCGTGTCGTACTTGATTGGCAACCACAACATCTATATTCAGGCGATCTCAATCGCAGCAGTGTTTTTCGGCGCATGTACGTATATCGGCAACGGGCCAAACTTCATGGTTAAGTCGATTGCCGAGCAGAGCGGTGTCCATTGCCCGAGTTTCTTCGGATACATTGTCAAGTACACATTGCCGGTGTTGCTGCCAGTGTTTGTTGTAATCTGGCTCCTGTTTTTCTATGGTCAGTAGTGACAATTGAACTGTATTGATACCTATGACATTCTCGGTTCTTGATCTGGTTTCGTCAGCGCCCTTGACCATTGTAGCCTTGACGGCCATTGTTGTGCTGATCGTTGATTCGCTCAGCAAGAAGACGGAAGGAGTCACATGCTGGTTGTCCATTGCTGGCTTGTTGACGTCGATCGCGGTTGCCTTCGTTTTGCTTCAGAACCCGGGTAACGCATACGGAGGAATGCTATCGACAGGCGGATACGCAAGCTACTTCTCCATCGTGTTCTCTCTTGCGGGACTTCTCAGTGTCATGCTCTCTCAATCCTATGTCAAGAAGGAGAAGCTTGAACACGGAGAATACTATTCGCTTATTCTGTTTGCCGTAGTCGGGATGATGTTAATGGCAGGAGGGGCTGATCTCATCACATTCTTTCTTGGGCTTGAGGTTATGTCAATCGCTTTCTACGTGATGGCTGGTTTGTCACGAAGGAGCTTGCTGAGCAACGAAGCGGCACTGAAGTATTTCCTCCTCGGTGCCTTCGCCACGGGGTTCTTGCTGTATGGCATCGCGTTGTTGTATGGTTCAACCGGAACGACAAACATTGCTCTTATAACGGCAGGCGTTTCTACCTACTCTGGGAACAATCTGTTCCTCATCGGCCTCGGTCTTCTGATGATTGGACTTGTGTTCAAGGTTGCTGCAGTGCCATTCCATATGTGGGTGCCCGACGTTTATGAGGGATCGCCAACCACGGTGAGCGGCTTCATGTCGACTGGCGGGAAGGCCGCTGCATTCTCGGCATTCCTCCTGATTTTCTCCCCCACATTGGTGAATGTGACGGTATCGGTTCGGGAGGTACTAGCGGTCGTTGCAGCCCTGTCGATGATCGTCGGAAACGTCATAGCGATTTCGCAAACCAACATCAAGCGCATGCTTGCGTATTCCAGCATTGCACACGCCGGGTACATTCTCACGGGGATCGTGGCGGCAAACGTCGCTGGGAGCAACGGCGTTCTCTTCTACCTTATGGCCTACACATGCATGAACGTGGGGGCATTCGGCGTGCTCTCGATCCTTGAGTCAGAGGATGGGGGCAACCTCACTTTTGATGACTATACTGGCCTGTCGTCCAAACGACCCCTCATTGCAGGATTGATGGCTGTTTTCATGTTCTCGCTGTCGGGAATCCCTCCCTTTGCAGGCTTCTTTGGAAAGTACTATGTGTTCACCGGAGCGGTTGAAGCTGGTTACACATGGCTTGCCATCGTCGGTGTCATCATGAGTGTTGTCTCCGCGTACTACTACTTGCGACTTGTAGTGCTGATGTACTTCAAAGAACAGGTGTCCGTTATTGACACGGGGATTCCCAAGCTTGGGCTGACTGCACTCGTGCTGTCGGCGGTAGCGCTTCTAATATTTGGCATCTATCCTTCTTTCATCGTCTCTCTCACAACTCACTTCTTCTAGGTCAAGCCATGCAGCTGCTTGCAACAGCAGAGCAAATGCAATCATTTGACCGCGCCACGATCCGCAAGCTTGGTATTCCCGGGCTTCTTCTCATGGAAAATGCCGGACGCGTTTTTGTTGATATCCTGGCAGATCGTGCGAAGCCCCTCTCCGGAAAGCGAGTTACCATTCTGTGTGGGAAGGGTAATAATGGGGGTGACGGCTACGTCATTGCTCGCCACCTGCTGAACTGCGGCTGTCGCGTTGTCGTAGTATTGCTGTGCAAGACAAGAGATGTGAAGGGTGACGCCAAGGCGAACCTTGATATTCTTTTCAACCTTGTTCCGCTCTGGAAGGAATTCCTGAAGATCGTCCATGTATCGAGTTCCTCCCAACTACGCCGAGTTCCGGAACCTGACATCATTGTCGATGCGATTTTCGGTACCGGTTTCAAGGGGAAGGCGACTGGGATCTATTCGGGTGCTATCCGGTGGACTAACAGCAAGAAGTCCTTTGTTGCTTCCGTCGACATTTGCTCCGGTGCAAACGCATCGACCGGTATGGTGGAACGGGAAGCAGTAAATGCTCATCTCACAGTCACGATGGGGCTTGGCAAGATTGGACAGTATGTTGGGGCAGGAAGAGAACATTCAGGTGAAGTAGTAGTTGCGGACATCTCCATTCCGAGCGTTGTTCTCGAAGGAGGAGACGTCAATACATTTCGCGTCACAAGTGAGGACATCCGAGGAGTCTTGCCAAGGAGGCCTCTCACTGCACACAAGTACAGTGTTGGGAAGATATTCGTGCTTGCTGGTTCCCAGAAATTCACAGGCGCACCGTTCATGTGTGCACAGGCTGCGATGAGAACCGGAGCGGGAGCTGTTATACTTGGGACACCTAAGTCTGTTCACCTGGTGCTGGCCAAGAGGTTCACGGAGGTGATGATTGCACCGCTCGACGAGACGCCTGAGGGATCGCTATCGTTGGCAGCATTCGAAGCAGTCATGGAGCGGGTTGAGTGGGCGGATGTCGTTGTGGTTGGGCCTGGACTATCACGAGTACCGGAAACACAGAAATTGATACTGAAAGTCATTCCGCGAATCACGAAGCCGGTTGTTCTCGACGCT
>Ga0208980_10002877_pt1 | contig 10450 bp, 7 predicted proteins | sample WetSurMetagenome_3_FD_187993 | JGI IMG/M metagenome (GOLD analysis project Ga0208980, IMG submission 187993) | Wetland microbial communities from Twitchell Island in the Sacramento Delta, sample from surface sediment Aug2011 Site A1 Bulk (version 2) | ecosystem: Environmental > Aquatic > Marine...
TCTTCCCCCTCAACAAAAAACGGCATGTCAGATACTTCATACACTATATCTCCTACCTGTCCTCCAGGTACTGTAATAGTAACTGCGGAACCCAGGTTTCCCTTTATATACGCCTCAGGAACAATTGTCACGTAGGTATATATTTTATCTTTTTTATCGTTCCATTCGCACTTTACTTTAGAACATTTACCATAAAGTACCGCTGTCGATTTATCAGTCAGATCTTTTGCTGACATCCTAATTACCTGGGCTTGGCTCTCTGTAATCTGGAAAAACAGAAAAATTATAACAACCCAGCAGGTCAGTTCAGAAATTTTTATCAGGTTTTTCATATTCAAATATTTTAGATTTTAGAAGTGTGCGTTGATATTGTTAAATCAGGTTGTAAGGTGCATGGTGAAATGTGCAGGTCGATATATTTCAATTAGTTGTCATCCAACGTGAAAATTAAGGAGAAATCCAGATACGATTTGGATTAATAGTCTGTCCTTGAAAAATCAGAATAAACTAAAGTTTTTGCCAGGAGTAGAAATATTATTTCCAGTTCCCCACAAGCACGAATGGAGCCCAGTAAAAAGGATGGGCAAATTTTTCATCTTTCAGCATTATCAGCTGAGCTTTACGCAAGGCGTCGGTTTTATTAAGATCCTCTTTTATCAGATATTTATAAAACTCTCCCATAAGAGTGGCTGTTGAAATGTCAGATACACTCCATAAACTTACCAGAACAGTAGGTGTGCCGGCATACATAAAAGCCCGTGTCAGACCAATCATTCCCTCACCTCGTATTAATTTCCCCAGACCGGTCTGACAGGCTGATAATACAACCAGGTCAGCATTTAGATTCAGATTAAATATTTCAGTTGCCTGAAGAAGTCCATCTTCTTCAGAGTTATTATCCTGTGTGAGTACAAGACTGCTGAAATCGGGTTTTGATTCATCGATAAATCCGTGGGTTGCAAAGTGTACATAATTGAATTTTTTCAGTTCACCCTCTCGTTTAACATTTTCCTCAGTCGCTTCACCCCTTAAGTAGATATCAGCATTCCCTTTCTTAAATAATGAGGCAATATTTTCTATCTCATTTCCACTATATTCAAGCCTTTGAAAGTTTTTCGGCGAAGAAGATGATGAATCGTTTGCATTTTCATATACAGGATCACCAAAAGCAACAAGCTTTCTATCTTCCGGATCTGCCTGACTCATTGATTTCTGTGTAAGAAGGCTCTTCAATACACTTGCCGATTGTACATAACTTACAGGATATTTTTTCACCAGGTAGGGAAGATTTGAAAAGGAAGTTCCTGTAACACTTCCTTTATTATCAGTCAATAAAACTTCAAATGGAAGATAATTTAAGATCCCATCTGGAATAATTATCAATTTGCTTTTCTTAGTAAGATAGGGTATGGCAGGTTGTAGCAATTTCCGGTACAGGGAATATCCACCTATGGTAAAAAAATCATTATTTGTCTGATCCGGATTAAGCAATGCAAATCTGAAAGACTCAATCTGTTCCTGAAGCGATTTTCTTCCTGGAAGTCTGAAAAGCTGATGCGCCGATTGTGTCAATACCCATAAACATGAGCTGCTGTCCCCGACTGAATACTCGAGAATAACTGTGTTTTTGTCAGGGCACAATGCTTGCGCCTCTTTAAGCGAAACCGGTTCCGGATACTTTAATGATTCAGACTTCTGGCCATTTCCTTTATTACTATTCGCAACAGATTCAGTCAGTAGTTCCAATAACACCCGTGATTTACTTCGTTCAGCATACTGGAAAGCCAGAATGTCGTATCCTTTTGTTTTGTTTTTTTCATGAAAACCACTAAGCATGTCGATCACATCTTCATAGGCAAATCTTTCCCTTGCCATGTAGCTCGCCTTTTGATCCTCACTCTGTAAAGTACTGCGTATTCCTTCAAGGATCTTCAAGGCAGAGTCATTTAACTGAACAGCTTTATCATATTCTCCCTTCTTTTCGTAATATTCTGCCTCGCCTCCAACCAGTCTCCATATCAGATCGGGACTGTTTAATGATTGGGCAATTAAAATTCCTGACTTATAATTGGACATTGCCTCTTCATACTTTTCTAAGAGAGTCTGATCATTTGCGAGATTTAACAGACAATTTACTTCCAGTTCTTTATTTTTTATTTCACGACTTATCTGCAAAGCTTTATTATGGTATTCTTCGGCTTTGATATAATCTTTAGTATCAAATAACAGTGTACCCAGATTACTCAGAACACCAACAATATTCTTCTGGTCATTGGCTTGTTCATATATTTTGAGAGAATTGTTGAAGTACTCAGAAGCCTTTTCAAACTTACCGGACATTTGCAGGATAATCCCAAGATGATTATAAGCACCCGCAAGCCCTGTAGTATTGTTTTCTTCCTTCATTAAACCTGCAGCCTCACTAATCTTTTCAACTGCCATGTCATATTCACCGAGGTTTGAATAGACAAATCCCATCTGGTTTAATACATCACCAATTCCTGATTTCGCATTTAAGTTTTTGTTGATCTGAAGAGCTTTTTCAAGATTTTCCAGTGCTTCAGGGTACTTACCTGAATTATTCAGCATTTCACCTAATGCCAGATAAGAATTAGCTTTTAACGACTGTGTCCTGGTTAAACCCGGCAAATCTGAGATTTCTTTTCGTAATGCTTCAGCTTTATCATAGTAAAATAAGGCCTGTGGATAGTTTTGTAAATTATTATAAATTACTCCAATGCTGTTTAAACTGTTTCCCATTAGAAATTTATCATCAACTTTTTCCCTTACTTTCAGAGCTTCCTCGTAATAAGGCATGGCTGCCTGATAATCCTTGTTGTTGGAATAAATAAGCCCCAGACCACCCAGAATTTCTCCTTCGCCCCTCTCATCTCCTATTTCTTTATAAAGATCCAATGCCTGCTGATAATACCTTATGGCTTTGTCACGATCTGCTGCATTTCCTCTAATGCTTGTTCCCATAGCAAATAAACTGTCAGCTACCTGCTTTTTCCCTTTTTGTTCTTTTGACCAAGTTTTTAAATTGGTAACACCTATCGTAAGACTTTTCTCCCCAAAGATCTTTTCAAAACTTGCTGCCGTCTTTTCAGCTATTATTTTAACCTGATCAGATTCACCAGTCTTTCCTTTCGACTCCTTACTGATGGTTTCTGTAATTAAATCATTTACGAATGGCTTAACAAAAAACCTGTTGTCCTTTATCAGCGATATAGTAAGTTGTTCATCGTTCTTTAAATATGCATTACGGAGCTCTTCCGAAAACCCTGCCTGAGTAAGCTTTTGAGATTGCTGAAATGCAAATGCCTGTCCAGAGATCATTAAAAACAGGAATCCAAGCAGAATAATTATTATTCCGTAAGGTATTTTCAGCTTGTTCTTTTTTACCATGACTGCTTGGTCAGTTAATGGACAGTCTGATCAAAAAATTTGAACAGAGTTAATCAGAAATTTAGTTGTCTTTATTTTTCAGCTTTAATGCCATTTTAAGTTCTTCAATTGCTTTATCCTTTTCTCCAACTTCTGAATATAACGATCCTAGCATTTCATGAGGTAAAGCGGCATCAGCATTTATTTTTGAAATAACCTGGAATTCAGAAATAGCATCCTGCAGTAAACCCTGGTCAATATAATATGCACCCAATACAGAATGCAAACTGCTGCTTTCAGGATTATCTTTGAAAGTATCTCTTATAACAGATTCATTATTCCCTATTTCTTTTAGTTTTTCAAGAGGAAGAACAGAAAATTTGTGATTGGCCGACTTATCAGTATTAATGAGATATTCCCCCTCCACATTCCAGAAATAAGATTCTCCGAATTCGAGTCCCTTTTCACCTTCCGGATAGTTCATATTTAATTCAGAGACTTTCTTACTCCATACAAGACCTTTACTATTGTACAGATTCACAGTGAATTTGTCGAATGGTTTTTCTGTCTGCCATGAGAAGGACGGACGATCCGTTTTAATAATTGTGTTGTACGGAGATGTTAACTCTATTGCCTGCCCAAAAGTGACCGACCGGACGCCAGCAAGTGCTCCAACATCTTTTTTCTCTTCCCGGACTGAGGTTAAAGCTGATAAATCTATCATAGAAGCTGATGAAATCTTTTTGACATTACCTATTGGTTGTGTAACGGGAGATTCCTGACCTGAAATTGTGATCATACTCTTAGGCCCCAGAACCAGGATACTATTATTCTCTGAAAAGAGTATTTTAACCTCCGATTTATCTGACGTTGCAATCTGATCACCTTTGAATAACTTATCACCCCAGCTGGCTTTGTTAAATGCATTTGTTCCGACTGCCTTTATAAGAGATTCTCCATTTATTTCGGTTATAACAGCAACACATTTTACGGATTGCTGGGCATCCGATGTTCCGATTCCGGATAATGAAAACCACAATGATAAAAGGATTAAACAAAAGTTAGATTTGATGCGATTTTTCATCCTGTCAGATTTAGTAAATCCTTTATGTTTAGAAAAACAGAGGAAAACCCTGTCAGTTTAAACAAATCAGTGAAAACCTTATCAAAGATATGCCAGCTATTATTAAAAGTCAAGTTTATTTTCTATCCAGGTCAAATTTCTATCTTACTCTAACCAAGTCATTTTGATGACTATTCTTTTTAAAATTGATTTGCCCAAATAAAATTGATTTAGTCCTTTAGAAAATGTAACTTTGGGTATGCTATTATTGATGGCTGTTAACTGCAATCGAACGGGAACAGGACAGGTACTTAGACTTCTGGAATAAATGATATTTGAATGAAAAGCTTTCTGAAATATGCATTTGCCTTTCTTTTTATGGCAGTTTCATCTGGCATGCATGCTCAGATCAAAACCGGATATATTTTTGGCATGAACCTTTCAAGCATAACATTGAAGACAGAGGGCATAACCTCCAGTCCGACACGACCTGTGGGTTTTCATTTTGGCTGTTTTCTCGACATCCCGTTAAACAACCATCTTACTTTTCAACCTGCTCTTGTATTTTCAGCAAAAGGTTCAGATTACGCAATCGACAGTGTAGAGTATTCCCTGACTCCGACTTATATGGAGTTTCCTGCTATTGCAATATATAGCTTTGGTTCAAAGGACGTAAAGTTTTCTCTGTTCGCCGGACCGTACTTTGCCTGTGGTATAGGTGGTTATAAAATTGTTTCCGGAGATCCCTTAAAAGATTTGAATTTCGGCAAAGGAGAGAAAGATGATCTGAGGTTTTTTGATTACGGTTTCAACTTTGGAGCCGGGGTAAATATCAGAGGTCTGCTTATTTCTGCCCAATACGGACTAGGCTTAGCTGACATATCACCTGTAACAATGGAGGAATCTGAAATGAAAAACAATGTGATCGGGATCTCAATAAGTTCATTATTTGAAAGAAAATAGAATCAACGACATTATCTTATTGATCAAGCTACATTTTAATGAACTGTTATGTATCTCATATTTTAAACACTTTGTTAAAATAGGATGCCATATACAGATATCCCTCAGGGCCGTTCAAAACCGAAGATTAGTTTTCCGTTTTTTATTTCCAGCCTCAAATAACTTGCCTCTTTATAACCATCAAAGAAAGCATCAAGGGTTATATAATGTGTATTTGCAAAATATTCTTCTGAACGACGGTGATCGTGTCCCATAATAACCATGTCAACTGAATTTTTGTAGAACAGATCCATTAATACATGTAATTCATCGACAAGCGGATTGGCACTGAAGGTGTGATGTTCCCTGAAAAAATTTACATGATTGAATATAATACAGAACCTGTGATTCTTCCTTTCTTTTGCCAGCAGGTCCGATAACCATTTGAGTTGCCTGCTGCCTATGGTACCATTCCCCGAATCAAGACATATGTACAGATCTGAAGTATCTCCGGCTTTTACAGTAAAAGCATATGTTGAAGAACCAAAATAGTTGTAATATTTTTCCCATCCGTCAAAAAACAGGTCGTGGTTACCTAAGATATAAAAAGCATGATCAGGGTTCTTTTCATCGAGGTCATGTTCAAGGATATCATAGCCTTTCGGATCCCCGCTCGTTATATCACCAACAACCACATAACCTGCAACTCCCGGTTTTTTTGCCCTGGCAATCAGGGTATCGAGGTTAGCTGTACTGCCAATTTCAGAGTCTCCGGCTATTAAGAGACTATAATCAGTACTGTTGACAATTAAGTCTTTAGCCGGATGGTTTTCATTCCATTTCAATGATTGTTCTACGCGTTCATTGACCGGATCTGCACTATACAGGAATCCAGTAAGATCAGCGTCATCCATGCAGGAATTGCAGGTTAAAATGATAATCAGAAAATAAACAATTCTGGTCTCTCTTATATTTTCCATAATACACCTAGTCTTATGAACATTCCATAGTAGGTTACCCTGATGACCATCAATCCAGCAGGCTTATACCACAATTCAGAGTACAGTGAAATAGGGGCGCTTATTTTGTAATCGAAGCGAAGATTGAACATTGGGTTGTTCTCCTGTTGAATAATGAAGGTATCGTAATTTGTAAATGTCCCCGAAAGATTCCACCTGTTTTCATAAGGTTTAAGTACGTATGTGGCATGGTACATCATATTCCATTTTTCAGTGATCCTGTTTTCAGAATCAGCCAGATATGATTGACTTGCAGCTTTATGGCTCAACCTGTAGGTACGTGCGGTGGTGCCAAGTCCAAGGTCCCAGTGGTTTAATGTGGTTCCGGCAAACACTATCCAGTTCGTCTCGCGCAGATCATGCGAAATAGCTGTCCAGAGATATTCAGCGCCCAAATCAAATGGAAAGTTTCCGATCCTGAATTTCCTATAAATGTTCCCATAACAGCTGTTGAATATGATATCCTGAGGCTGAACCAGACCCAACTGGTAACCTGCCTTCACGCCCCATTTCTGATCCTCAAATGAACCAGTATTTGAGAATTGTGAATAGAACCCCTCTGAAACTTGGGTTTTTCCAAAGTCAATATTTCCCCCTACTGAGATCTGAGCTTCCAGAGCCGGGTTAAGCAAGATGAAAGCGAGGCATAACAAAATTATAATTGGCCTTTTCACGTAACAATTCATATTTATTTAAAAATATAAATTTTAGATTAGTTAAACTTTATTTTACTGAAGTTTTATTATTTAGATGGTATTTTATTTTAAATACTTTATTCAATATTTAAGACGTAATTTCAGAGAGTTGGTCAAAAGAATTGAGTAATTTTAATAATACAAATGTCTCTTTCAACTATCTGGGATAATTCCTGAACGGATGCATTTTGATTTAATATTGCTTTTGATTTAACCAAAATGTATTTTTGATAAGGTGATTTAATCAGGTAAATTATGTAAAAGAGCATTGAAAAACAACAATCAGCTTTTGGACGACGTAGTTTTATAAAATCAACCGGTGCCGGTTTGATAGGGATTGCCGGAATTGGAATTTTACCATCATCCGTGCAGGGAATCGAAGATAAACCTGCTCAGCGGACAAAAGAGGAACGACTGAAACAGATGGCCTCTAACTCTAATGCTGTTAACCAGTTATTTAAGAAACGGGCCCATTCAGGAAGAGAAGAACGTCCTGAGACTATTGAGTTGAAAAAGAAATATGGTGAGATTACCTTGCTCGACTTCCCTAAATTTACCAAAGATACATACCCGGGGGTTACTGCTATGGACCTGTGGCCATCTCTTTTCGGAGATGTCAGTGATGATTCGATGTTTACCCGCACAGAGAGAGACGGGCAGACCCGTTTCGGGGATTTTGATCCGGGAACTACATCATCAAAGCGTTATCTTGACCAGCTGGCAAATAAAATTGCCTCATCAGGTACTAAAGCTGTTCATATTTCAAATAATGCTCCCCGAAATATTGCTGATCTGAATGAGGAATCAAGACGCGAAGGCATCAGGTTGGCAAAACTGTGGCTTGATGCTGCAAAAGTTATCGGGGTCAGGTCAATGCGCGTAAATACAGGCGGACCACAAATAATTCCCGCTTTTGTCATGCAGGGAGGTTACCCGCAGAACCTGGAGATCGTGCCTTACCTGAAAAACGCTATTGAATCTTTTAAGGAGATGGCTGATTATGGAGAAAAAGTTGGTGTAAAGGTAACTATTGAAAACCACTGGGGATTGGCTGCTAATCCGATAAATATCAGGATTAATATTAATGAAGTAAACAGCCCATTCTGCGAAGCCTCACCTGATTTCTGCAACTGGGAGCATGAATATATGTTATATCACGGCCTTGAGGTCTTAATTCCCATGGCCAAATCGATGTGTCATGCAAAACGGTGGACAAGATTCCCGGATGTTGATATCAATCGCTGTGTTAAGGTACTGAATGATGCTAAGTATAAGGGCTACGTTTCAGTTGAATATGAAGCCGGTGGAGATCCTGTTGCAGGTACTTTGAAACTGATGGAGGATGTTGTCACAGCACTTGCATAACTTAGTGGGATATTATAAGTTTCTTTGTGACTTTTATTGTTCCCTTTGTTAATTGACAGATATACATACCGTTCTGAAGGAGAGAAAGATTCAGCATAACCTGGTTTTCTCCCTGAGACATATCACCAAGGTCTTTGGTCAGTACTGATTTCCCTTTCATATCAATGATGGTCAGTTTTATGTTTCCCGGAGATTCAAGTCTAAAGCTGAATGTTGTTAATGATGAAGCAGGAATGGGGTAGATTGTAAACTCCCTGTCAGATATTTTAATATCATTAACATCAGTAGTGATTGACGCCACAAAACTAATTGTATTGCCATATGCAGTTCCTGCACTGTTGGTGGCATATGTTCTGGCGTAATAGGTGGTTCCCGGTGTCAGCCCGTTTAGTGTGACATTAAAGTTACCCGTTCCTGTTCCTGAATTTACGATATTGGCGGCGGTGGTTGGGGCATAGAAGGTAGCCCAGGCAATACCTCTGGAGGTAACAGCTGCACCGCCATCTTCTATAACATAGCCCTGAAGAGTAGTACTAGTAGCTGAATTATTACTTCCAAATACAGTGGTCGCTATTGGGACTCTTATTACACCACCTTTAATGAAATATGCTTCCATGACTGCCTGTCTTATTATTTCAGCTGGAACATAATATTCCTCGAGCATATGCATCACCACTACATTCCCCACTTCTTTGGGAGTTGATTTTGCATATGACGGTTTGAGAATTGACATAACTTCATTATATATATCATTTATATTATGGTTTTTATAATTCAGGATCATACTTTCCATTGATTGTTCTGCTGGCAATGAGAAGGATTTTCCGGCGTCCAGAATAGTGTATATTGCCCTGAACATACGGGCATCCACGCTGTCAATAAAGAAGGGATCCTGTAGATTTAGGGTCCCATAACTTGTCATACGACTGTCCACATCCTGACAGAATACTTTAAAATCCTCATTGCTCACCCCTTTATTGTTCACGGTAATTAAATAACCCGGATATGTGGTACTGATAATATTATAGGTAGTGCTGCCTGCTGACCTGTAATGATCGATAACTGCCAGCCTGAATTCGGAATTTTTCATCGCTGCAAGACCCTGATATAGGGTTAATTGCGAATTTAAAGTAATAATAGTATCGTAAGGAGTTTCCTCTAATTCATCCAACGCATCTCCGTAATAATCACTGAATTTTGATATATCAAAGGCATTAGTGCATATATTTGCTTCCACAGCATTCATATATGCCTGTACATATGCAGTGTCAAAGCCAAAAACATTCAATGATAACATAAACCAGGGGTATTTATTGCCAAGAATCTGAAATGCGGAAATATCTGCCATAGTGTTATGTGCAGTTTTTTTTAATCCGCCATTAATTTTATGGCCCATATTATACTTATATGTATGTACATGTACATTTCCAAGGGGGCCTTCTACAAATGTAATTCTGCTCTCTCCGTCCCGGAGCCCATTTACCATATTAACTTCTTCAGTTATTTTACTTTCCCCATTTGCACTTACCTCAATTATCTCGATTGGACCATTCCACCTTCCCTTATCATCAATTCTGCCCCTAGTGGTTTTTGTATCTCCAAGAAAATTCTCATTTTCTTCATAATTCCCATTACCCAGGTGCTTTACATCAATGCTAAATAAACCCATCCCTGATCCTGCAGCCAACAGGATAAAGATACCTGCCGCAATCACTGACACTACTGATTGCCAAAATGTTTTTTTAGTTAAATGCTTTTTCATGAAGATCGAGTTTAATTATTTTTAGTCCAACTATAATTACTATTGTTAACACTGTAATTCCGATGGCTATGTCTTGAATACAAAATGTCCAGGGGATTATATTACCCCTTAGCGTGATATTACAAGCTTCTGTGAAACTTTTGTCGCTCCTATCGTTAATTGACAGATATACATACCATTCTGAAGGAGCGAAAGATTCAGTGTGACCTGATTTTCT
>Ga0208980_10002878_pt1 | contig 10449 bp, 9 predicted proteins | sample WetSurMetagenome_3_FD_187993 | JGI IMG/M metagenome (GOLD analysis project Ga0208980, IMG submission 187993) | Wetland microbial communities from Twitchell Island in the Sacramento Delta, sample from surface sediment Aug2011 Site A1 Bulk (version 2) | ecosystem: Environmental > Aquatic > Marine...
CATGATGAACTGAAAAAATAGATGAGAGGTGAAGAAAGTCTTTGGGGCAGGAGAGAATTATCGGGTGTGAGGGGGTCAGGGTTTCCTTTTATTTGTTCCTGGTAATTATTATTTACTGGTTGTTATAATTCTGGGGAAGATATTTTTTGGCAGAGATAGTGATAAACAAAAACAATTGATTCGTAAACCCCACCTGCAATGATGACTGCGCTTGCAATTATGGAGGGAAAAAAATATCTCTCCCAATTGAGCTTTAAAAGCAGAAGAATAAAAAAATAATTTACGGCAAAGTAAAACAGCGGTATATTCCATAAAAGAAGCTCTCGGTTACGCAAAGAAGTAATCATCCTGACGCTATAGAACGTAATACCGATACAAAAAAAGATCCAACGAAGAAAAAATGTTAAAGAGCCGCCCAATAGTCTTTTGTGAAAAGCAAGCAATCGATTGCCTTGCCAGCTCGCAGATTTGAGTCCTACGAGCGCATTCATGAAATTATTCCATCGGATGAACATATAAGGGAATTCTAACGGGCGAGCGAGATTTGATAAAAGAGGATACCGCTCGTTTGTGTTGTCTATACCAAATTTTTCTTGGGTTACTTCTTTATAAAGAGCTTGTGATTCTTGAATGATACCCTTTTGGCTTATATTTTTGAACGACGGCCACAAGTAGGGATTGAGAAGGTAGATTATCATGATAGCTGAAAAAGAAAATACACTTAAACATGATATAGCTTCCTTTATTCTCAGGTCGCAAACCCTTTTTTTGTAGAGGACCACACATAAGAAGACTAACCCTCCGATGATTACCCCGGTAATTTTTATTGAAGAGGCAAGCCCCGCAAGAAATCCACAAAATAAACTTATCGATAAAACGTGGAATTTGCGTCCAACCTTGAACATACAAATGCTTACCAGACAGACGCAGAGAAGAAAAAAATTATAAAAGATATCTGTCAGTGCTTGGGTAGAGAGGAAAATGAATAATTTATTGCTTATCATGAGAAGCACCGCAATCAGCCCTGTCCACAGACCGGAGACATAATAACCAATGAAAAATATCACCAGACACGATAACGTTCCAAAAACAACAGGGCCGATTCTCGCTCGAAGTAATATCTGCCGAGGAGGGACTCTCCCCTCTTTTTTATTGTTGAGGAAAGATTGTTTAAAATTATATAAATTAAAAAATGTGGATTCTCCTTTTGAAGAAAGCGTTATCAGGGGGATTCCTATGAGCCATTGACCTAAATGCGGATTAAGACGACTTCCCCACGGGCCACATGGTGTGCACACCCATTTTTGCCAGTCAAAATCTCGGCGAAGCAAAAGTTCGGTATAGTAATATCCTGACGAAATCCACCCTGATTCATCTCCATGAAATGGCGTTTTTCCCCGGTTTGAAAAAAGGATAACGCTTGACAGAAGTGCTATAACAATTAGTGTTGTAAAAAATTGCAACCGCTTGTTGTTAATGGTAATCTTCATTTATAAATTTAAACCCTCACGAATTGCATAATGATACGATAGCAAGGCCTTTCTTAAAAAGTCTTTTCGATTGTACGTTGCAATTATCAGAAAAATCTTAAGATGCTTAGTCATTATTTGTTCTCACCGATGCTCTAACATTTTTTTATCTTAACACGTTTAACAGTAATAATTTTTTTATCAAACCACGGAATTTTTGTCAATTTAGTAACTTGCAGCTTGACAAATGAAGGATAATATACAATATAAGGGTGAAATTTATATTATTGTATGGGATTTTATATTGTGAGGAATGTATGAAAATTAATGACCGTATATACTTTTATCCTGAGCATGGGATGCTTGATTGCAATACCTATGTGATTAAAGATAAACTCAGCCTGATCATTGATGTGGGTTTGGGTAATAACCTGCCCTTGCTCATTAAAGCCATGAAAAAAGATGGGATTGATCCTCAGGGGATAGATATTATCGCCAATACCCATCTCCATATTGACCATACCTGGGCGAATGAGGAGTTTAAAGAGAAAGCTAACGCTAAGATCAAAATTACTCAAGGCCAAAAAGAGAACTATCACATCAGCATCCGTCAGACTTCATTGTCTTTTGGCCTTGAACCGGTTGAATTTAAAGAAGATGAGATCCTTGACTCACCCATAGACTTAGGTAATATTAAAATAGAGATAATTCCAACTCCAGGGCATTCAACCGAGAGTGTTTGCTTTTATGTGCCTGAGAGCAAAGCTCTTATTTGTGGCGATCTTGTTTTTGACCGCAACACCGGTCGCTCCGATCTTCCCGGAGGAAACGGGGAGCAGTTGAAAAAATCAATTGAAAAAGTTGCTGCGCTGGATATCGAGCTTCTTTTGCCGGGGCATATGGGAATAGTTTCCGGAAAGAAAAAAGTAAACGACAACTTTGAATTTTTGAGAACCAATGTCTTTCGTTGGCTATAACAACCGAGAACTTTGTTTTGAGCAAGGACCAATCCGGCCGCCCAGTGAAGCCAAGAGTCTCCTGGTGCGGATAACCCGAAATTGCCCCTGGAACAAGTGCCTTTTTTGCCGGACCTATAAAGAGACGACCTTTAGCCTCCGCTCGTTAGAAGAAATTAAGCAGGATATAGAAACCATAAAAAAGATTTATGATGAGATCAAAGCCATATCCTGGAAACTGGGGTTAAAGGAAGAGGTGACTGAGGAGGTAGTGCATTACCTCTACCATAACCCTGAGGAATATTCGAGCAGTTTTCTCAACGTGGCGATGTGGCTTTACTATGGAGAAGGTTCGGTCTTCCTGCAAGATGGAAATAATCTGATGGTTAAGACGAGTGACCTCGTTGAGATCTTAACCCTCCTTAAAAATACTTTTCCGGAGATAACCAGGGTTACCTCGTATGCTCGCGCCAAAACGATTGCCACGAGAAAAACTGTCGAGGAATTACAGGCGCTGCGGACCGCAGGGCTTTCTCGGATTCATATCGGACTTGAGAGCGGGAGCGACAAAGTGCTTGAGCTTATTCGCAAAGGGGTTACTGCTGCGGAGCATATCGACGCCGGCCAAAAGGTGAAGGAGGCGGGGATTTCCCTTTCTGAATATGTCATTCCCGGATTAGGCGGAAAAAAACTTTCGCAGGAGCACGCTCTCGAAACCGCGCGAGTGCTCAATGAGATTAATCCTGATTTTATCCGCCTGAGGACACTGAGGGTTGTTGCTGGAGCAGGCCTGGACGAAAAAAAGGCTTCCGGAGAATTTGAACCCATAAGCGATGAAGAGATTGTGCGGGAGATACGACTGATGGTCGAACACCTTGAGGGAATTGACAGCTACTTTGTGAGCGACCACATTCTTAACCTGCTCGAGGAGGTGGAAGGCAAGCTTCCGGAGGATAAGGGAAAGATGCTGGCAGTGATGGACCGTTTCCTCGCTTTGTCTTTTGAAGAAAAATGCAATTTCCGACTGGGGCGAAGAGCAAGTGTTTACCGCACCCTCGCAGATCTCAAGAACCAAGGGCTTTATCAGCAGGTGGATAAGGCGCTTAAGCAGATTATGGCTCCGGACGGAGATGGGCTTGAGGAAGTGATTGATGGCCTTACCAAAGGGTTTGTTTAAATCAACTGCGGTGGTTATTTTACCCTTCGGAAACATAGAGTAGTTAAAAAATTAAAAGGTTATCATACCTTTTTGTCCTATAATTGTGGTATAAATTTTAAATCTTCACACTTGAAAAAGTGATGGGCATTTTTTGTTTCGGTAAAGAAATGTATCCAAAACTCCCGATTTACAAAAAAGGTTTTAAAGGGATCGTCGTTTTCATTTTAGCGGTGATCAACCTTTACCCTTGCGTTTTTGGCTGGTCAAGCGAAACCCATAGTTGCACAGAGGCAGGAGCAAAAAAACTGGGGTGACAAATTCTCCCAAAAGGGCTGCTATTAAACCAAAAGAAACTCCCCTTCCTTTTCCTGACTTTCAAGAACAGTATACGATTTTAGTAGGATCATTTAAATCAAAAGAAAATGCTCTGGCTTTAAGACAAAAGTTCCAGAATAAAGGGTATCCCGTCTACAACTATCCTATAGATTTCCCCGGGAAAGGAGGGATTTGGTATCGAGTGATTATTGGAAACTATAAGGACTTAAACAATGCTAAAAAGATGGCTTCCGAACTCAAAGCTAAAGAAAAAAAGTTTCCGCCTTACTTATGAAAGGTTATAAATTTATTTAACAAGGCGCATTCAATGGATAATCTGCTCCCCCGACGTTTCAGTCCCACTAAAAGCGCCTCCCATGGCGCGACGCTCCAGAAGTATGGCCTCGATCTCCTGACAGAACAACTCATCAGCTTCCTTATCCCACGCTTTTTCTCCCAGAGGCGGTATCCTGAGCACGAATTGTTTAAATCGAGGCATTATTTTTATTTTCCGGTTGAGTCAGTGGATTCTATTTAAATTTATTTGATCAAAAAATCTCTTGGAAGGTTTTTTAGAGAATTATCACAGGGCTGGGCTTTAGTCACGGAAATGAGGAAAAGAAGGTTTATTTCCCAAAAATATCTAAACAAACAAACTAGTCGTAAATTTTCTCGCTAAAACGGTGCTTACCGGCGTGGCGCATTGATTTGCCACGTTCGGTGCAGTTACTCGTTGGGCATTGTTTCTTCCTCTTCCCTCTTGCCGGTTTTTCATCTCCGTCGACTGTTCAGCTTCTCTGAATTTGTACTGTGTCACGTTAATCAACTACGCCCCTGAAGCCTGCGCTTAATATCAGTCCTTGCGTATCGGAAAATTCTGCGAATGAATGCTGTATACCGCCATGTTAAAGAGTTGATAACAAGATCGCGTTCGGCAATGGCTGCATCGCGTTCGGCAATGGCTGCATCGCGCTCCAAACGCATTAACTGAAGACTCCGCACTGATTGAACGATCGGGCCAAACGTGATTGGGCTATCATCCAATCCCCGAGTTAACGGGTCTCGTTCAGTGACAGTGAGTACGGATGGGTTCAAGGACTTTTCTAGGAGACGAAGAGCTGGCTCGATGGTTTGAAGAAAACCATTCTCTATGATAAAGGAAGGCAGGGTTCTCTTGCTTGAATCATTGCCGTACCCAATTGTGTGGCTACGCCAGAACTCGTCCAATTCGTTCTTCTGCGAGAACTTGTAAATCATTTGGCTTTGCCATCCATGGGTAGGTGGAAAAGCATCTTGAATCAATCGCTGACCGTGGTTGACCTTTCGCCCGAGCTTTCTTCTGCTTAGCAAGGGAAAGTGGGCTACTCTCAGTTCATCGCTACTTACAGCACGGGTATGGGTGCGGAGCGGCTTCCTTATAGAATGGGCGCCTGCCGCCAACCATAACGCCCCATCATTTCTAAAAATGACCTTTGAGGGGAACGGCACATCGAAAAAATTAAGATTGCCATTCAATATTTCATCCACATAAACGGTTGGATACATTTCGATGAATAAGTTCGCAACTGACCGATATTGCAACATACGGTAATGATTAAGATCGGCCTCATCAAAATCCTCGGTTGAAATCCAATTCTGAACCTCATATCTAATTGCAGAGTACTCCTGGTCTACTTCACTCAGGATGCTCTTTAAGGATCTGAATTCTTTTGTTATAAGGAACTCATCTGCATCAAATACATAAAGCCAATCAGGTGAAGATGTCTTACTTATCATGATAAGAGCGTTTGCAAACACCTCTTGCCAATACTGCTCATTGTACCAGCTAAAGACGTGAATCCTGTCTTTCCACAACTCCTGTAGATGCTGCAGCCCTCCGGACGATCGATCTGTGCTCGCATGATTGAGCACATACACCTCGTCAACATGGTGCATCAAAGCATGCGAGATGGACAGCGCGAGTAGAGGCCACTCGTTCTTTGCCTGTATTAGACCAAAGACTTTGGGGATGTTCTTCATTCAGTTACCTTTTCTATCACGAAGCCATTGGATAGAAGCCATGCGGTTGTGCAGTGCTCAACGCGATCATCAAACGCATCACGAAAAGTGAAGCTGAAGTAGCTGGAGATTTTAAAATTACGGGGATCAAGATAGATCAGCCTCTTACCAAAAAGTACGGAAGCGATGGCAACGTGCAGGCGATCGGTGACTATAGTGCCATGTCGCCTAATGGTTTTGGTCCATTCATCTAAATCGGTTTTTGCTCTACTGATGTCTTCATTAATGGCAGGATTAGGTGCCAAGTTCTGGCCGTACAAAAGACTGTCCTTGTCTTCTCTTAATGCCAAGAGCACGGTATCTTGTCCGTTTTTTGGCAGTAACGCTGGAACATCGTTGAACTCATGGTAGTAGACCGCGCAGTCGAAGGAAAGCGCCGCGCGACCCATGTTCTTCACCGAGCGGTATGATCTGGTCTCCCTTGCAAAGGCATAGACATTTTGTTGAGAAAGGCATTCGGCAACAATCGGTACCGTCACATCATAACCTGAAGGGAGGAGAATGACTTTATGAAAGTGGTGGGAGGCCTCAATAACAGTGGCTGGCAACCATTCATGATAAGATTTTGTCAATGCGCCGCTGCCGGGCACTAACAGTGTGCCTCGCGGGAGATGTATATCTTGTATATCCTTGAGCAGTATTGAAGTATAGGGAGTTGTTCCACAGGCCAAAAGATCTTCTGTGCCAGCCCAGATAAGGTGATCACCAATGTTGCCAGGTATGTTGGTCAGTAGACACAGATCGGACTGCTGGGCAAGGAAATGTAGGAGGCTTTCTTTGTAGAGTGCCTTGCGAGCTTGAAAATCCATTTAATCTACCCGGATTGAATTAGCGCTGGCAGCGTCAGATCCCGGTCCCGCCACAGGGTGGTGCATCGGGCTCGACTGACGCTCCATTCTCCTTAGCAATATGCGCCTCTTCAGCAATCATTTTAAACAGAAAACCGCGCTGCCAGCTTCCCCCAGAAACCTCTTTGGGTATTATTGTCCTTTAGTCTCTGGCGCATGAAACTCTTCATTTCCGGCTTAAGCCAAGAGCCGTAAATCGAATCTTCTCTGTCTCTCATTTTATCGAAGGACGGCGTATCCAGTCCGGGTATTGTTCCTAACGTAAGAAAGGCTTTTCCATTGAAGCAATGAGGCATTTTGCAGTTATAGCCAATAGGTGAAAAATTAATAGGGTCATTAATATTCGTGAATATGTTGCCAAGGGCTTTTCCGCCGTAGCACTGCAACAAATCTCCCGTATCCAGGTTCAGCAAGCCAGTCCAGTCACCTGCGTAACAAAACTCTCTACGCTTCTTATAGAAAATAGTTGTTAGGAAGTCAAACAGCTTAGAATCAAAGACACTCCAGATCCTTTTGTATTCATCAAACGAATATCTCGAAAGGTGTGCTATCTCTCGTTTTGTAATGTCTCTGGCCACCGTTAGATGGCATAAGGCGCCCGCTCTTTCCAGACAAATCTTTTTCACTTCGTCAATGTATGGAATCAATTCGTCATGCGGAACAAGCTCCAAACCACATGAACACCCTGCTTCTCTCAAAAGTATAAAATTACTGAAGAATGTATCTAATAAGTTTCTTTCCTTTAGTTGCATATAGTGAAACGAGAACTTGATCATTAGACGTCTCAACAAACCGCGCTCCAGTTGTGCATATTTCTTAAGTCTTTCAGTCAGAACTCCACTAGTTACGATCACTACATAGTGACCTTCTTCTAATAGCGCCCTTACAATATCAATTAATCCCGACGATAGCAATGTCTCGCCCGCTGAGCACATATTTATAAGGCAAACACCGCCAAGGCGTTTAATGGAAAGCGCTTGTCTGATAAACGAGCTTGAGTGTTTGAATCTCACTATTTTATTGCTGAACTTGTGGATCTGCTCAACAAAGCAATAGCTGCATTGAAGAAAACAGGAGTCGGTTGGTACCAGACAGTCAATGAAACGTTTCAGTTTATCCATTTGATTCCTCAAATCATGGATTGGTATGATCCCGGTACAGAGGTGACACTTTTCTTCGTGTTTTGGGATTGCCACATTCGACGATGGTCTGTCGTATCGGTATGCGTTTAATTACATCCTCGATCTCATGGTTTCCTCAAAGACCCTGCCGATCAAGAATTCACAAAAGTATACGTTATTAATACCTTATACATCATTTATTTCTTCAAAGCCAACATATCCTTCAATAAAGGGTACGACTTACCTGCACTCATCGGCCTTGCCACCGTATCCCGTTCAGGAGAAGCGTTGAAATCATTTATCCTCCGAAGGAGTCGCGCTGCCTTGCTTTGAAGGATAAGGAGTTTCCGATCCCTTTAGCGGCAGCGGCTTCCTTATCCCATGCTTTTTCGTCCAGAGACGGTATCCTGAGCATTAATCAAGACCCTTTGTCCTGTTGGAGATAACATTTCGTTACTGAGCGCTCCTCACGCTCTTCCTGTCTTTTTATGGTGGGGTCTTTTTTCTGGCGTAAAAATTCTCGCTTAACTGAATCTGCCTCGATTGTAATATTAAAAAAGTTATATAGCAAATGACCCACTTCCTCATAAGGGTTGGGTAGTCCTGCCTCTTTTATCGTTTTAACAAGGTCATAGATGAAAAGGAAGGAATCATCTTTTGTCCGATGGGGAGGGAGTTTTGGGAAAAAGGGGGGTTCTTTTAACAGATACTCTTCATAGGAAATCTTCCTGGCCTTCAAGCGTCTCCTTAGATACTCCCGCTTTTTTCTGGCTGCGCATTCCTCTTGAACTTCACGGTGACCTGCCCCCGAAAGATGTACCAAATTTAAAAAAATGTGCTAAAATAGGAGTCTAACCCATTGAATTCTATTGGAGGTAGGTCTACCCTTCGTAAATAATTTCCAAGGGGTGTTCTTCAGCTGACTTAATTTCTTTGATTGCTTCCTGCCTTAATTCATTTCGGTCAAGGGTTGTTTCCTCTTTTTCACCCGGAAATTGTTCCACTAATGTTATCCATCGGGGAATGTTATGGCGGGAAATTTCATCGCGGAAATATTCCCGGATGGATTGCGCGTTGGAGACTACGCCGTTATTGGTTTTGACAAAGGCAAAAGCTTCTTCTCCCAAACGCCGGCTGGGAACTCCTACTACCCGCGCATCAAGCACTCCGGGGAAAGAAAGAAGGTATTTTTCTACTTCCAGGGGATAGATATTCTCTCCCCCCCGAATGAGCATATTTCGCCTTCGACCAGTGATTTGATAAAAGCCTTCTTCGTCTTTTACCCCCAGATCGCCGGTGTGGAACCAGCCATCCTGGTCCCTGAGTTCTGCGGTTTCTTGGGGCATATTATAGTACCCCTTCATCATCATTGACGTGCGAACACAAATCTCTCCTTTTTGTCCGGTCGGCAAATTTTCTCCGGTTAGAGGATTAATTATTTTTAACTCCATCCCCTCTAAGGGTTCTCCAACGGTATAGAGGATTTTTTCTTTTCTTTTTTCCCTGCACGAGGTTTGAGTTAATAGTCCAATTTCAGTGATCCCATAGGAGATCGTGAGCTCAGGAATCGGCATGGTCGCAATGGTTTGTTGCATCAAATCCGGCGGGCAAAAATCACCGGACATCATACCGGTTTGCAGGCTTTTAAGGTTGAACATGGAAAACTCCGCATGATTGAGAAGATCCGCAAAGATGGTCGGGACTCCGTATAAAGCGGTACAGCGTTTTTCCTCCAAAAGCTTCAAAACCTCAAGAGCGGTGTATTTAGGCACGGTAGCTAATGGGGTGTGGGTTGAAAAACACGCCATCAGGCCCATCCAGAAACCAAAAATATAATGAAAGGGGATCGGCATGCAGAGGATGTCCGAAGGGCCAAAATTCTGGTTTTTGGCAACCGGCAGACCATTGTTGATCAGCCCAAAATGGGTAAGCATGGCACCTCGGGAATAACCAGTCAGTCCACAGGTAAATTTAATCAAGACAGGATCAGAAGGGGAGATTTTTTCTTTAAGAAACGGCAAATCCGACTTGCGTACTTTGCTTGCTTCCTTTAATAAATCCTCATAATGGAGGAACCGTGAGGTGGTGCTGTCTCCGATAACAATGACTTTTTTAAATAAAGGAAGCTCTTCGGAAGCGACCTCCCCTGAGGAAAAGACTTGCAGGTCCGGGATAGCTTTTTTAAGAATTCTTTCATTGTCAGTTCCGTTTATTTTCTTGACCAGAAATAAAACCTTAACCTCTGCGGTTTTTAGGTAATAGGTGAGATCGCGTGATCGGGCATTTGGGTTTATTGGAACCATGACTGCCCCGAGTTTACTGATGCCTAAAAAGAGGAAAACCCATTCAGGGATGTTGTGTGCCCAGACTCCTATTTTATCTCCTCTTTTAACGCCCACACTCATCATTCCTTGAGCCAATTGGTCAGAAATATCCTTAAGCGCTCCAAAGGTAAAATCCCCTTGATCAGGAGTAATCAAAGCTTTCTGCACAGGCCGTTTATCTGCTTGACGATCAAAAAAC
>Ga0208980_10002880_pt1 | contig 10446 bp, 10 predicted proteins | sample WetSurMetagenome_3_FD_187993 | JGI IMG/M metagenome (GOLD analysis project Ga0208980, IMG submission 187993) | Wetland microbial communities from Twitchell Island in the Sacramento Delta, sample from surface sediment Aug2011 Site A1 Bulk (version 2) | ecosystem: Environmental > Aquatic > Marine...
AAATATTATATGCCACTGATTCACAGATTACTGCCTGCCATTTGCAGATCCATAATCTGTGAATCTGTGGCTATAAAAAGACTTTTGATACAACCTCTTAATTTGTTAGAATCCGGTGGTCAATTTGTCAGACCCAGTCGTTCTTGGCATCTCAATAAATTGAAAGTCAACGGTAAAGAATACCGGACGGTTTGGATGGAGGGGAGCTCGGTTTTCATGATCGAGCAGAACCTGCTGCCCTTTGAGTTTCGGATTGCCGAATGCAGAACCTACCAGGAAACCTGCCATGCGATCCGGACCATGCAGGTGCGCGGTGCCGGTGCCATCGGTGCTGCAGCCGGCTTTGCGCTGGCACAGGCAGCACTCACCCTTCCGCCGGATCAGCTTTTGGAAGCGATGCAGGTCATTGAAGCCACGCGGCCTACCGCCCGCAACTTGTTCTACGCTCTCGAAAAGGTTTATACTGCGGCGCAGGATTCGCCAGAGAGGGCTGTCCAGATGGCCCGGTCTATAGCAGATGAAGATGCACAGGCCTCCAGGAAAATCGGGGAGCTAGGCAATAGCCTCCTCCCTGATAAAGCTGGTGTCGGAACGCACTGCAACGCCGGCTGGCTGGCCTTTGTCGACTATGGCACCGCGCTATCCCCTGTCTATCATGGATTTTCCAGGGGCAAGGAGATCTTTGTCTATGTGGATGAGACCCGGCCCAGGGGCCAGGGAGCCCGACTTACCGCCTGGGAGCTGCACAATGCCGGCATCCCGCATGCCATTATCCCCGACAATGCCATGGCCTGGTACATGGCCCGGGGCAAAATTGACCTGATGATCGTCGGGGCTGACCGGATCGCAGCCAATGGGGATACTGCCAACAAGATCGGCACCCTGGAAAAGGCCATCGCCGCAAAATATTACGGAATACCTTTCTATGTTGCTGCCCCTGTCTCTACCATAGATTTCGATTGCCCGGACGGAAACCATATCATCATCGAAGAACGCAGTCAGGATGAAGTGTTATACCAGGAAGGCATTACGCAGGACGGAAAAAGAGAAAGGGTACTGGTCTGCTCCCCCGGATCACCAGCAATGAATCCGGCCTTTGATGTGACCCCTGCAGAGTTGATCACGGCATTTATTACGGAGAAGGGGATTTTAAAACCGGGTGAATCTTTAATAAGTCATTCATAGTCATTTACTCGCTGCTTCGCAGCTCGTGACATTAATTGACCGCCAACTGCGAACTGCGAACCGCGAACTGCAGACTCACTTATTCCTCTCCGTCGTATACATCACCAGCTTTTCCAGCGACTGGCGGTATTCGTTATCCGGGAATGAATGCAGCATGTCAAGGGCTTTCTGGCGGTATTCCATCATCTTTGTGCGGGCATAAGTGATGCCCCCGCTCTGGTTGACCTGGTCGACAATTGCTGATACACGGGCAGGATCGTCGTGATGGTATTTGATGGTCCGGATGGCCTTCCGCTTTTCTGCAAAACCGGCCTGGTTTAACATGTGAATGAGCGGCAGGGTCATTTTTTGCTCCTTGATATCTATGCCATTGGGCTTTCCGGTCATGTTTTCACTGTCGAAATCAAAGAGGTCATCTTTGATCTGAAATGAGATTCCAACCAGTTCACCGAAGGTTTTCATCTTTTTAATGATCTCTTCATCGGAACTCACCGACGCTACTCCGCAGGCACAACAGGAAGAGATAAGGGAAGCGGTTTTTTTGCGGATGACTTCGAAATAAATTTCCTCGCTGATATCGAGCCGGCGGGCTTTTTCAATCTGCAGCAGCTCTCCTTCGCTCATTTCCCTTACCGCATCGGAAACAATCCGAAGCAGGTGAAAATCATTGCCTTCAAGAGATAGCAGCAAGCCGCGGGAAAGCAGGTAATCGCCGACCAGCACCGCAATCTTGTTTTTCCACAGGGCATTGATGGAGAAAAATCCCCTGCGCTCGTTTGAATCATCCACCACATCATCGTGGACCAGGGATGCTGTATGGAGCAACTCGATCAGCGAAGCAGCCATGTAAGTGGAATCGTTGATGGTACCGCCTAATCCTGCCGACAGAAAAACGAACATCGGCCTCATTTGCTTGCCCTTTCTCTTGTAAATATACCGAGTCACGGTGTCAAGAAGGGGAACGGAGCTCTTCATGGACTGCCGGAACCGCTTTTCAAATTCATCGAGATTGGCGGAGATTGGCTTTTTTATCTCATCGAGGGTCAGCATAGAGGCACAGTCAGGCATCAAAAGTAATACAAAAAAGGAAATGTGCTGCCGGGCGTTGATCTTTACGAATTGCTTAACTTTGTTGTATCAAGGGAGAAAGGAATTACCATGTCGATCTTGTTTCATGATGTGATATTTGGCCCCGTGCAAAGCAGAAGGCTGGGGGTGTCGCTGGGTATAAATCTGTTGCCCACTGACAGGAAATTCTGCACCTTCAACTGCATCTATTGTGAATGCGGATGGACGCACGAAAATATTGCCGGACAAAAAGGCCTTCCCGGGAGGGATTTTGTTGCCGAAAAGCTGGAGGAAAAGCTGAAAGAGATGGCATCGCGGGACCATGCGCCCGATGCCATCACCTTTGCAGGCAACGGCGAACCGACCATTCATCCTCAATTCCCGGAGATTATGGAGGATGTCATCCGGCTGAGGGACAGATATTTTCCCGAAGCCCGCGTGACTGTTCTCACCAATTCTTCTACGCTGAATAAACCTGCCATTTTCAATGCCCTCAAGAAATCGGGGAACAGCATCCTTAAACTCGATGCCGGGACTGAGGAGATGTTTCAGCTCATCAATGCGCCGCAGTCCGGCATTACATTGAAATCCATTGTAGGGAAATTGAAAGAGTTCAATGGAGAATTGATCATCCAGTCCTTGTTCCTGCGTGGCCAGGTTGACGGGAGAGAAGTTGATAACACCAGGGAACCGGAGTTTTCGCACTGGCTGAAACTCGTAAAGGAGATTGGGCCAAAATACGTCATGATATACCCGATCGACCGGGCCACGCCGAATAATACCCTGGAGAAGGTCTCGTTTGATGAGTTGAAGGAAATAGCCGGCAAGGTCGAGGCTGCCGGCATTAAAGCACAAGTATTTTACTAAGATGATTGATTATCCTGCTAACATATTGCTTGCATTAGGTGAAACCATCCGGGGCAACCAGAAGATATACACCTGGCTTCTCCAGAACGGCTATCCGGAAATCGCAGCCCTTTCAAGCGCCATCAGAGGTTCCGATGATGCTTTTCAGTGGTTAATGAAAAACGGCTTTCCACAATTGGCTGCCCTGGATTCCGCCATCGATAATTCTCCGAAAGCCAAAAAGTGGCTCCTCGATAACGAGTATACAGTGGATCTGATCTTTTCGGATGCCTGCCAGAACAAATCCGAAGCAATTGCCTGGCTGCGTGAGAATGATCTGGAGATTTTTATCCGCCTGGCCAATATCATCCGCGAATTCAGGGAGAACCAGACGTTTGACTACCACAAGCTACACTTTTAAACTAAAGATCATATTTGTATCCAACTCCTTTAATCGTCCTGATATTTTGAGTATCAAGCTTCTCACGTAACTTGCGGACGTGAACATCGATGGTCCGGTCGCCTACAATGACATCGTCACCCCAGATGATCGAAAGAATTTCTTCCCGCGTAAATACTTTATTGGGCCTGGAAACCAGCAGGCTGAGCAATTCGAACTCCTTCCTCGGCAAGTGATAAATCTCGCCTTCTTTAATTACAATATATTTTTCACGGTCAATTATAAATTCAGCTATTTGGATGATTTTCTCTGAAGATGCGTCAGGCTCTTCCCGGTACCTGCGCAGCAAGGCTTTTATGCGGCTTACAAGGACTTTCGGCTTGATTGGCTTGGTCACGTAATCGTCTGCACCAGCTTCAAAACCAGCAATCTGCGAGTAATCTTCCCCGCGGGCGGTCAGGAAGATCACAATGGAATTCCGGAGTTCCGGCACCTGCCTGATTTCGGCACAGGTCTCCATGCCATCCATCTCCGGCATCATAACGTCCAGGATGATGAGATGCGGACGGATCTCTTTTGCCACAGCCAGGGCGTCACGGCCGTTAGAGCTGGTATGAACCTCATAGCCTTCCTTGCGCAGGTTATATCCAAGGAAATCCAGGATATCAGGCTCATCGTCGACCAGTAAGATCTTGTACGTTTCCATCTCTCAATATTATAATGCGAACAGTTTCATTATGAATGATTTGCAAATTTAAACTTAATTCTGTTATACCTCAATTCAAACTTATCAAACGGTCAAATGCATTTTTTACGATCTTTGAGGCCTTAACTCATTATGCTGTTGATGAAAAATTTCCTTTATATCCTGACCGTGCTCGTCTCATGCAGTTCCACGTTATCCGGGTTGCAAGCCCAGGAATTCAATGGCGGGATGATGGCGGGCTGCATTGGCTCGCAGGTTGCCGGAGATACCTACAACGGCTTTCATAAAGCAGGGATATTTGCCGGAGGTTTTGTCAATTACCAGTTCACCGACCGGTCGATTTTACAGATGGAGCTGGAGTTTTTCCAGAAGGGAAGCCGTAAAAATCCCGATTATGAGAAGAACGATCTCGATCAGTACCTTTTCCGGGTGAATTATATCGAGATGCCTTTTTTATACCAGTGGAAACTGAACGAACGCGTTAAATTCGAAGCGGGTCCGTCAGCCGGGTTTTTCATCAGTTATTTTGAAGAGAAGAACGAGGAGGAGATCAAGCAGGGAAACAAGCCGGCTGCTGTCACTTTGCAGATCAATGCCGGTTTTTACATCTTTCTCACGAAGCATCTCATTTTCAATTTCAGGACGAACAATTCAATGCTGAACATCCGCAGCGAAAGTGCCACCGGCGATGTGCTTAGGATCTTCCCCGGGAATTACGGCCAGTTCAACGATTGTTTGGTAATGAGCCTTTATTACCAGTTCAAGGAAACCTGGTGATGTTGAGTTTATCTTATGATAAATTTCCGTATGAGGGTCATCCGCGGAGAAATAGCTTTCAGAAAATAAATGCCGGGCGATGGCAGAATCATCTCTTTTTGAGGTTTTCCGGAAAAAAGCGTCTTTCCCGTCAGGTCGAAGACTTGCATCTTCTCAATATTATCAGGTATTTCCAGTATTCGCAGCTTGTGCCCTGAAGAGGCAAGAACCAGCTGATCTTGCCGGTCAGGTTCAGGCACACCTACCAGGATCGTCACGATGATTTCATCCTCATCGGAACCGCATGCATTGGTCACCTGGACCGAATAAGTCCCGGATATGATTACCAGTAAAGTCTGCGTGGTGGCGCCTGTCGACCAGAAATAGCTGCAGCCCGGGTTGCCGGCATTCAGCAGGATTGTTTGCCCTGTTTGAAGCAACGTATCATTGCCCAGGTCGACGTCTGGGAAATAAGTCACTGTAACATTTTTAACAGTTGGGTCGCTGGTTCCGCAGGCTCCTTCAGCCCGGGCTTCGATACTATGCTGACCAAGCTGCTGCCAGGTAACATAGAGCGTGGTGGAAGTTGTCGGCTGCAGGATGCCATCCACTGTCCAGTGGCAGATCTCTCCGGGGCCAACGGAGGTCGTGTATGTCGACTGGAATCCCTGGCATGATGTTCCCGGGCCCTGGATGGGAGCCGGTGGCATTGTGCCGACGTAGGTCAGGATGGAATCGGGTTCCGACACCTGGCCGCCTTCGCAGACAAACAGCACGCTTACATCATAATTGCCGGGTTGGGTCCATATGATGCTGAAAGAAGGAGTCGTATCCGGCTGTACCGCCCCATTTACCGACCACTGGCAGGTGCATGCTACCGGGACTTCAACTGTGTAGAGTGATGTATCCCCGCTGCAGGCTGAGGCAGGGCCTGCCAGGGCAGCAGGTCCGCCGGGCGGGGGAGGAGGGATGGTATCCGGACTGCAAATGTCAACACTAATGCTATTAGCGTAGAAATGTGAAAGACAAATTAATATGATGATTATCAAAAACCGCATTAGTCTTTGCTATTTCCCTTCGTGGAACTTTGCGTCTTCTCTGTGGAACTTCGTGAAATAATTAGTTGTTACACGAAGTTATAAAATGTTATTTTTCCCCAGCCAGAAAATCAATATTCCGCCGCAGCCCTTCGAACTTCGCCCGCTTTACCGCCGAGCCCTTGAACAGCTTCTGAAACTGTACTTTGTCCAAGGCATGCCACTTTTCCTTGTCCATCGACTTCAATTCCTCGGAAGGCCGGAATGCTTCAATCTGCGTGGGCTTTGCGAACCGATTCCACGGGCAAACTGTCTGGCAGATATCGCATCCGAAGATCCAACCCTGGAATTTCTCCTTTTCGGATTCCGGCAATTCCCCTTTGTATTCAATTGTCAGGTAGGAAATGCATTTTCGGGCATCGAGTTCCCTTGGGCCAACCAGGGCGCCGGTGGGGCAGGCATCGATGCACCGCGTGCAGCCCCCGCAAAGGTCATTCACCTTTGAGTCGTCGTATTCCAGCTCCAGGTTGGAGATGATCTCCCCAACGAACAGGAACGAGCCCATTTTCGGGTGGATCAGGCAGGTGTTTTTGCCGATCCATCCCAGCCCGGCGCGTTCAGCCCACGCTTTGTCAAGTACAGGCGCTGAATCAACGAATGCCCTGGCGGAAAGATTTCCAATTTCCAATTTCCAATTTCCAATTTCCAACTTTATATCTTCAACCAGTTTCTTCAGCTTATCCTTGATTACATCATGATAATCCCGGCCATAGGCATACCGGGCGATTTTGTAATTGTTTTCTTCAGGGAGAGGTTCCGTGGGATAATAGTTCAGCAATACGGTAATGACGGACTTCGCCCCTTCACAAAGTAAGCGTGGATCTGTTCTTTTCTCCATATTTCGCTCCATGTACGACATCCCGCCCTGGTAGCCATGCAGCAACCAATTTTTCAGCCGGACTTCATCTTTTTCAAGGTGCTCAGCTTTTGTGATCCCGCAGGCAGAGAAACCCAATTCGAGCGCCCTTGTCTTGATCCAGTCGGAAAGTTGACGGTGATGGCCTCTTTGGGACATGTTGATGCAAAGATTTACGATTTACAATTTACTGTTTACGATTTATAAGGTTGAGATCAGATTTGATCAGAACAGCTTCGGCTGGCCGCCGAGGAGGCTTTTACCAAGATGGGTATACGCGAGGGGAGTGACTTCCCTGCCCCGCGGGGTGCGCATCAGGTAGCCTTCCTGGATGAGGAACGGCTCGTAGACTTCTTCGATCGTGCCGGAATCTTCACCCACTGCAGTGGCAATGGTATTGATCCCGACCGGGCCGCCTTTGAACTTATCAATGATGGTGGACAGGATGCGGTTGTCCATCTCATCCAGTCCGTGGAGATCCACGTTCAACGCTTTCAGGGCAAACTGGGTGATATCGAGGTTGATGGTGCCGTCGCCCTTGATCTGGGCAAAGTCGCGGACCCTGCGCAGCAGCAGGTTGGCGATACGCGGCGTGCCACGGCTGCGGCGCGAGATCTCCCTGGCAGCGCTCTCCTGGATCGGAACGTCGAGGATCCTGGAGGACCGGTAAATGATCGATTCCAGCGTTTCAGCATCGTAATAGTTCAGCCGTGCATTGATGCCGAAGCGGGAGCGCAGCGGGGCGGTCAGCAGCCCGGACCGCGTGGTGGCGCCGATGAGCGTGAACGGGTTGAGCTTGATCTGCACGCTGCGGGCATTCGGCCCCGTCTCGATCATGATGTCGATCCGGTAATCTTCCATGGCCGAATAAAGATATTCTTCCACCACCGGGCTGAGGCGGTGGATCTCGTCGATGAACAGCACGTCGTTCGGTTCCAGGTTGGTGAGCAGGCCGGCGAGGTCGCCCGGCTTGTCCAGCACAGGGCCGGAAGAAACCCGGATGTTCACCCCGAGCTCATTGGCGATGATGTACGAAAGGGTGGTTTTCCCCAGCCCCGGCGGGCCATGGAGCAGCACGTGGTCCAGGGCTTCGCCCCGTTGTTTGGCCGCTTCGACGAACACCTTCAGATTCTCCTTGACGCTCTGCTGCCCCGCAAAGCTGGAGAACTCGGAAGGCCGCAGCACCTGTTCCGCTTCGCGTTCGGCGGGAGACAATGACTGGCCGGTGGCATCAAGGTTTTGGTTCATCAAGGGTGGATTCAGCATCAAAGGTAGAAAAAATAGCTATCAGGATTCCGAATTCCGAATTCTGGATTCCGGGAAATTGTTTGAGGGTCTTTCTCAATTTGCTATTGATAACCAAAATTTCTTACCTTTACAGGACAATACTTAATTTGCCGGGTCATGAAACAGATCATTGTTGCGATCGATTTTTCGAAGACCTCATTAAGTGCCCTGGCCTATGGAATACATCTTGCCAACAAGGCCGGTGCAGACCTTCAGATGGTCTGGGTGGACAACACCACCAGCGATGAGGTCGCCTTCGAAGGCTTTGCCCACGAGGAAAGAAATGAAAAAGTGATGCTGCTCAAAGAGCTGCAGGAAACATACGGGAAGAAGCTGAAAAAAGGAAAGCTCGATTACAAGACGCGCAAAGGCAAGGTATACATCGAAATAGCCCAGCAGGCCAAGGCCATCAATGCCGACCTTATCATCGCCGGAACTCACGGTGTTTCGGGCTTCGAAGAATTCTGGATCGGCAGCAACGCCTATCGCATCGTTACCAGCGCTCCCTGCCCGGTCATTACGCTGCGGCACGATTGCCGTGTAAAGGATGTTCGGAAGATCATCATTCCCATCGACAGTTCCCAGGAAACCCGGCAAAAGATTCCGGTCGCTTCCCAGCTCGCCCAGCTGTTTAATTCGGAGATCCACATACTTTCCTTGTATTCCACATCGTTAAAATCAGTGCACAAGCGGGTTGACAATTACGCCAAACAGGTCATGGATTACCTGCATGAGAGGAAAGTTAAACATGTTTCTGTAGTTAAGGAATCGGAAAATATCACCAGGACGACCATTGATTATGCTGAATCAGTGAATGCAGACCTCATCGCTATCATGACCGAGCAGGAAACCACCACTGCCAATATTTTCCTTGGACCCTATGCCCAGCAAATGGTAAACCATTCTCCTGTCCCAGTCTTAAGTATGAGGTCTAAAGAATTGGTGCCCATAACGTTACGGACATGAACCTGAAATCCGCATGGCTTTCTGCTCTGATGTTCCTGTTACTGCTGCAATCTTATGGGCAGGACAAGGCCTCAGGCTACCTGTCGATCATCCAGGACAGCCAGGTGGATTCGGTTCTGACTGCTTATGACTCAATCCGGTACAGGTCCATGGAAAATCCTGATAACAAGGCTATTCCAGGTTACCGAATCCAGATATACTTCGACTCGGGTTCCAATTCCAGTGACAGGGCCAAATCAGTAAGAGAAGCTTTCACTTTGCTTTATCCGGATATACCGGTGTATGTGAGCTGGAAGGCCCCGAATTACCGGGTCAGGGTGGGGGACTGGCGAACCCGTCTTGAAGCCGAAAAAGCGTTGCAACTCATTATGATTGATTATCCCAATGCATGGGTGATCAAGGACGAAATAAATTTTCCAATCATTAATTAAAATTTCACTGAAATGAAAAGGATCCTGGTTGCAGTCGATTTCTCGGAATGCTCCATCAATGCCCTGGAACACGGCATCTCTATTGCCAATCATGCCGGTGCGAACCTTGACATGATCTTTGTTGCCAAACCTGATAGTTCCCGGGATCTGTTCACCGAAGGGGCCGAAACCCTAAAGACAATGGTCAAGGACCGGTTCGATGAAATTGTGGCGAAGTATGAGCCCCAGATGGGAAAACATAAGCTGGGATATATTATCCGGGAAGGCAAAGTGTATAAGGAGATTGTCAGAGAAGCAGATAAGAAGGACGTTTTTCTTGTAGTCGCCGGAACACATGGCTCTTCGGGATTTGAAGAATTCTGGATCGGGAGCAATGCATTCAGGCTGGTTTCGGCCCTTTCCAAGCCCGTGATCACCATTCGCGGTGGGGTCAATATTAATCGTAACCTGGAAAAGATCGTCATGCCCATCGATTCAACCCCGGAAACGCGGCAGAAAGTTCCTTTCACAGCATATATGGCCAAAGTATTCAAGGCAGAAGTCCATATCCTTCGGATTTATTCCTCCAATGTACAGGCAGTGAAAAGGTCAGTAGACAGTTACGCTGAACAGGTGATGAAACACCTGGATGAAGAGAAAATCAAATACATCCTTACCTCGCTCAAAGTGGAAAACCTGACGGATTCCACGATTGATTATGCATTGAAGAACGATGCCAACCTCATCTCCATCATGACCGAGCAGGAGACCACTACGCGAAACCTGATCCTGGGGCCCTATGCCCAACAGATGGTCAACCACTCACCGATCCCTGTGCTGTGCATCCATCCGCAGGAGATGCTGTTTTC
>Ga0208980_10002881_pt1 | contig 10441 bp, 12 predicted proteins | sample WetSurMetagenome_3_FD_187993 | JGI IMG/M metagenome (GOLD analysis project Ga0208980, IMG submission 187993) | Wetland microbial communities from Twitchell Island in the Sacramento Delta, sample from surface sediment Aug2011 Site A1 Bulk (version 2) | ecosystem: Environmental > Aquatic > Marine...
CATTGGCGAGATGAAAGACCCCGAACAAGTCGGGGCCAAATTTTTTAGTTCTTTTTAATTCCAATCGGAAATTCGTAAAAGTAGAGGTAAGAATCAATTTATTGAAAAATTATTTTTTCAAATACCAGAATTCATTTGGTTTTGCTATAAATTCCTATTAAAAATTTCTAATTAAGATTTAAATGACCACTACTTTTTTGATACCGTGTACTTAATTATGCTAACTTTCTCCATCGTTATCATTCCGCCTGAGTTCGCTTCGTCAAATATTCCATTCAACACCGATATAAATTGTTCAATCTTCTTTTCCTCATCCACCACTTCAATAACTAAAGGCAAATCTTCGGAGAGCCTTAACAATTTAGAAGTATGAATTCTGCTCGAAGCACCGAAACCCATAATGCCTTTCAGAACTGTTGAACCGGCTAAACCTGCTTTGCGAGCTTCGAGAACTATTTTTTCATATACAGGGACATGATTAATTAAATCCGATTCACCAACGAAAATCCTGAGTAATTTTGCTTCACCTTCGATATGCATTTTCAGACTCCGATGATAAGTTTTGATATAAATGCTGCTAACATTACTGCTATGATTGTAATAAATAGATTTAAAAGAACATTTGTTCCAGCCAACAGATATTCTGAATCCTGAATAAGCTTGACTGTTTCGTAGGAAAATGTTGAGAATGTAGTTAGACCTCCGCAGAGTCCAATTGTAAGAAACAACCTCATTTCGGATGAGATAATTTTGACTGCATCAAGATAGAATAAAATAAAACCCAACAGAAAACTTCCGAGTATATTCACAAACAAGGTACCGTAAGGAAAAAGCGATGGAGAGTATTTATAGACAACATCAGAGATGAAATATCGCAAAGCTCCCCCAATCCCCGAACCGAATGCAACAATAAGATAAAGTTTCATTTTTATTTCGAATTTTATTTTATGAGATTATCTAACGAGCTCTTCGTACAATTTCCTGAACTTCTTCAAATCTTCCCAGCAGTCTTTTTTCCAGTGAGGATTCCGCAATAAAGCAGCAGAGTGATACGTCACCATAACTTTTGCTCCTTCGTATTCAAAAACTTTTCCTCTCAAATCGCCGAGAGATTCTCTTTTTTTTAGTAATCCTTTAGCTGCAGTTAAACCAAGACACAAAATTAATTTTGGTTTTATTAATTCAACCTGCTTTTTAAGATAAGGCATACAGGTTTCCATCTCATCAGGCAGCGGAGTTCTGTTTTCAGGTGGTCTGCATTTAACAACATTGCCAATATATACTTCTCCTCTTTCAAACTTGATAGCTCGAAGCATATCAGTCAATAGCTGACCAGCTCTACCTACAAAAGGTAACCCTTGCTTATCCTCTTCTGCACCGGGACCTTCACCAATAACTAAAACATCAGCGTTCGGATTTCCTGTCCCGAATACAAATTTATTTCGACCTTGATGCAATCGGCATTTGGTGCAATCACAAATTATTTTTTCAAGTTCATCAAGTGAAGAGGTTTTTTCCCATTCTTCTTTTTCTTCCGCAAATAATGCTGGTTCTTCAAATAGAGAGGTAGGCTCTTTTACAACCGATAAGTTCCTATTTCTTTTGGGAATGAATAACTCATCTCCAAAAATTTCTTTTTGAAGCGTTAAGGATTTTATTATTTCGTTTTTATTTGGTTTGGCCATAAATCATTTCAAAAATTTAACGTATTTGTCATTCCTGTGAAAACAGGAATCCATTTAATTTATAACGTGAATTGGGGTAGATTCCCACTTTCGTGGGAATGACAACTAACCTAAAACCCCCTTTGCTTCGGTTAATATTTTATTGGCTGTCTGGAACTTGGAAAGCAATGGCAGCTTTATCGTTTTACCATCCTGCTTTAGTAAAGTAACTTTATTTGTATCAACTTCGAACCCGCTTTCCTTACCTGGAGAATTCAGCACAATCAAATCAAGATGTTTGTCTTTCAATTTTTTCTTAGCATTGCTCAGTTCATTCTGTGTTTCTAATGCGAAGCCGATAACTTTTGTTTTCATTGTTTTGATTGATGAGAGAATATCTGGATTTAATTCTAACTTTAAATCCATTATTCCTTTCTCTTTCTTTATTTTATTCGAAGATGCTTTTGCAGGACGAAAATCTGAAACAGCTGCTGACATAATGAGTAAATGATTTTTACCGATTTCTTTTTTAATTGCCTTCTCCATTTCTGAAGCTGAGCGAACTTTGATCATTTTAATTTCAGGATAAATGGTTTGTGATGAGGGACCTGAAACCAGAGTAACATCAGCACCACGGAGATATGATGCTTTTGCAATTGCATAACCCATCTTGCCGGATGAACGGTTGCCTAAAAATCTAACAGGATCAATATCTTCATAAGTCGGTCCGGCAGAAACAAGAATTTTTTCCCCCATCAAATCTTTTGAATATCCGGATAGAATCAGTTCAACAGTATCGATAATTTTACTTGTCTCTGCTAATCTACCTTCGCCGGCAAGTCCGCTTGCCAGTTCACCCGATTCCGGATAAATAATGTAATGACCAAGCTTCGCAAGCTTAGAAAGATTCTCCTGATTAATCGGATTGTTGTACATATCCACATCTGCTGCAGGTGCAATTACAAGCGGAGATCTGAGAGCAGCTACAAGTGTCGTTAAAGCGTTATCTGCAAATCCATAAGATATTTTTGCAATCGTATTTATTGTGGCAGGAGCGATTAGCATCAGATTCGCCCAAAGTGCATAATCAATATGCCAGGTTGAAAGATTTGTCCCTTCTTTCTGATTTATTGGGAATGTATTAACAATAACATCATTCTGCGAAAGCGTAGAAAGAGTTAATGGTGTAATGAATTCAACTGCTGAAGGAGTCATCACTACTTTTACTTCAGCACCTCGTTTAATAAGTTCTCTAATTATAAAACTTGATTTGTATGCTGCTATGCAGCCAGTTACTCCGAGCAGTATTTTTTTGCCAGCCAATTGATCTTTAATCATTGCAGTACTTTCAATTTGTTTACCTTAAATTTAATGCAAATAGAAACAAGATATTTAAAAAAATAAATCCGGTACTGGACCGGATTTGTCAGGATCAAAAAACTAAAATTGATTATTTCTTGTATTCAAAATCAATTTTACCATCTAAGAACTCATTCAACGCCTGAAGATGAGGTTTTTTTCTTTGTTCCAGTTCAAGCGCAATTTTTAATTGGGCTGGATTATCAATATCCTCACTTTCATCATCGGTGGTAGCTTCAGGTATTGTACTGAGTAATGCATTAAACTCTATTTTATTTTCAGCATTTATTTGACGAGCTCTTTTAGATGTAACTATTATCCCTTCATATACATTGCTTGCTCTTTTATCAATCTCCCTTAAATCAATTGGATTAATTTCCATGTATTAATTCTCCTTTAATATTTTTTTTACTAAACTTTTTGCTTCTTTAATTGCCGTATCAAGTTCCCCGTTTTCGATAATAAAGTCGAATTGATCTTTTAAGCTTAGTTCCATTTTAGCGCGATCAGTTCTTTTTAGGAAATCAGACTCGCTTTCAGTATTTCTTTGCCTGAGCCTGTTAACGAGTTCTTCGAAACTGGGAGGCGAAATATATACTAAATGAGTATAAGGGTAAAGTCTTTTTATTGTGAGTGCTCCTTTAACATCCAGTTCAAGCAATATGGACTTCCCTATATCAATATTCCCTGTGATAAAGCTCTTATAAGTGCCGTAATAATAGTCGTAAAACTTCTCCCATTCAATAAATTCATCGTTTTCAATTCTTTTTTTGAACTCATCTTCTGAAAGGAAAAAATACTCAACACCATCGGTCTCGGTCTCTCTTTTTGGTCTTGTTGTAGCAGAAATTGAAAAAACCAGATGAGGGAAATTTTTTAAGATTTCCTTTACAATAGTGGTTTTCCCTGCACCGCTTGGAGCAGAAAAAACAATTATTTTCCCTTTTCCCTGGCTCAATAGCTACTCGATGTTTTGTATTTGCTCTCTGATCTTTTCAATTTCTTCTTTGATAAGAACCGAAGCATGTATTATTGAAGTTGAAATTGATTTGGAAGATATGGTATTAGTTTCCCGGTTCATTTCCTGGCAGAGAAAATTTAATTTTTTGCCGGGCTCCTTTTCATTCTTTAAACTTTCTTTGAAAAACTTAAGATGACTTCTTAACCTTACGCACTCTTCAGTTATGTCTGCTCTATCAGCAATCAATGCAAGTTCAAGGTTCAATCTATCTTCATTTAATTCAACATTGCCTGTCAATTCCTGAATCCGTTGTTTAAGCTTGGTATGATATTCATTTATGCTTTTTCTGAATTCTGATTCAATTGCTGAAACGTTATTAATGATTTTTTCAATTCTTGCAGCAAGGTCGCGTGAAAGTTCCACACCTTCTTTCTTCTTCATTAGAATCAATTTATCAAGTGATTTATTCAATGCAGATTTTACAATATCAAATTCTGCTTTATTTAATTCTGCATCCTGTGATGTGAATATTTCTTTGCCGCTCAGCAGGTGTTCAAGCTTAATTTCATCTTTTATTCCTGCAGCTTTTTTTATTTTTTTAATCAGTGATAAATGATTTGATAATTTATTCTCATCAATTGAGATGAACCCGTTTTCAACACCATCCTTCTTAAAGTGGATAACAACATTAACTTTACCTCTCTGCACTTTTGCCTTTATTAATTCTTTTATTTCATAGTCGTACGGGAAAAGTATTGTCGGAAGCTTTAAAGATATTTCAAAAAACCTGCTGTTAACACTTTTAACCTCAGCCTCGGCTGATGTTTTATTCTTGGAAATGCTTCCTTTGCCATAGCCTGTCATGCTATATATCATTTATTTACCCTGCGAGATTTTTTAACAATTTTTTATGTTCTATATGAAAGATAATGATAAGCCAGCAAAAGGATTAATCAGAATGCCTCACCAATACCAAAATGAATAACCATAGTACTGAAAAACTTTTTATCAAAAATAAATTTCCCGTCATTTGGATCATAAAACTTAAATCCAAAATCTAATCTGAAAGGCGCAATAGGTGAATAATATCTCAAACCTGTACCTACGGCAACAGCTAACTGATCTATTCTTATTTCATTAAGTTCATTCCAGGTATTACCGTAATCTGTGAAGAAAACAAACCCCAAATCCTTTTCAAATTTTCTACGGTATTCAAAACTACCTTCCAATAAAATATTACCTCCTCTGATTTTCAACTGCTCATTCAGAGAAGGAGGAAATAAATTAAGCAGCTGATCAGATGGAATGAGTTCTCTTCCTCTCCAACCTCGAACTGAGTTGCTGCCACCCGCAAAAAATGTTTGGTTTGGTGATACAAGTGCCGCATCTCCGCTTATCATTCCAATATAACCTGACTTTGCTTTTATTCCGAGTACTGTAAGCTTATCACGAGATACAGCAAAATAAAATCCAACTGTTAGCTGCAATTTATAATAGAAACCCAAGGAGTCAACTGCTAATGATGATTGACCTGTCTGAAGATCTTTTACATTCCACTTAACATTTGCTGATGATAACTCTGAAATCAGTGAAATTATTCTGCCTTCTGTAGGATAGAAGAGATCATTTGTAGTTGTAGAACCAAGTTCGCTGCCGAGTGATGATGTAAAAGTGCTTGGGCTGACTGTGACTGTATCTCCTTCAAACTCAAATGCAGGAATACTGTAACTCAATCTGTCAAACCTGAGATAAGGATTAAAGAGATTCACAAAAGTGTATTTAGGCATATCAAAAGCAGAGGTGAAGTTTGCACCATAGTTTTCATAATCGACGGAAGATATTTTATAAGATTTTAAATAGGTTTCAAGTCTGCCAGCAATACGTCTGCTGAAAAGAAATGGCTGCTCAAGTATGGCTGAAAGCTCAACTTCAGTTTGAAAGGTTTCTTTGAAATAATCAGGGTCAAAATTGATATTTGTAATATCATTCAATCTAAAACGCGCCCTGACTGTAAACTTTCTAGCATCGCCTAAAAAATTTTTTCTCGTATAACTTGCTCCAACACCTACATTGAAAAAACCGAATTCATTATCAGCAAAAACTTCGGGGGATAGTTCGTTCAGGCTTCCAACTGTGCCTGTAATGAGTAATTGAACTTTGCTGCTTGATGAGTCTTTTATTTCTCCTTTAAGATTTATCGAACTGAATAAACCTGTACGTGCAAGTCTTATTCTACTCTTCGAAAGCTCTTCTTCTTTGTAAGTGTCTCCAACGTTAATATTGGCTAAATATTTAATAAGCTCATAACTTACCTGTGAGCTTGATTCGCCATCCCTTTCGATTTTAATATCGTTATATGTATACCATCGTCCAGTTTCAAAGTAAGTTTTGATATCAGTTTTAGCAGTCATCGTATCAATTTTTACAACAGTGCTGTCATACCGGGCAAGCATAAAACCATTATTTTTTAAGTACGTAATTATTGCATCATTTTTTTTCTGAACATTTTCCTGTGAGTACCTTTCCCAGTCAGGATATGCAACATACTCAGCAATTGCATTATTCATTTCCTCACTTAATTTATCAAGACCGAAAAATTTTACTTCTCTATAAGTGTGAGGAGCATTTTCATTAATAACATAAGTTATCTCGGCAACTTTATTAACAGTATCGATATTAAATGAATAATTAATTTCCGCCTTAAAGAAACCGTTGACGGAGTAGAATGACTTGAGTGAAATGACATCAACCGATACGGCTGTAGAGTCAAAGTAATTTGGTGGAGAACCCAGAAAAGAAACCGTACTATATAAGAAACGCCATAGCCAAAATGGATTTTCTTCGCTCTGGATGACCTTCTTTAATTCTGAATTATCAAAAGTTTCATTACCAACAAAATTTATTGCAGATAATTCGTACCTGTCACTTTCCTGTGCAAAATGATTAAAGCTTAATATTAAAACCAATGCAAAGCTGTAGAAGAGAAGCTTCATTAATGAGCTGTGTATTTTCTAAATTGAAGATCCATTAGCAACTCAGGCAATATGTCCGATAAAATCCGTTATAAATTAAAGAGCTCTTTCCACTAATCTCAGATTCGGGTAATCTCTTCTAAAATAGCTAACGAAGAAATTTTTAATCATAGGATCGTCAATATTTTGTGAAAGATCCAATGAAACCCTTCCCTCACTAATAACCGAAAGGTGAGCACTGTAAACTTTAAGTTTTTTCAAATCGATTACATGCGAGTATACATCTCCACTTGCATTTCCTAAAAAATAACTTTTTGAATTGTAATAGATTAGTTCATTATCATAGTCCGAAAATTTTATTTTATTAACCAAACATTGCACAAATGAACCATTAAGCAATCCTGTTTGATACTTAATCTTAAATTCTCCTTCCATCCAGCTTATCAGGTAAAATTTAATTCCCCATTCATTTTTTTCAGAAATTTCTGCACCTGCAACTATTGATTTTACTGTATCGGTGTCGAAATAACCAGCACTTGTAAAAGAGATGTTTTCACCTATAAGGTCCTTTGCAGTTTTAGTTACCAGTTGTTCATTCTCAAAAAGATTGTGCGGCGGCGGTTCATATGATTTTTTACAACCTCCGACTACAATTAATAAAACAACCAAAAACAAACCAATCAAATTTTTATTTGATAACAACTTCGGTTCCTTCTCTGATTACTGAATAAATTTCATCTATGTTTTCGTTGCTCATTGCAATAGAGCCGTTCGTCCAGTTATAAACGAAAGGAAGATTCTTTAAAATATAATTCAATTCTCCTATACCGTGTATCCCGATATCGCCGCCAAGAATATGGTGAAACTTTGTACACCCTTCGTAATAAAACTGAAATTTAATGTCGTTGTATTCTTTTTGAGATATCCAGCCTTTCCTTAAAGCGTTGCTGCCATCTTCAAGATTTGGATAATTTATCTGAAAATATTTATGATACTTATGTGTTGTATAAATCTTACAAATTTTGTAAACACCTATCGGAGTAGCTTTATCGCCAGCTCTGGTTTTAGCTATTTGAACAGACTTACCAAAACTGACTCTGTAACTTTTAATCAAAACACTATCTTCATAAATTCCTAAAGTATAATTTTTTCTTTCAATCACTATTTTGGGGTTCTTAATTTCACTGAATCCTGCCTTTAGCATCGCTTCAGAAAGGGGTATATCGCGAAGGTTTAGAATAACTCCATAAACAAGCACACCAAAAAAGAAAATAATTATTGCAAACGTTAAGTAAATTACATTCCTAAGAACATCTTTATTTATATAGTCCGTGAACTTAAACGGACCAATTTGAATTTTTTTTAGCTTTTCGAAAAACTTCAAGCTCAATTATAATCTGATGTTAAACATTTAATTCTTATTTAATTGAATCAAAATTTACTTAAAAATCAACTAATTTGTAATCGATTCAGAGAATTGGCAGTATGCAATTCTACATTTCTCTTCCTGATGATATAAAAAAACCCGGTCTTAACTAGCCGGGTTTTCCAATAATTTATTTTTAAGGAATTATACTTCCATTATTTCTTTTTCTTTATGCTTAAGCGTATCGTCAATTATTTTAATATGATCGTCAGTTAATTTTTGAACTTCAGTTTCAGTGTTATGAAGCTGATCCTCTGTAATTTTCTTTTCCTTATGTTCTCTCTTCAAATGATCATTAGTATCTCGTCTTACATTTCTGATAGCAACTTTGGACTCTTCGCCAAATTTTCTGACAAGCTTAACAAGTTCTTTTCTTCTTTCTTCATTTAAGGGTGGAATGGGAATTTTTAGATTTGTTCCATCGCTGATTGGATTCAATCCTAAGTTAGCCTCCAGAATTGCTTTGTCAATAATTTGAACCATCTGCTTTTCCCAGGGGGTGATAGCAAGAGTGTGAGCATCCAAAACAGAAACGTTACCTACCTGGTTTAAGGAAACCATGTTGCCATAGTAATCAACTTTTATACTGTCAAGCAATACTGTTGTAGCTTTACCGGTTCTTATTTTGGAAAGCTCGCTTCGAAGAGTCTCAATTGTTTTATCCATTCTGCCTTTGGCATCTTTTATTAATTGATGCATAACTACCTCAGTTTGTTTTTAAACTTCTTTAGTAATTTTTTGCCCGCCGCTGTTAATAAGAGTACCAACTTCTTCGCCCATTACAAGCTTAAGTAAATTATCACGAACATCCATATTAAATACAATCATCGGAACGTTATTTTCCTGGCAAAGGCTGACTGCTGTCAAATCCATGATACGGAGATTTTTCTTTAAGACATCCAGATATGAAATGTTTTCAAACCTGAATGCGTTTGGATTTTTCTCGGGATCGCTGTCAAACACACCATCCACCCTCGTTCCTTTAATTATAACATCAGCTTTTATTTCAACAGCACGTAGAGAAGCTGCGGTATCGGTACTGAAGTATGGATGTCCTGTTCCAGCACCGAATATTACAACTCTTTTTTTCTCGAGATGCCTTATTGCTCTTCTTCGTATGTACGGCTCTGCAATTGCTTCCATATTTATAGCACTCATCAAGCGCGTGTAAATTCCTCTTTTTTCAATTGCGTTCTGCAAGGCAAGTGAATTTATAACAGTTGCAAGCATTCCCATCTGATCTCCAGTGGCTCTGTCAATTCCTTGAGATGTTGCGCTTAATCCCCGATAGATATTACCACCCCCGATGACTATGCCGAGTTCCACACCAGCTTTGTATGCTTTCTGAATTTCTTTAGAAAAAAACTCGAGCACATTATTGTCTATTCCAAATCCCTGTTCGCCCATAAGGGATTCACCGCTAAGCTTGAGTAAAACTCTTTTATATTTTAAGTTCATTACATCCTGTAAAAAATTTACATTTAAATATAAAAAAAGGTCTTAATATTTTTAAGACCTTTCTGTTTGAAATTACTTTTTCTCGTCGCCGAGATGAAACCGGTCAAACCGGGCAACTTTAGTATTAGAACTGTGCTTTGCATTAAACTCTTTAAGTAAATCACCAACGGTTTTCGAATTATCTTTAATGAATGCCTGCTCGAGAAGCACATTTTCCTGGTAAAATTTATTCAATCTCCCCATAGCAATTTTATCAAGCATCTGCTCTGGTTTGCCTTCTTTTTTTGCTAACTCTTTATAAATCTCAATTTCTTTATCAACAGTAGTTTTCGGAACATCTTCTCTTTTTACACTGATAGGATTCATTGCAGCAACTTGCATTGCAATATCTTTTCCAATAGAATAAAGCTCGTCACTTCCGGCTTTTACATCCTCAAATTTTATAAGCACGCCTAGCTTTGAACCCATATGAATATAATCTACTAGCAAACCATCATTCGCTTCCATAATATCGAAGCGGGAAATTTCAATCTTCTCACCAACCTTTCCTAATACCTCATTCAGCTTATCCTGAACATCAGAATTTTTCAGAAGCTCTTCA
>Ga0208980_10002882_pt1 | contig 10440 bp, 7 predicted proteins | sample WetSurMetagenome_3_FD_187993 | JGI IMG/M metagenome (GOLD analysis project Ga0208980, IMG submission 187993) | Wetland microbial communities from Twitchell Island in the Sacramento Delta, sample from surface sediment Aug2011 Site A1 Bulk (version 2) | ecosystem: Environmental > Aquatic > Marine...
TGGAGCGCATCGAGGTGGTGCGGGGTCCACGTTCCAGTCTCTACGGCTCCGAGGCCATCGGTGGCGTCATCCAGATCTTTACCCGCAGGGGTGGGGGGGCGCTGGCCCCCAGGCTCAGCGTCGGCGGGGGGCGCTACGGCACCGCCAACGGGTCGCTCGGGCTCTCGGGTGGCGGCGAGTCGGGCTGGTTCGACGTCAGCGGCCGGTTCGAGGATAGCGGTGGCTTCAATGCCTGTAACGGCGAGCCAGGTGTGGGCGGGTGCTTCGTCGATCAGCCGGACCGGGACGGCTATCGCAACGCCGCTGGCCACGCCCGCGCCGGCTATCGTTTCGGCGATCTCGGTGCGGTGGATGTCCATTGGCTGCGCTCCAAAACCGATACCGAATACGACGGCAGTGCCTTCGGTGGCAACCGCTCCGCCACGCTCCAGCAGGTTGCCGGGGGTAAGCTGGTCATGAATCCCCGGCCAGACTGGACGTCGACCCTCAGTGCCGGGCGCAGTTGGGACAACCTGGATGTCTCCTTCGAGGGGGACTTCGTCGACCGCTTCGATACCACCCGCGACACCCTCACCTGGCAGAACGACCTCTCCCTGGGCGAGGATCTCCTCCTCACCGCCGGCATCGACTACCAGCGCGATCAGGTGGACAGCACCCTCGACTACGCCGTCGATTCCCGCCTAAACCGGGGCGTCTTCGCTGAATACCAGGTCGGTCTGGGCGCCCAGCGCATCAAGCTCAGTGCCCGCCACGACCACAACGACCCGTTCGGCGGACACAACTCCGGCACCGCCGCCTGGGGTTACACCCTCGGCAACGGCTGGCGCTTGAGCGCGTCCTTGGGCACCGCCTTCAAGGCCCCGACCTTCAACGATCTCTACTACCCCTTCTTCGGCAACCCGAATCTGGACCCCGAGACCTCCCGCAGCGCCGAGCTCGGCCTCGCCGGGGAGCTGGGCGCGGTGAGCTGGTCGCTCAACCTCTACCAGACCGACATCGACGACCTGATCGCCTTCGACGCCCTGGTGCAGCGTCCCGCCAACATCGACTCGGCGCGCATCCGTGGCCTCGAGGCGGTGGTCGCCACCGCCATCGCCGGCTGGGACCTCAAAGCCAATCTGACCCTGCTCGACCCGGAGAACCGCTCCGCCGGTCCCAATCAGGGCAACCTGTTGCCGCGGCGCCCCGAGCAGAGCCTGCGCCTGGACCTCGACCGGGAGTTTGGCAATATCAGCCTCGGGGGTACGCTCTACGCCGTGGGCCGACGCTACGATGACCTGGCCAACCGCTTTGAGCTCGATCCTTACTGCCTGGTGGACCTGCGCGCCGAATATCGCTTCAGCAGCGCGCTCGGCCTGCAGGGGCGCCTCGAGAACCTGTTCGACACCCACTACGAAACCGCCGCCTTCTATAACCAGCCGGGCAGGGGCCTCTACCTCACCCTGCGCTATACACCCTGATTCCTGGTAGCATGAAATCCCTATCCCGGAGGACCCGCCGATGTTCAAGCCCACCACACGAGAACCGCTCTGGATCGGCCTTGCGCTGGTCACCCTGATGGCCGCCACCCGCGGGCAGCACCTGGCCGCGCTTGACCACCCGCTCCCCGATGCTTCCCTGGCCCTGTTCTTCCTGGCCGGGTTCTATCTGCGCCCGGCTTGGGCCTTTGCCGCCCTGTGCGCCGAGGCACTGGTCATCGACCTCGTAGCGGTGACCTGGGGCGGGGTGAGCGGTTTCTGCCTCAGCCCGGCCTATGTCCTGTTGGCACCGACCTACGGGGTCATGTGGGCGGCCGGACGTTGGTATGCCGGGCGCTACCGCTTCGCCTGGTCGACGTTGGGTGCCCTCGCCGCTAGCCTGCTCGGGGCGGCGGTGGTGGCGGAGCTCCTGGCCAGCGGGGGGTTCTACCTCTTCTCCGGCCGCTTCGCCGAGCCGAGTCTGCTCGACCTCGGGGCGCGGCTGTTGCGCTACTTCCCCACCAGCCTCGGGGCCCTGCTGTTCTACGTTGGCCTCGCCGCCCTGGTTCACACGGCGTTTCGTCTTGCAGGAATTGGCGCCTCCCGGGAAGCGCTCAGCGCCCGCTGAGCGGCGAGCGCATCGGCCCGCGTCCTTCCGCCCTTGCGCTCCACCTGACTGACTATCGGCTGATCATGCCGCGGCGCGGCTGATCCTGAGGGCGGAATCCCCCGAACCCTGGCCCTGAGCGCGCAGTGGGACCGTCCTCCTGGTCGCGGTCCTGGCGTTCCGGTCGCTGACGCCGATCCGGGTGCGGCAGTCCCCAGGGCCAATCAGCGTGAGGGGTTTCCTCCCGCGCTGGAGGCCCTTCCCGATGCGCCATCCGCTGGCCATTGCGCTCGGCATTCTGCTGCCGTTGCCAGTCTCGACGCGCTTCGTGATCCGTACCCGGCGATGGCTCGCTCCTGCCCACCGCCAAAGCCCGGGGTTCCGGGCGGGGCCTGGCTCCCCAATTCGGCCAGGGGGTAAGCTCGCGGTCCCCGGATTGCGGGCGCCTGTGGTCCCGGTCGGTATCCAGCCGCTCTACCGGGAGCGGGTCATACCGCGGGGGCCGACGTGGCCAGTGCTCGCGGTCGGGGTCTACGCCTCGGCCTCGCGGCGGGTGCCCGTCGGGATGGCTCGGATAGGGGGGCCGCTGTTCAACCCGGCGGTGCTCCCAGGGACCGAAATGCCGACTGCTCCGCTCCCAGTGCCCGTCCCGGAGCCGATAGTAGTGATGGTCCCGCCAATAGACATCGGGGTGACCTTCCACCACGTAAGCCCCCGGCCCCGAATCGTAGACCACCATCACCCCATCAGGGTTGCGATACCGCTCGCCGTAGAGGGGAACGGCATAGGGGGAGGGCGCTTCGTAGTCGTCCAGGTAGCCTCCATCCACCGGCGCCACCACACAGCCGCCGAGACTCACCGCGAGCCCCAGCGCTAGCCCAAAACCTACCTTCATGATCCTGTCCATAAGAACCTCGCGACCTGGAATCAACCTGTGAGACAGCCGCCTTGCCGCCTGCTGCGACGCTGGGGATGCGTCACTCTCGGTAGCTGATTCCTATTCTCCGCGGGCACCCTGAACGCTCTCTGAATCGCGGTTTGGGGTGCCATCGCCCGGGCCGCCTGCGTTCACCGCGGTCTAACCGAGCGGGCCGAAAGGCCCGCTGTCTCCCACTCACATCTGAACGGTCGGAGCCGCCAGCGCTCCGGCGCACCTCGTGAGCGTCGGCGTTGACGCGGGTACCTCACAGCGCAGTTTCGCGTCGGCCCGTACCGGTTTCCTTCACTGCCCACCGCCGGGCGACCGCGCCGCAGCAGCCACTTACTTGAAAAGCAGGGGGGGAACGTCACAAAAAACCGGAAGGTGGGCCATTTCCTCATTCCTTTGTTCCACCGAGGCGCGAAAACCCAGGGCATCGAGCCAGGGGTTTGCGCGCAAAGGGCATGGCGCCCTACACCGAGCCAGCAGAACCGAGGAAGGGGCAGCCGTCTGTGCCGTAGTACGGTTTCCACCGGCATCAAGGGATGCTTCCGCTTAGGCATCGCTTGGATATCCTCGCCCGGATGCGGGCCGAAGGCCGAAAATCCGGGGAATCGTCTGGGTGCAGTTGTCGCCGCCGCCCTGAGCCCCGGATTGTGCTACCACACCATCCGGGCTTGTTGTCCTGGGTGCGTTCGGGACCAGTGCTAAACATCTCACCCTGCACTGGCGGTGTGGGGCAGATCCGGGGAACGCCCACTCCGATCGGCCGCCGCACCCATCGTCTGCACCGGCTTGTTTTGCGATCCTATATGCGCGTGGAGCGACCAGGTGCCGCGGCACGGACGGTGCGTGAGCTGAATCACCCAGAGGTGGCCTTGGGTGGTGGATGCCAGCCGTTTCCTCTGCAGGCATGGAAGATCGGTTCCTGGGCTTCCGAGCTGGTTTTCTGGGGGATGTCATCGTTGTTCCGTTTTTCGGGTATGCTCCTGACGTACCCCTGATGAGAGCGAAATCTCCCAATGAATGTCATTGTCTCCAGAGCCTATTTCGGGCCGAACCAGCACGCGGCGGGCCCTTCGGCGTATCTGCTGGTCGCTATAGGAGTAGGGGACGCTGAGAGACTCGCTGATCCCCGGGTGGAACTGCGGCGCCGGTTTAACGCAGCCATCTCAGCGATTGGCGCGACTGGGGCACTGATTGCGCCGCTTGAGGCACAGCAACAGGAGCCGTGGAATCCGGCACTCGCACTTGAAACAGCGCTCCGCCAGTGGTCGGCGCGACCGGTGAGCCTATCGCCTCGATCGGGCACCTCGCAGCCAGTGGCGACGACCGCATCGAGCTGGTGATTGTCTGTGTGGACGCGGAGGTGGTGCGCCGCGCCGGGGTGCTGGCCGTAGGGCTGGTGGATGCGCTACTGCAAGAGGCGCCTGAGCCGCTCGGGAAGGCCCGTGATTGGCGCACCGAGCTGGTCGAGCTCCAAGCCTTTGCCGCATCGCGACGATCCTCACTCACCGAGGCCGGTATTCTCGCCGCTGCCGCCGAGCGCGACATCCCCGTCATCCGCTTCGATCGCTGGCCCCTGGTGCCCGACGAGAACAACGTCACGCCCGTGCAGCGGGGTCTCCTCCAGCTCGGTCAGGGTGTGCACGGCAAGCGGCTGGTGGGCACGGCTACAGGGGCTGTGCTGTCAGGGTCCTACCCACAACTGCGCGACCGGGAGCACCTGTACCGGGTTCTCCGGCAGTCGGGAGTCACCCTACCCGAACGGGACCCGGAGTTCAGCCACCTCAACAGCGCTCGTCGCGCGGTACGCAGTGCGCAAAGGATCGGCTATCCGGTGGTATTGAAACCGCGCACCGGCCCTAGTGGTGTGGGCGTGGCAGTCAATCTGGCGAGCGACGACGCCCTGGTCGCCGCCTACCAGGCCGCAAGCCCCGGCGACCGGCATGTGGTCGTCGAACGCCACATCGAGGGCGAGGACTACCGTTTGCTGATCATTGGCGGTGAGGTGGTCGGCGCCTGCCAGAAGCCATCGCTCCATCGCGCGGGGCACCGGTCCGCGGTCGATCCCGCAACGCTCTCCGCCGAGTTAAAAACCATGGCGCTTCGAGCGGCCGGCTGTTTCGGCCTCGATGTGGCCGGGGTTGACCTCATAACGCCGGATCCTCGTCTCCCACTTGCTGCCGCCGGGGGCGCGGTGATCGGGGTCGACCCGGCCCCGGATCTGGGTCTGCACTGCTCGGGCGGGGAGGCGATACCCTTGCGCGCAGCACGGCGATTTCTTAGCCTCTGTTTCCCGAGGGCACACCAACCCGGAACCCATCGCGGCGATCACCGGCACCGCCGGCAAGACGACCACCTCGCGGATGGTGGCGCGTATGCTCCAGGAGGCGGGCTACTCGGTGGGTCTTGCCTGTTCTGACGGTGTCTACGTGAGAGGGGAGCTCGCCAATCCAGGGGTCTTCAGTGGTGCGCGGCAGGTGTTGGACCACGCCCGTGTCGAGGTGGCCGTGCTGGAGGTTTCCCGCGGGACGCTGGTCCAGCGGGGGCTAGGGTTCGATCGCGCCACCGTCGGAGCCTGCACCAAGGTGGGGGATGACCATAACGGCACGGCCTACCTCTGGGGCGCTTCGTTTGTCCTGCCGCCACCAAGACAGACGACTTCGCGGCCCCTTGGATGCTGCCATGGATCTCGTAATGACTCGGCCCTGTGTCGGGGGACGTATAAGTAATACCTGTGGGCCTATTTCTTACCGTAGAGCATCTCCAAGCTTGATCGAAAATCATCTACCTGTCGCCAAACCCGGAAAGCCTTCGATCCAGTAATAATGACAACGAGGTCTCCCGGCATTGCTTCGTGGAGCACGGTGTCGATCGCTGTTTCGAAATTGGCGATGACCCGAACGGATTCGGAGGGAACGCCGACGCTAAGAAGCGCCTGTTCGACCTGGTAGGCCGTCTTTCCCAGGGATTCCTCCGCCGTCCCCGCGGCGTCTCGGCAGATGAAAGAGTCGAAAACCGGCGCCACGATTCTCATGGCTTCCAGGAGGTCCGCCTGGCGCGGAGTATCTCGAGTCCAATAGGCCACAAGACGTCTACGGCCTGCAGTGTTAATGTTTTTGATGAATTTGCAGAGTGCCTGCAGTCCGTGGGGATTGTGGGCGAAATCGAGGACGACTTTGAAGGGCAGTTTGTCGTAAACGTTAAGTCGTCCGGGTGTCTCCTTGATCGAAGAAGAAAATTTCCCCAGTGCTGCCCTAATAGTGTGGACAGGGACATCGAGCCCGAGGGCCAATGCTGTGGCGAACATGGCATTCGCGACGTTGTGTTGCGCACTGGCCTGCCACGTTGCCGGAATCTCGTCCGCCCTGATGATGGCCGTGTGCGTTCCTTTCTCGCGAAGGGTAATGCATGGACCTTCGAGGTTGTATTCAAGCACGACGGCCTTCCCGCCGCGCGCTACGTGGGTATCGATTTGCACCGATGAGGTCGCTGTGGAAGTGAGGTAGGTGCGCTCTGCGGTGACGAAGGGGAGCATCGCTGTGCAGAAAGGATCATCGCCGTTGAGCACCGCACATCTGCTGGCGGATTCAACGACTACCCGCTTTAGCCGGGCCATCTGCTCCAGCGTCTCGACCCCTTCTTCACCCAGGTGGTCGGATGCGATGTTTGTACAGGCGGCTGCATCGCAGCGCTCGAACGCTAGGCCCTTGGTAACCAGCGTTCCCCGCGATGTCTCGAGAACCGCGAAGTCCACGCCGCGGTGCAAAAAAACCCCCAGAGCGCCGGAGATACCACTCGAGGTTCCCTCTCGCACCCGTTCCCCCTCCACGTACACCCCATCCGTACAGGCCAGTCCCACACGGCGCCCTGTTTCCTGAAGGATCTTCGCAACCATCCGAGAAGTAGTGGTTTTGCCGTTGGTACCGGTTATGGCGCAGACGGGTATTCTGCCCGTGTTCGTCGCCGGGAACAGTTGAGCCAGGAATTTTCGGGCCGCCGTTATTGGGACTCGCTCCTCGTCGACCAAGAAGCCTGCTAGATCGGGGGAAGGGTCGATGTCGACGACGGCGCCCCCTCCATCTTCTAATGAGAGTGCTGGGTCAGGCGTGACAATTTCTACAGCCGCGATGGGCAATTCGAAACACTGGGCAGCAATGACGGCAGTCGCCATCAGCTTGGGAGAAAGGTCATGTAGCTTGAATGCTGTGCTGGCCTGCTCTGTTGATCTGGGAGCTTGTCGATCGACAGGTTCTGTCACGTGTACCGCTGCGATAAGCTCGCGGCCTATGACGAGTAGCCGATAGGTATCACCCTGTATGTGCCGTTCTACCACTACATGGCGCGTGCCGGCATCACTCAGCCGCCCAAACGCGTCAATAACTTGCCGCTCATTTGCTAGGGCCGCCATGGTCTTCGGGCCGGCATCCCGGGACTCCGCCTTGAGGACGACCGGATAGCCAATACGAGATGCGACGCGCGCCGCTCGGTGTGCACTGTTGATATTTCTGAATTCCGAATCCCGCTTAGGCAGAGGTACACTCGACTGGCGCAGCCGATCGTAGGCTGTGTGGCGATGATTCAATGCAGCGTAGGTTTCGGGTAACACGGCATCTGTGGCCGTACCGAGGAGTCGTCTTCCGTGGATGCCCCAGCCGAGCTGCAGCAATCCTCTCCGGCCTGTCGGAGGTGGGTTATCATCGTCCGCGAGAGGCCACCGGTCGAGGTGAGTAAACGGGATACCGCGTTCACGTGCGGTGATAATGATTGCGGAACTTGTGGCTGACGGGCGACGGGGCGCGGCAAACCGCTTGAGCTTTTCGACCTCCGCAACCAGTTCCCGCTCCCTGTCAGCCGTTTCATCTAGAGGTTCATCAGCACTGAGCGCATAGTCCAGCAGCCTTAACGCGCAGACTCCCGCGCGCCTGCCTGTCTCAGCGTCGTCGCATCTGACAATGAGCTCCATCCCGCAATCGCGGGAGAATGCGCCCCATTGAATAGCAGGTAGACGCTCCCCTAGCACGCGGTGAACCCGCTCGATTGTGGTTGCGACCAGGGCGGAGAGACCCTGTTCCAGATCTTCGCCAATGCTCGCCGACAATTCTTCTTCCGCAGCGCGGAGCTCGGTCTGCGTCTCGGATGCGGAAAGGATCGCTTCGATGCGGCGCCAGACGAAGACTGCCCGCTCGGGTGTCCACGGCGTCGCCGGGGGTTGGAGGTCGACGCAAAGGTAAGCGGCAGGCTCCTCGGTGAACACGTTCGACCCGAAGTACGACCTGGATCGCGTAGTCGATATCATGAGGTATCCACCTTGTTGCGGATGGATCAGGCTACGAGGAGCAGGGTGGGATCGTAGGGGCTTGGGCGAGGATCGCGCCGTCGAAGGTTGCGTTTCTTCAGATATGTGTTACGCGTGGGCCAAAATACGGTGACGCCCGCTAGACCACCCGTCCGGCGCTGACATCGCGCCAGCCCTACCGACGGGTTCATGGGAAATGGGCCCAGGGACTGCCAAAGAAGTGAACCCAAATCGGGGCCAGGGTTTCTCTCAATTTGTTCTTGAACGGCAACTGGCCACGGATTCCAAGGTATGAAAGCTAGCCGAAGTCCACACTGCCCCGTATGTCGTTGTACTGGTCGTCGGGGGCGTGCGCTCGCACATGCTGCAGTACCGCCTCCCGCACCGATAGGTGGTGGCCGTCAGCCTGGCTAAGCGCGGGGCCAAAAGTGCCATTTTCCCTGGCGGCAAGCGCCGGGTGGTCGTAGGACAGTCCGTCCGCCAGCATCGCGTTGTGCAGTGACTGGACGTTTTCCTGGAGCTGCGCGAAGAGATCCCGGCCAAACGGGGTGAATCGGGCATGATGCGCGAGTTGATGAACACCGATGGTTAACTCCAGGGTGTTGCGTGTCACCCAGGTCCGCGCAAAGTCCTTCTCCTCGGTGCTGAGGCTCTGGTCGCGGGCCACGTTACCCCAAAACTCGCGTACTGGGATAAACACGTACAGTCCGTGCAGAATCCCCATCAGTGCCCGCAGGTCGTTGCGCCAGGGGGAGTAAAAGCGCAGGCTGCTCACGGCGTCTTCGCCGTCTTCGAAGAATGGGGCTTTTTCCTCGATAAAAAACAGCCGGTTGTGATGAAATTCATGGATCAAAACATCCGCTATCTCATAGGCATTATCGGTCGCCGATATCACGCAGGCCCCTGGCAAGTCCGAGTAGCTGACATTCACGTATCCGCCGGCGTGCAGAGGCTTGATTGCCGCCACGGACATCACCTCAGCGAACTGCGCGAAGGCCCGGGGATGATAGCGCTCCATGAGATGCATGCCTTGCTGAATGACTTTCGCGAAACGCTCCTGGTAAGAATGCCCGGAAGCGACGACGGGGTCGTTACGAATCATCGCGGGGAGATTGTTGAAGAGGTGTGGCTGCATCATCAGCTCGCAGCTCTGCCAGGCTACAATCGGTGCCTGGGACACAACGATTGGGCCCTGTGCTTGGTCGCCCCCGGCGAGTGCCAAGCCCCATTCATTTCCTGCCTGTCTGACCAGTAGACACCCGGCGCGAAGCCCCGCGATCTCAACGATGCCCTCGCCACACAGGGACAAGGCTGTACCCGGTATCGCGAAAGGCAGGCTTACCTCAATTGGCTGCTGGAAGTCCAGGTCATCATTGGCGACCACGGCCATTCCCAGCACGAACCGCTTGAAATCCGCGAGCTGGCGCGGCAGCGCTTCACTGGGCTCCAGGCCAGTAGCAGCACAGTGAGCCCGACCCAGACGGGATAGTGGCGCTTCATTGAGGACCGAACCGAGCAGCTCGTAGGTGAGCCGGACCCAGTAATAGGCGCTTGGATCCCGCCACACGCGGGTGAAAAACTCCGGTTGGGCATCCGCGACGCGTCCGTAAAGCATGAGGAATTCCTTCTCCCCGCCTGTCAGCGATTCCTTGCGCTCTAGGAGCTGTTTGGTGAGTACCAGCGCAGTAGCGCTTTTTTCATAACGTTCCTGGAAGAGGTCGATGTCGCTCCAAAGCCACGATGCCATAACGGTGCTCGGAATCTCGGCACGGGTTGCAGTCTCTGTCATTGATAGAGGGGTGATTGGCGACTTTGCGCCCGGGCCAAAGCGGCCCGGGCGGGAGTTTTCACGCGAAGGGAGCCCTGGGCGAAAAAGCCGCTATTAGGGCTTAGAATTACCCACCATTTTGTCGCCGCCCACAGCAGCAAACAGCTCCGGCCAGTGGGTGTCAGCAACTTGCTCGGCGACGTGATTCGCACGCTCCTTACCGCCCTCTTGGCGCAGCGCAGCGACGTGAGGGGTGTTACGTTCAATTTCGTGGAGACGGATCGCTTTACGTTTGGTCATTTGAGGCTCCTTCGGGTTGGTTTCAACGATTGATCAAGAGCGGGAAAGCCCTCGATGGTGTAAGGGTTGTCGCGGGAGGAACTCTAA
>Ga0208980_10002883_pt1 | contig 10435 bp, 8 predicted proteins | sample WetSurMetagenome_3_FD_187993 | JGI IMG/M metagenome (GOLD analysis project Ga0208980, IMG submission 187993) | Wetland microbial communities from Twitchell Island in the Sacramento Delta, sample from surface sediment Aug2011 Site A1 Bulk (version 2) | ecosystem: Environmental > Aquatic > Marine...
CTATTCACGTTTATAAAGAAAATAAAAAAGTAAAGGTAATAAAATGAGTGAAGTGTTAGAGAAGAAAATTGATTTCTCACTAAAATATAAAGTTAAAGATATTTCTCTTGCTGAATGGGGAAGAAAAGAAATAGAGCTTGCCGAAGCAGAAATGCCAGGCTTAATGGCGTTAAGAGAAGAGTACAAGGGAAAGAAACCTTTAAAAGGCGCTCGTATTGCCGGCTGTCTGCATATGACAATTCAAACTGCTGTATTAATTGAAACTCTTATTGAACTTGGTGCTGAAGTTAAATGGTCATCTTGTAATATTTTTTCAACTCAAGATCATGCTGCTGCTGCAATTGCTGCTGCCGGAGTTCCTGTTTTTGCCTGGAAAGGAATGAACGAAGAAGAATTCAACTGGTGTATAGAGCAGACGTTATTTTTCGGTAATGAATCAAGACCTCTAAATATGATTCTTGATGATGGCGGCGATTTAACAAATATGGTTTTTGATAATTATCCTGAGCTCGCTGCCGGAATAAGAGGACTTTCTGAAGAAACCACAACCGGTGTTCATCGTTTATATGAAAGAATGAAAAAGGGAACGCTCCTGATGCCGGCAATAAATGTTAATGATTCAGTTACCAAATCTAAATTTGATAACAAATATGGTTGCCGTGAATCTTTAGTAGATGCTATTCGCAGAGCTACAGATCTTATGCTTGCTGGTAAAGTTGCAGTTGTTGCAGGATTTGGGGATGTTGGTAAAGGTTCTGCTGAATCATTAAAAAATTCAAATGTAAGAGTGATTGTTACTGAGATTGATCCCATCTGTGCGCTTCAGGCTGCTATGGAAGGTTATGAAGTTAAAAAGATGGATGATGCAGTTAAAGAAGCAGATATTATTGTAACTGCTACAGGTAATAAAAATGTTGTTATCGAAAAACACTTCAAAGTGATGAAAGATAAGGTTGTTGTTTGCAATATCGGACACTTTGATACTGAAATTGATATGGCATGGCTGAATAAAAATTATGGCAATACGAAAGACACTATAAAACCACAGGTTGATAAATATACAATAGCTGGCAAAGATATTATTGTTCTGGCAGAAGGAAGATTGGTTAATCTCGGTTGTGCAACAGGTCATCCTTCTTTTGTAATGTCGAATTCATTTACAAATCAGATTCTTGCACAAATTGAACTCTGGAATCATCCTGAAAGATATGAAAACAAAGTTTACACTTTGCCAAAACATCTTGATGAGAAAGTTGCACGACTTCATCTCGCCAAAATCGGTGTTGAGCTTGATGTGTTAAGACCGGATCAAGCCGAGTATATTGGTGTTCCCGTTGAAGGACCTTACAAACCTGATTATTACAGGTATTAAAAATTCCACTCGTAGAGACGCGTCGCGATGCGTCTCTACTATTCATTTCATCAAGTCCCTCAAAGCTGTTTCTAAATCTTCGAACTTAAACTTATATCCCGCTTTAATTATTTTCTCAATAGAAGTTCTCTGGCTCATCACGCATAATCTGCTAATTCATCTATGACAAATTTCAAAACAAATCCCGGAACTGGGAAGAGCAATGGTCTGTTCAATACCTGTCCGAGGGTTTTTGCAAATTCCTTTATTGTAGCAATACCAGTAGAAACTGCATTATTCTGGTTATAGTTATCTTTTCAATTCAGTTGATAATGAAATGATATCTATGGAACGAGGAAGAAATTATTTTGGTTGATGTGAATAAAGAATATGTGAAAGAAATTCGGGGAAAATTTCAGTTCTTGAATGATATTGCTTTAATCTAAGAAGTAATTCTGAAGCTAATAACTAAAGATAAGATATGACAGGAAGAATTAGGCTAAGAATTTATTATAATGAATAACATAAATTTGTCTATATTTTTCACATACATTAAAACAAAATATTCATACTCATATTTATCGGAGGGTTAAATGAACCATATAAAAAGTATACTACTTATGCTTTCTCTCATTATAATAGTAATAAGCTGCAAATCACAAGAAAAGTCTTTAACTATTGAAGAAGCTAAACGACTTTGTGATAAAGTTGAAGTAATGTATACCAATGCAAATGAAGAAAAGGTAAAAGAAATCTTAGACTCCGCTTATGTTCTGTATTCTCCATTGTTTCCTACGCCTGCGTTGGGGATTGATGCTTTTGCGTATAATATTAAATCTAACTTGCGCTCTTTCCCTGATTTTAAATTTACAATAGATTCATTTTTTGTAAAAGGTTATAACATTTATTCCTTCTGGACAAAAACGGGAAAAAATTCAGGTCCGCTTGGCAGAATGCCCTCAACGGGTAAGAGTATTGATGTTTCAGGCTTTACGATCTCTAAAGTTAAGGATGGAAAAATAATTGAGGAGCATACATATTGGAACGTCCTAGAATTTTATACAGAGTTAGGTTTCCAAATTACACCTCCTGAGGTTAAAGAGAATAAGTAAAATAATAGTTATTTAATAATTATTGTCTTTGAGTAGAGAGGAAATTTATACTTTACGGATTCTTTAAAAAACTAATCCTCTCAGAAAATGAGAGGATTAGTCAATTAAAATATTTATTTAAAGTGATTAAGGAACAACAAATATTTCAAAATTTGTTACAACCGGATTACCAGCAGGAAATGATCTTTCGGTGAGTGTGTAGTTCGGATACGATCCACTTCCATAAACCCAAACATAATCCCCTGAAGAACCCCAAACACCATTATTGTCAATGTCCTTCCACGCATCCATAAAATAATTACCAGGTACAATATTGCTGATTGTGTAATTACCATTGGCATCACAAGCAGTAAACGCTACAGTAATATCTAAATTCCAGTTATTTAGGTCTGTATAAAGAGCAACGCGGGTGTTACTTATTGCTCCGTTAACGCCCGGTGGTAATGATCCCGTACCAGTCGCAGTAGCAGTTGTAGAGACTGTGGTTGCTATTGTCGTCGTTGTCGTCGTTGCAACTGGGGAGTCATCTTCACCGCAATTATAAACACTTATTGCTAAGAAGGCAACAAGTAAAAAGTAACCAATTTTCTTCATTTTCTTATCTCCTCCAATATTTTTAGTTTATAATTAAAGTGGTTAAATATATTCTAAACTAATTATTAATTAAGAATTTTGTTCATTAACCAATATAGTATAGTAATCGAACAGAATAATTAAATAAAGGAATAATTAATACTTTTAACTATTATTATTAAATACTAGGTTAATATAACTCATATCAAATTAATATTCCAAAGAAAAGTTATAAGTTTTGTTTTTTTTCCGTCTCATTGTGGCACAATTGATGATTTTACATTTATATATAAAAAATCATTGCATTATCTTTATTGTTAATTCTATATTAAAGTAATAAAAAATCAGGAACCTTTTAATCTTCTTTATACTGGTCCTTAAAGGTTATTTTTTATAACATAGCTCTCGAACAAGTTTTAGTTTATACAAAATAATAATAAAACAAATATTATTAGAAATCATTTAATGAAAAGTCAAGCATTTCTTACGAAACAAATAATTGTGTCAAATTTTAAGAATGTCAATTTCCCTTATAAACTTAATTTTTGTTTAACGTATAAATGCAATTCAAAATGTCTCACCTGCGATATTTGGAAAATAAATAGTACTAACGAGCTGAAAATTGAAGAGATAAAAAATTTCTTTGGGCACTCTAATAAATTTTCCTGGATCGACGTCACGGGCGGGGAAGTTTTTTTGAGAAAAGATATTATAGAAATAATTAGTACGATTTTGCATAACTGTAAAAATTTGTATCACCTTCATATTCCAACAAATAGCATAGTAACTCATTTGACTGTTAATAAAATAAAGGAAATATTAAAATTAAAACCAAAGCCTAATAAATTTACAATTACTCTTAGCCTGGACGGTCCTTCCGAACTTCATGATCATATTCGAGGAATTGAAAATAACTGGACGACAGTTATGGAAGCTTATGATGAGTTGCAAAGGTACGAAAATCGGCACTTTAAAATATACTTCGGCTTTACTTTGTCGAAACTGAATTTAGGTAAGTTTCATGAGACAGTTTTAACCGTTCAAAGAAAGTTCCCGCACGTTATATATGAAGATTTTCATATGAACATAGCTCATACCTCGGATCATTATTATAATAACAGCAATTTTAATATAGGTGTAGATGGTAATAAAGAAGAATTTATAAGTGAGGTTGAAGCATTTCGCTTAAAAAAGAAAAAAATATTTAATCCTATTAATAATCTTGAGAATAAATACCTTACTTATGCAAAAGAATTTATAAAAACTGGTGTAACTCCTGTTGATTGCAAATCATTAACCTCATCAGTTTTTCTTGATCCCTATGGAAACGTTTTTCCTTGCAGTATTTGGGATAAAAATATCGGAAATATTAGAGACTTTAATTATAACCTGAGCGTATTATTAAAAGAAAAAATCATTGAGGAACTCCGCGAACAAATACAAGAAAAGAAATGCCCCAATTGTTGGACCCCCTGCGAAGCATACCAAAGTATTTTAGGAAGTTTACTTAAATTAAAGTAATTGGTTTTCAGTAAGTTTGTTGAGCTATAAATATTAATTATACTTATTTAGTACATAGAATTATAATCTTGAGATAAAAATATTAGAATAGTTACCACTTATTTTCTAACTATTAAATCAAACGGTGAATAATGTTTTCCAAAGATGCTATTACTATAGTAATACCGGCCAAGAATGAGGAAAACACAATAGCTGAGATGGTTAAGTCTGCTCTAGTATACTCAAATGATGTGCTAGTAATTGATGGTAATTCCACAGATAAAACTGCTGAAATTGCAAAGTATGTTGGTGCACGAATAATAAATATTTCACCCAAGGGTAAGGGGCATGCGATATGCGGATCAATTGAATACATTAAGAACCCAATAACTGTTTTTATGGATGCTGATGGTTCTCATATCCCTGAAGATATTCCAAAATTGGTGGTGCCAATCCTTGAAGGCAAAGCTGATCATGTTTCTGGTTCAAGACTGCTCGGAGGTTCCGATGAATTGCACGGTACATTCGACGAAACCTTCAGGTTGATGGGAAGTTCCTTTATAACCGCTTGTATAAATTGGAAGTTTAAAGTCAGATTAAGCGAAAGTCAAAATGGTTTCCGTGCTATCAAGACAGATTTGCTTAGAAAATTAAAATTGAAAGAAAAAATAACTACGATTGAGCAGGAGATGATAATCAAAACTTTAAAATTAGGATACCGTATGGCTGAGGTTCCAACACACGAAAGAAGAAGATTTTTTGGAGTATCTAACATTAGACTTGGAAGAGTTTCGTTCCGATATGTTTATTCATTTATAAAATACTTATTCTTTACTAGGAGTAATAAAGGGGAGTAAATGTATATCCTAGGAATTTGGGACGGTCACGATTCAGGGGCGGCTATTATTAAAGGCAATGAAATTCTGGTGGCTATAAATGAGGAGCGGCTGACCAGGAGAAAGTTAGAAATTAATTTTCCGTACAAATCAATAGATGCCTGCCTAAATTTCTTAAATTTAAAACCTGCTGATATTTCTGAAATTGCCATCTCAACTTCTGATCCAGCAAAGACATTGGCTCGGATTGTACCTTCAACTAAAGAAGAATACTACTTAATTAGAAGAAGAAAAAAAGATTTGACCTTTCTAAATTTTCAGAAGAAAAGATTTAAATACAAATTAACCGAGCTAAAACCCAACCGTATCGCCACAGCTATCAGTAAAAAAATTCTGCAGAAAGAACTTAATAAAATCTATTTTATAAACTTTCATCTTAGTATTATTGATCATCATATGAGTCATTCTGCTGCAGCAGCTTTTTGCAGCGGATTTGATGAGTGTCTTGTGATTACTCTTGATGGGCTGGGGGATGGAGTCTCTGGTACGATTAACATTTTTCAAAACAAAATGCTAAAAAACATTTCGACTATCTCTGCCAAAGATTCGTTTGGAATTTTTTTCGAGCACGTGACTAATTTGATGAATATGCGTGAACTCGAAGACGAGGGCAAAGTAATGGCTCTGGCAGACTATGCTTATCCAATAAAAGATGAAGAAAATCCTTTGTTGGATTTCTTCTCCGTCGATGGTCTTAAAATTAAAGCTAAATATAGCAGTCTGAAGATGTACAAAGAATTAAAAAAATTTTTATGGAGATATCCCTCTGAACAGTTTGCTAATATGGCGCAGAAAACTTTAGAATATTATATAATAAGATTAATTAAAAATGCAATTCAGGAAACTGGTTTAAAAAATATTGCTCTTTCAGGTGGAGTGGCATCAAATGTTAAAGTAAACATGATGATAAGAAATTTACATGAGTGTGAAAATTGTTTTATATTCCCTCATATGGGGGATGGCGGTTTAGCGCTTGGAGCAGCAATGTATCTCAATTATCAAAAAAATAAAATTACTAAATATAAATTTGACTCAATTACATTTGGATTGGAATATTCCGAAGAGGAAATAGAAAAAGAGTTAAATGCAGCAAATTTAGTTTATATGAAATCTCCCCATATTGAAAAAGATACAGCTGAACTTATTTCGAATGGTAATATAGTTCTTTGGTTTCAGGATAGAATGGAATATGGACCCAGAGCTCTTGGATCGAGGAGTATATTAGCATTACCAAATAATCCAAATATAAAGGACGAGTTAAATCTTAGATTAAAAAAGAGAGTCTGGTACCAACCATTTTGCCCCTCTATGTTGCATGAGGATGCAAAGGTTTTATTGGAAGATTATAACGATAATCCAAATTATTTTATGACAATGGCATATAAGGTTCGGAAGGAATTCAGACAGGATTTAATTGGAGTTATAAATGTGGATGGGACCTGTCGTCCACAAATTATTGAGAATAATACTGATTCCAAATATCAAAGGCTGCTTAGTTTAATAAAATCGATAACAGGTAAGGGAGTTTTATTAAATACAAGTTTTAATGTTCATGGAGAACCTCTTGTATGTTCGCCTGAAGATGCTATTAGAACTTTTATTAATACGGGAATAAAGTATCTGGTGATAGGGAATTTTATTGTAACACAGTAAAACGTAAATGTTAAACAGGTGCACTCATTGAAAAAACTGGGTACAATTTTAATCTGTATATTCTATTTATGACAAAAAATAATTCAAAAGTTAAAATTTTCTTGTTGCTTCTTGTTACTGGTTATGTGCTTTTCATTTCATTAATAATTCTTTGTTTCTATTTTTTCAATATTTCTCAGATAAAAAGTCAATTAGTTGATTTACACTTCTATTTCTTAGAGCTTAATTTCTTTCTGATTATAGTTGGCTTTATACTAATTATTCCATTTCTAAAAATTCTTGTTTCTACTATCCCAAAGAAGATATTATATCTTTTACTTGGTATTACAATCGCAGGCACTTTAATAACAAGTTTTGTTGCACCTCCGACACATAGAATTTATTATGATGAAGATATTTATGAAAATATCGGTCAAAACCTTGCAACTCTTCAAAAAGCTCAACTATGTAATGATGGCGGAACCACTTACGGTGTATATAGTTGTCATGAAGGTCATTATAACAAAGAACCTTATGCTTACCCTTACTTGCTCAGCATAGTCTATCGATTGTTTGGAGTTAATGAAACCCTTTCATTTATTTTTAACAATTTACTTCTTGGTATAACTATAATAATCGTTTTTCTTCTTGCATTTCTTCTCTTCAAGAATTATTTAATCGGGATTTTCTCTGCCTTAATTTATGCTTTGATACCGCAAAATTTGTTATGGTTTAACACAACTGCTGTAGAACCTTCCGCTTCACTTTTTAGTGGCATATTTATTTTTGCTGTAGTTATCTTTTTAAAAGATAAATCCAACAGATCATTATTTTTAGTTGCCGTATTGGCAAGCTTTGCAATACAATTCAGACCGGAATCAATTTTAATTCTGCTTATTGCTTTAATAAGTATAATAATTTTCACTCCCACAGAATTGAAACGTACTAGAATCTATACTGCTGGATTATTCTTTTTAACACTTTCGTTTGCTCATTCAATACATCTTATTGTAACTTGTGGCAGTAACTGGGGAACAACAGCTCCGTCATTCGGCATTGATTATTTCATTAACAATTTTACAGTCAACTCGCTGTATTATCTTGATAATTTGAAATTTCCAATATTTATTACATTACTTTTTTTAATAAGCTTTTTTTCGAAATCATTTTTTAAAGAAAAGACTTTGTTAGCAATCTGGTTTTTGTGCTTTTGGGGAATATTCTTATTCTTTTATGCGGGGAGTTATGGTTATGGTGCTGATGTTAGGTACTCTTTAGTGTCTTATATTCCAATGGCTATACTAGCAGGATCAGGTGTCTATAAGTTGCAATCATTTATAAAAAACTTACCAACATTAAAATTTTATTTTAATCCTATAATTGCAATATTAATAATATTGTCGTTTCTGAAGTTCCTTCCGCAAGTTCGTGCAGAAACCGAGGAAGCATGGGGAGCAAGAGCAGACCACTATTATGCGGAACAGTTTGCGGCACTCTTACCTGAAAACTCGATTGTGTTAACTCATAATCCCAATATGTTCCATTTATGGGGGAAAAATGCTGCTCAGATTTCATTGGCAACATCTAATAAAAGTTATGTTAATCAATTCTTGTTTTATCACTACAAAAAGGGAGTTTATTTGCATTGGAATTATTGGTGTAATGCAGGTGATTCGCTCCAAAATTCATACTGTAACAAAGTACTAGAGGAGTATAAGTATGAGTTGATTAAGGAATATAAAGTAAACGATTACCGCTATGCATTATATCGCATAGAACTAAAAGATCAAACAGAAATTCCCTACCAGAGAGCCAAGTACCCTAAAATTAAAACCTCGACAATCGAGTCAATCAAATAAATCTGATTTTATTATATCCATCTCCAATGAAAATTTATCAGAGTATCTAAAAAATTCTAGACATTCACTCAAGTCAAAGCTAATTTTCAATTCACTATCAATTCAATTTGATCTTATATTTTTATCTATCAAAATGAATGAAATTATAAAATCTAACTCCGAGATGAACCGCAGAGATTATTTACCTTTATTATATTACTCTTTGACTGCAAAAGGGAAATAATCGTACTGAGTAACTCTACCACTTGAAGCATCAAAAACGACGCAAAGTTTGTATTCCACCTCATAATTTACCTTATCAACTGATTCTACAACTGCTTTACTTCTTCCCACCGTTTTAGTAACATATTCAATTCTCTTTTCAATCAGTTTCCCTTTTGTCTGCGGATCTTTCATCTTAAGTTGCTTTGATTGAACACTGTCGACAGGCACTTTCGTTTTCTGACCGGTCTGGTTATAATATTGCTGTTTACCAGTTTTCCCTTGTTCTTTATAGAGGGAACCAGTTGCAGCATCATATTCTTCTTTCGAAACCTTCTTATCACCTAAATAATAAACCGGGACTTTTTTAGTTATAGTTTCCCCCTCTTTATAATTATCATAAAGAACATAGAATGTATCTGTTTTTATTTTTTCATAAACCCAGGTGACATACATTGATTCTCCGTCCGTTATAACTTTATGAAGGGCGAACCAACGTTTACTATCAGTTCTGGTTTCGGTTGTATCTAAATTTATAACTCTTGTAGTTTCCTCAGACATAGAATCAATTTCAGGAGATAAAACATTTACACCCCTTAAAATTGATACTGGTTTACCTAAAACAGTTTCTACTTCTTCATAGGTCATTCCGACATTGACTGTCGAATTTTCTTTTTTCTCACCACAGGAAAAGAGCACTGCTGCAATTGCTAAGATTACTATTGTACGCATTAGGTTCATAGCTAATAATACCTTTCTTAATATTTATAGTTATTGGTTTTAAATTATATAAGAATTAAATCTTAATTATTCCAAAAGCAAATTAGCATTTATATTTTATACATAGAGTGTCTTTTAATACTCTTGACTGGCATATAGTACTATTTATTTGCTTCATTAATTATTTTTTCTAGAGAATTTCCCAGATTATTAAACTTAAACTTATAACCCGCTTTAATTATTTTCTCAACAGAAGTTCTCTGGCTCATTACTGCATATTCACCTAGTCCACCTGCAGCAATTTTCAATGCAAATTTTGGGATTGGAAAAATAGAAGGTCTTCTTAAAATCTTACCAAACTGTTTTGCAAACTGTCTCATCGTAACAATACTAGGTGATGCACCGTTGATTGCACCTTTAAAATTTGGATTGTCTATTGCATGCAAATAAATACCAACAATGTCATCAATATGAATCCACGGAAACCATTGCCTGCCATTTCCTAAAGGACCACCAATAAAAAGTTTGAATGGTAACAGCATTTGTTTCAAGACTCCTTCATCTTTCATTAGAACTAAACCGGTTGTGATG